>Ga0209288_10000051_pt1 | contig 36933 bp, 34 predicted proteins | sample PPLLaktember2015_4_FD_187261 | JGI IMG/M metagenome (GOLD analysis project Ga0209288, IMG submission 187261) | Freshwater sediment microbial communities from Prairie Pothole Lake near Jamestown, North Dakota, USA - PPLs Lake P8 Core (1) Depth... | ecosystem: Environmental > Aquatic > Freshwater...
TCAGAACACGATACAAGCACCATCGCTTCTTGATCTAAAAATAGAGCTTGCCGACCGTCTCTTTCAAGCATGTTGTTTCTGTGAACACAAATGCAAGGTCGACCGCAGGAAAATACCTGGGGTGTGTGGTGTTCAAGAAGCGCATATCGCTACTGAGTTTCTCCATTTTGGTGAAGAAACTGTCCTAGTCCCGTCGCATACGATCTTTTTTTCGGGATGCACTTTTCAGTGTGTGTTTTGTCTGAACTGGGATATCAGTCAGTTACCCTGTGGGACGTACATACCACCAGAACAACTGGAAAACGTAATAGAACAGCGGAAAAAACAAGGTGCTCGAAATGTGAACTGGGTTGGTGGAGACCCCACATCAAATCTTTTGTATATCATTCAGGTTCTACAGAATGTAGATACGAACATTGCACAGGTGTGGAACTCGAACATGTACTGTTCTGAGGAGACAATGAGACTCCTCCATGGAGTCATCGATATCTATCTGACTGATTTTAAATACGGGAATGATTCCTGCGCAAAACGACTCTCCAAAGTCGATGGATATACCGCTGTTGTGAGAAGAAATCATCTGCTTGCGTACGAGCATGGTGAGATGATCATTCGGCATCTGGTACTCCCCAATCATATCGATTGTTGTTCAAAACCAGTCATAAAATTTATTGCGCAACACCTGCCAAATGCATTGGTCAATATCATGGCTCAATATAAACCAGAATACAGGGCGTCCGAACAAAAAGACATATCGCGGTCAGTTTCACCTGAAGAAATTGTGCAGGTAAAAGAATACGCTGAGAAACTTGGAATCCACCAGATATAATTCAAGTGAGACTTCGTCTTTCTTTCTTCTGCAGTTCTTTTACTTTACAGTGACCTGATACATGCAAAAAGATTTATGACTATGATGGTATCAAAACACCTCATCGTCTATGATTCCACTCCGTCTTAGAGAACGAGTCTTTTTCCAATTGTTTCGCTAACACCAGTTCCGCGTTGCTTAATTTTCCTTCGATCAACTCGACATGAAATTCTTGCTCAAAACCTATCTTCAAGGCAGCTGCAACTTCCTTGAACCGTATCTCTTTGCCTAAAATGTGTTTTATTGAAGTTACTCGTTGTTTGACATCAGCGATGAGTTTATCCTTCATTTTCTCGTTTGGGACTTTTAGCAAGGAAAACATTTTCTCAACATCAACATCCATAAGAACGGTGCCATGCTGCAGTACGGTTTCTAACTTTCTTGTCTGGGCGTTACCTGAGATCTTCTGCCCAGCTGTAACAATATCATTTATCGGGACGTACTCACTCTCAATTCCCAGTTGGTGCAAGCCTTTCATAACCGCCCCGCAGATCCGCCCATAGCTTTTCAGGATGTTTTTTGGAATCTCTGGATGGGTCTCAGAAACGACGATACTGTACGTCAACTCTTTTTCATGAAACACAGCGCCGCCTCCAGTGATTCTTCGTACGTAATCCACACCATACCGTTCACAGGCTTGGATATTGACCTCGTCAACCAGACTTTGGAAATACCCAATGGAGATAGCAGGGGGAGTCCACCCGTAAAAACGTACGGTAGGGGGAACCTTGCCTTCGCTCTGTAGCACCAGGATTGCTTTGTCTATCGCCATGTTTGAATACGCAGTCGTAAAACCAGTCTGAAGCAACCTCCATTGTTCGGTCATGGTACACACATCAATATCGCTTGGGTCAGGCTTTCTGCGTTGACACCAATAAATTCAATATGATACTCAGAAATAATTGAAGTTATCTGTTCCAGCAATTGCTCGCGTTCCAGGATGGTGTTTTTTAGTTTTTTCTCCATATATTCTATTGCTTCTTCAGGATACGCGAAAAAATCACCGGTGATTCGAATGTCGGTGATAACATTCTTCTTTTCATCAGACTCCAGTGAGATTTTCAGCAACTTCCCCTGAGGCACCTTGTAGATAGAGTGAGACTGCATACGGCTCTAAGGTATCTGATTCTCTTTTTAAAAAGTTACCATTTGGATCCATCATCACTGCAATGCGTTCTGTGCATGATAGGAGCTTCGTACAAGTGGTCCAGATTCAACATGCGCAAAACCAAGCTGAAGAGCAGTTGTCTTCAGCTTTAAAAACTCCTCTGGCGTATAATATTTTTTTATAGAGGCATGGTTCCGTGTCGGCTGGAGATACTGTCCTATGGTCAAGAAATCAACCTCTGCCGCTCTCAAATCATGCAGTGTTGCGAGAATCTGCTCTGTTGATTCCCCTAATCCTACCATGAGGCCGGATTTCGTTGGAATTGTTTGACCCTTCGTTTTTAGTGTTTTTAACACCTCTAAGCTCCGCTGATAACTCCCCTGAGGTCGCATCTGTGGAAACAAGTCCTCGACTACCTCGATGTTATGATTAACGACATCAGGTGCTGCATCAATGACTTTCTGTATTGCTGCTTCATCTACCTTGAAATCCGGGATGAGTACTTCGATGTGACATTCTTTATTTACTCTCCTGATCGCTTGAACGGTTTCATAAAAAACGCTTGCTCCACCGTCTGCCAGATCATCACGTGTCACCGAGGTTACCACGACATATTTCAAACCCAGGGTTTTTACACTTTCAGCGATATCATTAGGCTCAGTGTCGTTTATAGAACCTGGTATTCCATGCGTCACATTGCAGTATCGGCAGTTTCGAGTACAGATGTTGCCAAGTATGAGAAAAACCGCGGTGCCACTCCCAAAACATTCAGCGATATTTGGACATTTTGCCTCTTCGCATATTGTATGAAGCTTTGCAGATCTCAACAGAGTTTTCACTTTAGAATAACTGTCTCCTCCACCGATACGTACTTTCAACCAATCCGGGTGTCGTCTCATGCTCTCCGGAGAAAAGACAGTGCTGGTTTATAATCCTGTTGTCTTCGTTAAAAGATCATGATGGCTGTCTTAAACACCCATCGTGACTCGTAACAAATCTCGCAACCCAGGGGAGACACCAAGGATAAAAATACCGATTTTCAGCAGGTTGACTAACCGTGAATACCTCCCCAGTTCTTTCTTATATAAGACATCAAAGACATAAATCACCAGGATAATAAGAAGGAATTTCACAATGGGAAATAACGGCGGCCAGACCTCCATCAGAGTATTTGATGCAGGGTGTTTCTCCACATAGGAGGGTAATCCCATATGCAGGGGATCATAAATACTCACATAGCTTGTGATCCCATCGATCAGATGCCCAGCAAGCATCGAGAGGTTCAAAGGATGTTTATACACACTGATAGAATCATGTGTACGGTACCTCCAAGCGACTAGGTACACTGCTGAGACAATCAGAACGACAAGACCGACGACCAACAACAAGACATTGACGTAGGTACCATACGAATCGCTCCATTGATCACCAATGATCCATCGTCCGATGAGGAAAAAACAGGGGAGGACAACAAGTAATCCACCTGAAAACACAACAGTGTTCACCGTGATGTTTTGTTTTTTTATGAAAGGATACAACAGCGGCAGAAACGCTAGAAGAGAAAGGCCGTAAAAGAAAACAGGTTCAATGCCAGAGACACCGAAACGGATCCCAAGAAACCAAAGCAGGGTGTAGAAACCATCAATCAGGACAAATAGAAGGAAAAGAATCGATAGTGTTTTCTTTTGAGTCAGCGCTTTTTTTTCAAGATAATACCCAAGGAAGAGGAACATCAACACATAGAACGTCGTCTGAAAGTAAATCAGCGGTGAGATGAACCAGTACACGGAAGGATCAGTAAAAAAGTTCGTATCCTCCAAAACACGGGTCACCGGACCAAACAGGATATAGGGGACTAACGCAAGGCAGAAATACCAATCAATCCTGATGTCAAGTTTTTTCAGCAATTTGTATAACCCATATAGGGCAAAAACAAGGATAACCCCGTAGGTGAGCTCAGAAAGAAGGGTATAGCCTTCCTGTGCAGCGACACCATGGTAAGATACCGAATGACCTGTCGCATCAGCCACCACAGGCCCCCAATAATACTTCCAGATCCATTGGTCATACACGAAAGTTGGTGCAAGAAGATATCCGATAATGAGACCTGCAAGGATTCCAAGGAAAACACCAAGGAAGAGTGCTATTTTCTGCCGGGTAGAAATTTGTCCAAGCTTCATTTGCTCAGGGCTAAGAAAATGACTCTATATTAATTTTCCTTGCGGCAATCGAACTTTTCGTCCAACATCATGAGAACAAATATTATAAAGGGAAAAGAATATGTATAACGTAGGGGACCAGTATGAAGAAAATGATTACGATTCTCTGTATCGCTCTCTTGTTGTTTCCAATCGGTTCTGTAAGTTCACTTACAAACAACAGCATTGGACCATCAGCTGTGTTGCCCTCTGCGTTCAGTTGGCGTGACATCAATGGAACTGATTATACCACTCCCATCAGAGATCAGTCACCTGCACCAACGTGTGAGGCATTTGGGCTCTGCGCTGCCTTGGAGACAAAAATGCAGTATCAGCTCAAAGAGCTCTACAACCCGGATCTGTCGGAAAATCATCTGTATTTCTATGCAGGTGGAACCATTGAACAAGGATATGTCAACATCGTTGATGCAGCACAGTATCTCATGGAAGTTGGTGTGCCTGATGAAGGGTGTTTCCCTGATCCTCATCGACCAGTTGATTACTCCTTTGAAAGCCTTCCAGGGTGGGAGAATCGGACGGTGAAAATCACGGAATGGGGATGGGTCGACCACGACATCAATACCATGAAACAGGCGCTGATAGACCATGGACCACTCATTATCTGCATCCGTTTCTGGCAAGATTTTTTCTATTACAAAAATGGAGTCTATCAAAACCATACTGGAGAACATGCAGGAGGTCATGTTGTTACCATCGTCGGATATGACGATAGCAACAACTGCTGGATCGTGAAAAACAGCTGGGGAACAAAATGGGGCGAAAAAGGCTGGTTTCGGATGTCCTATGACGCAGATATGCTAGCGGAGTGGTACGGACCTAGGACCGGGGTGATGTACATCGAGGGAGTCTATGGGAACCTCAAACCAGATGCCCCCAAGGTCTATATAGAAACCCCTATGTATTCTCATAGTTATTTCTTTGGAATCGGATTGCCAACACTGTTAAAAAAACTGCCTATTCAGAAGGCAGCTGCACGGATCCTTGGGCCGCTCACAGTCCAAGTCACTGCAGAGAATACCAATAGAGTTGAATTCATTATTGATGATGTATCCAAATATATAGATACCGAAGCACCGTTCAGCTGGAAACTAGAAAGAACACGTGGTCTGCATACCCTTATGATGAAAGCCACGAATGATCACAATATCTCCTCTCTAGCGATCCAAGATATTTATGTGATTCTTTAATGATTTTTTTTTAAATATCGTCCTTATTGTTTTTATCAGTTTAGCATAACAAATTATTTAAAAACCAAATGAATTACATATGCATTTGGTGCACTAGGAGAAAATATTCGTGGATGCTGATTTAAATAAATTGGAGCAGGTTGACCAATTTTTAAAAGAAAAAGAGTTTCCAAAAGACAAATGGATTCGCACGGGAATATCAGGATTCGATAGTCTTATAAAAAATGGCATTCCTGAAGGATCAAATATCATCATTGCCGGTGGACCCGGGTGTGGAAAAACCATTTTTTGTTTACAAACCCTTTACAATATAGCATGTCAAGGACACGATTGCGTATTTCTCTCCATGGAGGAACGACCAGATCGACTGAAATCACATATGTTATCATTTGGTTTTGATGTCAAAGAAATAAAAAATGAGCCGAATCAGATTATCTTATCTGCAAAAAATGGTGGCAGGATAGCATTAAAGAGACTTCAACCAATTATCATCGCACGATCTGTTGAGGCTCTGCTGGAAAAAGCCAGTGGTCGCCTTCCATTAGAAATAGAGGTCGTATTAGATTTTATTCCTGAGGATTTCAAACCTCGTCTGCTTGCCTTGGACTCAATTTCAGCGATAGAGACGTCATTTTCTGGGAAAATGGAACAGTATCGGATTTATATCGAACAGTTATTTCGATTTTTCGAAGAGCTAGGGTTAACAACATTTTTTATTACGGAATCTTCAGATGCGCCTTATAAGTTTTCAAAAACTGGTGTTGAGGATTTTCTTGCTGATGGGATCATTGTTTTTTATAATTTTCAAGGTGAGACTGAACGATTACGAGGAATGGAGATAATTAAGCTTCGTGGAACATCACATTCTCAGAGAATCGCCCCAATCACAATTACATCTCAAGGAATCAATGTGTTCTCCGGTAGCTTCTTTAATTTGAAATCAAAGATACAGCAACCAACTATCGAAAATACAGTCAAGGAAATGGAAAGCCAAAATCAGATTACCTATGTCTCAGAAAATGAAGAAGATATCTTAAAAAAACTGATAAGAAAGAAAAAAGAATAATCAAATCATCATGTGAGGAGAATGACTTGGTAGCTGCCTTGAGACAAATTTTTTTTCTAACCGTTGCTTTTTTCTTTTTTCTTCCATCTCCATTTCTCCAATTAATCCCTTTTCAACACGAGCCATGCATAACTGAAGCCTTTGTAGTCCCTGAGAAAGTCACTATTGGTTCTTTCATGGACATTTCTGTGACGGTAAAAGACAACTCGGGGATCGAAACTGTTCAGGCGAAAAATTATCACGAAAAAGGGTATGATATCATCAATCTTCAGCTTGCGTCAGGAACCATTTTCAATGGAGTCTGGGGAGGCACCTGGGTCGTCCATGATACCAAGATTAAGGAATATACTACAGTTGTTACGGCTTTTTCTCATTCTGGGTTTTCTAGTTCTGTTAATCTTACCTGGTCAGATCCAGCAACCTGGTGGAATATGGATTGGAGTTATAGAAAAATAATAACACTGAACCATAATCAAGTTCCAAGTGACCAAAACAACTTTCCAATATTACTTAACATAACAGATACGGAACTAAGAAATACAGCGCAATCTGATGGTGATGATATAGCCTTTACAAACGTTAGTGGTCATACGTTAAATCATCAAATAGAAAAATATACTGCAGGAACAGGTGCCTTAGTCGCATGGGTAAATGTCACCAGTCTCTCCAGTAGTTCTGATACTCAGATTTACATGTATTATGGTAATAGTGAATGCTCAAGTCAACAAAACCCTCATGGTGTTTGGGATAGCAATTATCTAGGTGTTTGGCATTTAAATGAAACGTCTGGGACAATCCTCGATTCATCAGGTAATGGAAAATCAGGAACTGTAACTGGTGCGACGTATGGTGCAGATGGGAAAATTAGTAAAGCTCTTAGTTTTGATGGAAATGGGGATTATATTGATATCACCATAGCGATTCCCTCTACGGTATCAATTTCAGCATGGGCTCAGTCTACTACATCAGGTTTATCCGACATGCTTTGGTGTATTGGTAATACTGGGACGGGTGGTCCTGATTTATTTTTTTATAACGGGAATATCTATCTTAATACGTGGGATAGCGGGGGCAATCCATTTTGTGTTCAACCCAATGTTAATCAGTGGCATCTTTATACTACGATAATAGATAGTGTAGCTAATAATGCTCGGCTATATATCGATGGCAGGTTAACCGGAACAGCAGGTTATCGTAATCCTACAAAGGCAACGTTTGCAATCTCTTCAAGCAATGGTTATGATTGGCAAGGAATTATCGATGAGTTCTGTATCTCAAAGATCGCCCGATCTGCTACTTGGATAAACACAGGATACAACAATGTAAACAACGCCACCAATGGAGGATTCTTTACGGTGGGCAGTGAAGAACTCGCTCTCCCGACACGACCAACACTAACAGCCCCAGATAACAACACTTATACAACCGACACTACACCCACCTTCCAATGGATTAACGGTGAAAATCAAGAAAACAACACGCTGTATGTAGACGACGAAACCGATTTTTCAGATGGCGATGAACATATAAACATCTCCCTTAGTTCCTCAACTACCAACTATAACACTCCAGTTGGAAAAGCTTTATCGGATGGACGATGGTATTGGAAAGTTGTTGCAAACAACACCCAGGGAACGAATAGTTCTGATGTTTGGAGTTGTATCATTGATACTACCGCCCCAGAAAAACCACTCTTGGTCTCACCAACCGATAACAATGAAACACATAATAATCATGTGACTTTTTCTTGGAACGAAACAGCGGACAATACCACAAACACCTCAGACGTTTCAGGGATCGCCTCCTATCAGCTACAAATATCAAATGATAATTTCACATCATATCTCGTCAATCAAAATACCTCTGATAACGCCACATTTAGCATCACAGCTACCATCGAGGGTAGATTGCAATGGCGCGTGCGTGCATGGGATCAGGCAGGTAACCCGAGTGTTTTTTCAGAAACAAGAAATCTCACCGTTTTTGATTTCTCGCTTACTGCAACCTCCTCAACACTGACGATTCTAAGAGGAGGTACTGGAAGTACTACCATTCAAATACAGAAAAGTTATGGTGATGATGAAGCGATAACCTTAACAAATGAATGGAGTGGGATTACCCCGACCGGGATATCTGTTGATATCAGCACAGAATCCGGGAACGGTTCATTTACGTCCAATATAGATTTTGAAACAAGCGGAGATGCTTCGACTGGTGAATTTATCTTCAATGTTATTGCAACAAGTCTAACAGGAACGAGAACCATTCCACTAACGGTTCGTATTGCTGGGATGATTTTCCAGATGTCTTCTTCTCCGACAGCATTTTCTCTTACAAGAAGCGATGCAGATGAATCGAGAATCACTATAACATTCCAATATGGATCAAAAGATACAGTTTCTCTTTCGGGAGCTTGGATTGGCTCGGCTCCAGTAGGTGTTACAACCTCATTTAGCCGTGTTACTGATCTTCCCCCTTTTGATTCCATTCTATCAATTTCAACATCAAATCAAGCATCATCCGGAAAATACACCTATAAGATAACTGCAACAGGAGGCGGAATCAGCGACTGGATCTATATTTCATTGGAAATAAAAACAAATCTTACACTCACCTTACAATCAGATAAAACAACCTATGAAAAAGGACAGGAAATACATTTATCTGGAACGGTTCATGATCCAAACGGCAATGCAGTAAAAAGTGGTATGGTAACACTTAATTTTTCGACGGGTACGTGGAGTGAACAAATCACTGCCAATGTGACCAACAGTGTTTTTCAAACAAAATATTTTGTGACATTTGATAAATTCGAAGGAAACTGGGTGATATCTGCTACAGCAATAGATTCCCTTGGACATCAAACCACTATCGCGACTCGGATCAATATTGATATTACAGTCCCTGAAACCTATAAATATTACACAATCACCGTCCTTAGTCCCCTTCCCGGTCAAGTCTACAAACGAGGAGAAGAAGTATCCTTTACGGTCAGCATCGTTGAAAATGAAACAAAAATTCGTGATGCAACGGTATCGATTCAATCACCAGATGGAGCTAAAATATTTTTATCTGAGATTTCACCAGGTCTCTATACAAAAAGTTACAAACTGAAGATGAACAGTAAGCTAGGAAACTGGAGTGTATATATCGCAGGGTCAACTGGCGAAAATGAAATGTTTAAAGCAGGGTTCAGCTACATTCCTATAAAGGTTGAACCGACACAGCTGTCACTTGAAATAATTGAACCGACTACCAGAAGCTTCGAAACAGGTGAGAAAATAACTCTTGTGGTGAAACTCTTCTACCTTGAAGGTTCCCCTGTCGAAGAAGGAATCGTCTCTATAACTAAGACCGATGGGACCATATTAAATTTTAAAAAATCTGGAAATGGTTTGTATACAACAGGATATACGGTGACCGATGAGGATTTAGGGTACTTAAATATGGAGATATCAGCAATTGATGTCTACGGAAACCTTGGCGTCACAAAAGGAACGACGTTTGCAATCATTCCAATGCAAGTATCAAGTTATTTCGTCAGGTATTGGTGGGCAACAAGCATCTTATTGATAGGATTGATTGTAGCATTAGGGATCGTCACCCGTGATGTATCACGAACGGTGAGATTACGTAATTTCAAACGTGAGGTTATCGAATTAGGCAGACTTAAAAAGGATAAAGCAACAGAATATTTCTTAACAGGGTCAATTTCCAGAGAAACATATGATAATCTCTTACAGGAATATGAAAGTAAATTAGCAAAACTGGAAAAACAACGACACATCCTGGAAAAAAAGATGAAGAAAAATAAGATTTAATGTCATCAAAGAAAGACAGTAAGGAAACTGTCATGAAGGATATGAGGAGATGCCAGTGAAAAGATATCGTGTATTTGTCTTTGCGATCATGTTACTAAGTATTGGTCAATTTTTATCTATTCCTCTTTCCACATCTTCTCCATCATTTGATTATTCCTTATTGCTTCAAAATGATGAGTTCCAGCTAGTGCCAGGGAAGAATATCACAGTTACTTTGTTTGTCAATCAATCAGGAAATAAGACAGGGATCGTTTCTCTACAAGGAAACTGGGTTGAGAGCACCCCTGCAGGGATATCTAGTTCCATTCGACCAACAACAGGAGTAACTCCGTTTCAATGCACAATTACCTATCAATCATCCATTCTATCAAATCCAGGAGTATATACCTACAAAATATCTGCACAATCAGAAGGAATCAATCATTCTATCGATATTCATCTCAACGTGACAACTGACTTGTCAGTACAATTATTTACTGATAAAGCCGACTATGTAAAAGGACAACAGATTCACCTCTACGGAAATGCAACCACTTTTAATGATGATATCGTTGATTTTGCAGATGTTATCATATCCATTGTAAATGCAAAGAAGAGCGTATCTTTCATAACTCAAATTCAAAATGACACCTATGATTTTTTTTATCCGATTTCCTATGGAGATACTGAAGGTGTATGGACAGTACAGAGCCGAGTAATAGATACAAACGGACATGTAGGCATCGAATCGAGATCCATCACAATTTCCACACCCCCTGCGATTATGCGTTTTGCTGTCGATTTCTATTCACCACCAAATAAGGCAATCTATCAAAGAGGGGATGCATTTGATATTTCAGTCTATGTAACAGAAAATCTACAAAGCGTTCGAAATGCAACAACGTTCTGTACATTACCTTCCTTAGTGACAATACCTCTGGTTGAATACGCACCAGGGAACTACAAACAATACTATAATATCCCATGGGATGCACCTATTGGTGAATGGTTTTGTACTGTTGATAGTATAAAAAACATCAGTGGAATAGTAAAAGTAGGCGGGAGTGCGCTATCAATCATTATTGAGCCTGCCCCGTTACAAGTTACTATTTTAGAGCCACAAAACTTACAATTTTCAGCCAATTCCATCATTTCTTTTAAAGTCGAGGTCCGGTATTTAGATAACACGTTAATGAAAACAGGGACAGTTCTCCTAAGTACCTCTCAGGGAAATATTACGTTACAGAATGAGAATAATGGGCTGTACACGACCAATATTTCTGTCACATCTCAGGATATCGGAAGTCAAGTCTTTGAAATAAACGCCCAGGATTTATTCGAAAATAAAGGGGAAATAAAAAAAATATTTTTAATCACATCCGAAACACAATCAACCATAATTCTCATAGCAATCCCCTTACTTGCAGCAGGTATCTGTGGAATAATCGGTTTCGTATTCATAGGAAAAATGTATAAATCGCGACGCGTAAAAACCATTCAGGAAGAGATGTTAGAAACGAAAAGACTACAAGAAGAAGCTGCAAAAAAATATTATAAGGAAGGATCAATTTCGAAGGAAATCTATGAAGCACTTATCTATGAACATACACAGCGCTATGCCCATCTCCAAAAAGAAGAACGAAAAATTAATCACAAATAAATAGAAAAAAAAATTCCTTAATTATAATGTCACAGAGCAGCCTCCTTAATAATCCAAATACTTTCGAGGAACAAAATATCATTTCAACACACAAATCCTCATCAAAGCTGAACAAAAAAGAAACTTCTGCAGAACATCATATATAATTTTCAACTAAGGATAAAATAACAGAAACCTCTTTATAAAGAGTATATTAAACCTCACATTCAGTAAAAGAATAATATTATAAACCTGTAGTTTACTCCCCTGAGTCCAATATGGAGCGATTTACGAAATTCAAAACCATGATATTCCCGCGGGAAGTCATCGTTGGTCATAATACGACCGATCAGATTAAAGGAATGTGCAATCACCTTGCACCTAGTAACAAGGTGTTACTTGTCTGTGATAAGAACACCAAAAAAATATCGGGTGATCGCATTGAAAAGATTCTTTCTGGTGCCGGGTATGATATCAACATGGTTGTTCTGTCATTACCATTAATAAGACGAGATGTACTACCTGCATGGCCCACGATACGAGAAGTCAATACCGTCGTAAAAGAAGCAAAAAGAACAGGTTCGGATTTCTTGCTTGGGGTTGGTGGAGGCTCTGTCATTGATGTCACAAAATGTGCCACCTACGAACTCTCAACAAATTTTATCAGTGTCCCGACCTCCGCATCCCATGATGGAATGGCATCACCCCGCGCTGCACTTAAGGACAAGAAAGGATCCATCTCAAAAACCGCAGTCTCTCCAATGGCAGTTCTCGCTGACACCGCTGTCATCATGAAAGCCCCCTATCGCATGCTTGCCTCAGGATGCGCTGATGTGATATCAAATCTGACCGCAGTCAAAGACTGGGAGCTTGCCCATCGTTTAAAGGACGAAGAATTCAGCACCTTTGCTGCATCACTCTCAACGACATCCTCTCAGCTGTTACTGAACAAGGCAGAGGATATCCGTACTGGTCTAGAAGAAGCGGTCTGGCAGGCTATAAAATGTATGGTTGTGTCAGGAGTCGCTATGAGTGTTGCGGGAAACACACGCCCTGCATCTGGTGCCGAACATATGTTCTCCCATATGCTTGATTCCATCGCACCAGGAAAAGCATTACACGGGGAACAATGCGGGGTTGGTTCTATCATGATGATGTATCTGCATGGAGGAGACTGGCAGCAAATTCGTGATGCGTTAAAAATGATCGGAGCCCCAACCACTGCAAAAGAACTCAACATCCCAAAGAAAAAAATTATCCAGGCGCTCATGGGGGCACAGAAAATACGTCCAGATCGATATACTATCCTTGGTGAGCTTGGCTTAACGGAGGATGCTGCAAAGAAGTTAGCGAAAATAACTGGAGTGATCTGATGGTCCTTGTAACACTAGTCGGTGAACAACTCGCTGTGGAGGGACAAGAATTCATCTACCTTGGGTCGAACAGCGAATGCAGAAATTGTCAGCTGAAAACCGTCTGCTTTAATCTCAAACCAGGGAGAAACTACCGAATCACCAAATTACGCGATAAATCCCATGACTGTGCCATCCATGAAGGGAAAGTCATCGTCGTAGAAGTCGAAGAACTTCCTATCACCGTTGCTGTCACAAAAAAACCATCTGAGGGAACAACGACAACAATTGAAAAGAAAGAATGTAAGAACATCGGGTGCGATTCATTTGAAATCTGTACCACCACCGCACTTCAAAACGGAAAAACCTATAAAATTAAGAAAGTGTACGAAAAAATAACATGTCCTAAAAATTATGAGTTATACAAGGTAGATGTTTCTGATTGATAATTTCGGGATACACGACTCATTGGTTTGAAGAAAAAGAAAAAAAATGAGGTAACTTTAGAGCTTCGCCTCAGTTTTTAACAATGTGACCTTATCCAGCTTCTCCCAGGTAAAATCAGGTTCCTCTCGGCCAAAGTGACCATAGGCAGCGGTGTTCTTAAAAATAGGTCGCCGTAAGTCAAGTTGCTCGATAATATCAGCGGGTTTTATAGGGAAAAATTCTCGGATGAGTTTTTCGATAACATCAAGTGAAATCTTGTTTGTACCTGAACAATCAATGTTGATGGAAACAGGTTCTGCGACACCAATGGCATAGGCGAACTGAATCTCACATTTCTCTGCGATGCCTGAGGCGACGATGTTTTTTGCGATATATCGTGTCGCATACGCAGCACTACGATCGACTTTTGTTGGGTCTTTCCCAGAGAACGCACCACCGCCATGTCTACCAACACCACCATACGTGTCGACAATAATTTTTCTTCCAGTCAAACCAGCATCAGCGTACGGACCACCGCGGACAAATGCCCCGGTTGGATTGACATGGAAAATGGTATCCTTATCAATCCAGTCTTTGCATATTGGTTTAATGACCGTCTCAATGACATCTTTTCGGATCCGATCATGGGCGACACCGCCATCGTGCTGGGTGGACACCACAATCGTATGAGCTCGCAACGGCTTACCTTTTTCATCATATTCGATGGAAACCTGTGATTTTCCATCAGGGCGTAGGTATGAGATTCGATTTGTTTTCCTCATCTCGGATAATCGTTTGGTCAGTTTATGTGCAAGAAGGATGGGTAAAGGCATGAATTCCTTTGTTTCATTACAGGCATATCCGTACATCATTCCCTGATCGCCAGCTCCTTGTTCTTTATGCAGACCCTTTCCCGCAGTGACACCTTGAGAAATATCTGGGCTTTGCTCTGTGATTTGAACCCACACCGAGCAGGTTTCCCATTCGATACCATATTCGGATTTCGTGTATCCGATCCCTTTGATAGTCTCACGAACGATATGAGGAATGTCGATATAGGCGTCCGTGGTCATTTCACCAAAGACCATGACCCCTCCATTCTTCGTTCCGGTCTCAACAGCAACGCGTGAGTTTTTATCCTGCCGGAGTGCTTCATCAAGGATCGCGTCAGATATCAAATCGCACATTTTATCAGGATGTCCTTCAGTGACCGATTCAGAACTTATGATACTCTTTCGTTTTGTCATATACTCACCCGGTTAAGAACCTCTTATTATGGAGTTCCACAACCCGAAGGAATTTATTAAGTTTATCAAAGAGGAAAATATTGGTGAATAAATAAAGAAAAAAGAGTAGGGATTGATTTATCCTATTTTTCTTGTTGTCGACCACATGTCGTCTTCGATGGTATTGTAGATATCATCATCGGAGACGTTCTTTGGTTGTTTTTTATCAACAATAAGGATGCTCCGCTCTGTGCTGCCATCTTTTGAATAGCGGGCGATAGTGTCTTTTTTCAGGCGCCAGTAATGGGTACGCCATTCTCGTCCATCATATAATGTGGTTTCTTCTCGTTCTGTCGTCAACATGCCTTCTTCTTCAAGGATGTAGAACAGCTGTCGATCCTCAGGATCAAGGACGTTGTCGATGACCCGGTCGTCGAACCCGAAGATATCCATGACGAACCCCGCGTCTCGTCTCGCTTCTTCGATATCGATACCGACACGATTGGCGATTGCCTTTGATAAATCATCCAGTGTTATAATGGTCATAAAAATCATCTTCCTTAATGTCTTCTTTTTTTTTGCGATCGCTTCCTTCCATTGACTTTTATTTTTTTAAACTAATTCGCCATATATCTGTACGGACCTTCTATATATAATTTTCTCTATTTGATAGGTTTTTCGTTGTTTTTTGGGTCAAAAATACAAAAACGGTAAGCATTTAAGCTAAAATATAGGGTGTATGATACTGTTGGTGGTGCGTGAATGGAGTCGTCCCTTCAGAAAAGGTTACTATTGAGCTTACAGAAGATAGAGAGAACCGAGCTATCAAAGTTCGATGTCGTCATGCTCCCTGACTTCTTTGTCGACCATTTTGTTTTTTTCGATTCGCTGGATAAGACGTGCCAGGATGTTCACACTATTGCTTCACAAGGAGGCGGAAACAAACCAGGGATAACCCAGAAGATTCAACAAGGAGGAAACGCTGCCAACACCGCTCTGGGGCTTGCACGACTTGGCATGAGTACGCATTTGATTTGTCAAACGAACCCCTTCGGTCTGCATCTTCTTGAATATTTTTTAGGGAGATATGGGGTGGATCTCTCTGGAGTGAACACCGACGGGAACCTTGCGATGACCACGGCACTTGAGTTTCAAAAGCCCAGGGCGAACATCATGATCGGCGATCCAGGGTCGGTTGCTACATTTAGTTTTGAGCAGTTAACCTCCCATGACCTGGATTTGATTGCGTGTGCGAATCTTGTTGGGGTAACCAATTGGAATCAGAATCATTTTGGGACCGATCTGGCCTGTAAGGTTTTTGAGATGGCAAAAAAGAAGAATGTGAGAACGTTCTTTGACTCTGGTGATCCGTCCCCTCGGATGCAGGATATTCCTGAGCTGATTGAGAAGGTATTGATGAATCCTCAGTTAGATAGTTTTGGGCTGAATGAAAATGAACTGCGCTATTATAGCAGCAATCCCTGTAGGACTCAAACGGAGATGATTGCTGCGCTAGAATCATTGAAAAGGAAAATACCAGCACGTGTTGATTTTCATACCTCTGAATTTTCAGGTTCTGTTCAGGATACGGTTACCGTCATACCAACCATCCCACTTTCGGCAATGTATCGGTCCACTGGCGCAGGGGATGTATGGAACGCAGCGAATATTTTTGCAGACCTCCTCGGATTTGTTCATGAGGAACGATTGTTGTTCGCAAACATCGTCGCTGGATACTATATTTCTTCATCGGAAATTCTTCCACCAAGCCTTGACATGGTCATTAATTTTATTAAAAACATCATATAAATTAACATTTGTTAAAATAAAAATCCTAAATAAATAGGAGATTTATAGGAAGGTTTTTATACAAAATATATTAATTCTATAAAAAAATTTATATACTATCTCTCCTTATCAATTTCAGAATGGGGGAGGCATATATTTTTTTAATCTCTCCTCACCACCTTCAAACTTCCCCATTCTCTCCTTATTCGCTACGAGAACAAAATTCTCTGAATTTTTCTGGCCAGAATCTTACGATATTTCTCATCAGTGATGATCATCAAGACCCAATCAGGAGCAATTCGTGAACGAATCGCTTTAGCAACAGGAGTAAAATCATCTAAACTTTTGACATGATCACGGTCGATTACCTGGATATCGGTGTTGTTAATACGAGGCTCCGACCGCAACAACTCTGGTCGCGGGATGTCGATAATGACATGACCCTTCGGGATACCAAAAACATCCTCCAGTTCTTTTTCTTTCTGCCGCCTGTCTGATACATCCTCTAGTTGCTTCACTATCTTGATTCCTTCTTTATCTAAATCAAACAACGAGGCTGCATAGGCTTGTTTATAGAGATCACGGTATTTTAAACGAGTGATAATCTCCTGTTGAAACCGACCCATCGTTTTCAGAGAGACCATGATTTCTGCATCAGTCATGCGGAAAAACTCAAACGGCTCTGCATCTGTTGTCTCCTCAAGTGCCTTAGAAAGCATCAGCTCCGGGATACGGACTGTTTTATGGAAATAGACCGATGAATACATCAACGCTCTGGCCATCAGGATGTTTTCTACGACGCTTACTCCTTTGCGCATCATCGCTAAATTCCCTTTATAAATCATCATGGTTCTCAGCAGGCGTTGAAGGTCAATCATCCCATATGCGACACCGGTGTAGTACGCATCACGCATCAAGTAATCCAGTTGATCAACATCTATCGTACTATTCAACAGCTGCCCAAGATAAGGTTTTTTCGATGGTTTCCCTCTGATGATAGCAACGATTTCTTTTTTATTCACCTCATGCTTCTGAAGGATTTCATGAACTGATGGCGCGGTGATGAACTGTCGTTCTTTTTCCTCAAAAACATCATAGTCCCCAAGAATCAGCTTCTCAGTAAGGTCAACGTGATCAACACCAAATCGTTGTAAGAGAATCGACTCTAAGGTATGAGAGAACGGGCCATGACCGATATCATGGAGTTGAGCAGCACAGGTAAGGAGTGTTTTTTCTTTTTCGTTCAATGCAAGGATCTCCGCGATCTGAGAAGCAATCATAGAACACCCAAGCGAATGCTCAAATCGCGTATGATGCGCACCAGGGAACACGAGATGGGCGAACCCGAGTTGTTTGATGTTATGAAGACGTTGTACTTCCGGGGTTTCAAGCAGATCAACTAAGCATCCCGTGATTTTAATATCACCATGAATCGGGTCTCTGACGATTTTTTGAGTTTCAACCATGTGTTGTCCAGGGCAGAAACAGAAAAAGAGTTGAAATAGTTTTGTTACTCACAAACACCTTGAGGAGTAAACTATAAAATAAAACCGGTTATTTGGTATCTGAACAAAAAAAAAAAAAAAAAAAGTAAAGGAATAATCGTTTGTGAGGTGCTCGTATTACAAAAACCATCTTATTCTCCCTAGAACATTGCATCAAATGTCAGCAAACAAAAGAGCTGCTTGCCGGAAGAGATGATGTCGAAATCATCACGTTCCCCCATGACTTGAATCTGTGGTGCGAGGAGGATTTAACCTTAGCTAAAACCCATAACGTGTTTGAGGATCTTCAGAAAACCGCACCAGTCCTGTGGCTTGATGGAGAAAAGCAAATCGGTTATCTGAGAATACGAAAATGGCTCCAGGACACGAAAAAGTAAAAAGTCTTTTCCCCTTGTTCATCACAATGTTAATTAGGGAGATGGTGCTACCCGAAAACAATGGATACTCTCGAGATGATTAAAAAGAAAAAACTCGACCAGTTAAAGAAACAGTATATGAACGGAGGTAAAACCATGGAAAAAAAATGGCCAGACACCCCAATTCATCTAATTGATGCAGATATTGATGAAAGCATACATAAATATCCGACAGTAGTCATTGATTGCTGGGCCCCCTGGTGTGGTCCCTGTCGTATGATCGGACCTGTCATCGAAGAACTTGCAAAAGACCTGCAAGGCAAAATAGTCTTTGGAAAACTCAATGTTGACGATAACCCGCAGACCTCGATGAAGTACGGCATCATGAGCATCCCAACGATGCTTGTGTTTAAGAACGGCCAGCTCGTGGATCGATTTGTTGGTGCGATGCCAAAAGAAATGCTTCTGCAGAAATTAAAACCGTACCACTAACTTGTTGCATGGTGATGATGATTCCCGGGATACGTAAACTCCGTTTTCTTTTTGTGTTTTTTCTCTTTATTTTTCTACTGGTCTTCTCTGGTTGTACTGAAGAAAAAAATGATACGGGGGATGATTTTTCATTTACGACATTAGACGGTGAGATGAAACGTCTGAGTGATTTTTACGGCAAGGTTGTTGTGCTCGATTGCATGGCTGTAAACTGCCAACCATGCATGTATCAGATGTTTGAGTTAAAGAAGATCTCAGAAAATTATTCAACAGATGATGTTGCTATCCTCTCGATAGATGTCTGGGTATCAAATGGAGAAACAGCAACCATGCTTCAAGACATGATCAAAGAGTTCAAAAACCAAGTCAATGTAACCTTAGACTGGACATTTGGCTTAGATGACCCAGAAGGAACCATTGAAAACAGATATGCCTCAGAGGGAGTGCCTTCTCTCTACATCTATGACAAAAATGGAAATATTTATTACTCCCACGTGGGTTATGAAGATTATGCAGTGCTTGCATCAACGATTGATGAAGCACTGATAAAAAATTAAAGGGGAATCGAAAAATATGAAGAATGAAAGAAAATTCATACTAACCATGATTGTCGTAAGCATTCTTGGAGCAACTGCTGTTGTAGCAGCGGGTATAGGCTTACCGATTGGAACCATTACGGTAACACCATCAGCACCTGCTGCACTGTCAACTGTGACCATCTCCGTACCGATCAGTGGCGAAGCACCCTCGGAAGTACGGGTGAATGTCGAGGAATGTAACGGAAATACCGGCGTCTGTTATCCGGATATCCAAAACGTTTCTATGCCTCTTACAAGTTCGAGTATCTATCGAACCGATGTGACGCTGAAACATTCAGATGCTACGTATATCACCATTAAGGTTGTAGCAAAAATCAACGGTGCTTGGCAGGAGTCCTCACAAAAGAAGGTAAATTTATCAGTTACTCCTGATGGAAACAACGGCGACGATAACGGTACACCAGGATTTGAACTGGTTGTCTTTATGATCGCAATCGGAATCAGTTTGATTCTGATACGCCGAAAGAGAGTTAAATGAAATTACAAATAAAACGCTTAATCTCTCAGATTATTCTTTTCTTTTCCGCTAACCTGGGTTACCCTGGGTATCCTGGGTTAAAAACCGGTTTTTGTTATCCTTTTTTCTATTGCCAGGCATGTCCAGCGGCAACCTCAGCTTGTCCCTTACGATCATTGGAACAAAGCGTCGATAAAGGGAGCTTTACCTGGAGGTTGTTTTTATTTCCTCTTCTCATCATCGGGTTCCTTGGGGTTTTAACAGGTCGTGCAGTGTGCGCCTGGGCATGTCCTATCGGATTGCTTCAACGGGGGACGGGACGTGTTGCAAGGAAAGTGAAGAAAACCCCACTAGCACGAAAACTTGGCACCCATAAAGCAGAGAAATATTTCCGGTACACGAAATACATTCTTCTTATTGGCCTGGTGTTTGTCACCTCGTATCTTATCGGATTTATCTTTACCGATATCTGCCCCGTTGGGTTTCTGACAGGAACAATCCCTGTTCTCATCTTAAACCCGGGGAAATTTGTTACAAACTTTTTTTTCCCAGTCGCGTTAGTAATTTTTGTGTTATTTATCATTCTCATCTTCCTTATCGAGCGAGGCTGGTGTCGGTATTTCTGCCCAGTCGGTGCACTGCTAGGGCCGTTTAATAAAATAAGTTTTTATCATATCGCAGTTGATACAAAAGCGTGCCTTCACTGTAATGTCTGCTCATACGAATGTCCGATGGGAATCGATGTGCCCAACATGCATCGAGACCCTGAGTGTATTTTATGCGGGAAATGTGTAACCGCTTGTCCAGATGAACTCATCACCTTTGAGAGGACAGGACGATGAAGAAATTCTTTGCGTTGCAGGTATGTGGGCTTCTCCTGGTTTCAGGTGCACTTGGAGGAATGTTTGTTTTTACTCCAGTTTACAATGAGGTTCGATCTGGGATCGTACTGGTGCTATGTTTAAGCTGCTTGAAGCTTGAGCCGAAAACAAATGCGGATTTCACCTTTGAAACCGCGGATAATCAGTCTCATGCAAATTTTGTGTTGGAGAATTTATCACACGGACCAGTGTTTCTGCATTATAGCGGGGATTCCTGTGCGGGTTGTGACATCATGTACCCGGTCGTAAAAGAACTATTTTCAATCGACTTTGGAAAACAGGACATGTTCGATTCCATAGTCAGCTTTGAGAACTCTTCTGTCACCTACATTTATGTGAACATCCATCATACGATTGATGAGTTGAGGAACGCTCAAATTATTTACGATAAAGATCATGTGGGGGGAATCCCGATGTTTACCATCGTGACGTTAGGGTACGACAATGGGGATGTAAAGCCGAAATATACGACGTTGTATGGGACATTGGCGACCTCTGGATGTGAAACTGATGCGCAGCGACTCGTGTTTCTTCAACAGCTCATGCGACAAAGCATTGATATGTACAACGAAAATGAGGCAGGATACCCACATCATCAATAATGAAAAAAAAGAAAAAGAAAAGAGCGAAGGAAAACAATATTTTTAGATCTCACCAGCAATAATCTTTTGTCTGAGGATCTCGAATTGTGGCCGTGTCAATGTGCACACGTTTGTTTTTTCGCCAATTATCACCTTATCACTCCGGACATCCACGACAGGACATTTCGGAGGGACACATACTCCATCATTGCACAATACAACTTTCATATTATCCCTCTGATTATCAATTGTTAAGTTTCTATTAGTCTCTGAACCTTTAAATAACTTTCGACAGAGGAGCAAAAAAATGGACTCTCTTTCAGATGTAGCGAGCAATCGAATACTTCTTTTTATCGATCAAAGAGACGATGCGAGGACCTTGTGAGGTATCAACAGCAGCAACCTCTTTGACGTTAACGGTCACGTCAGCCCCCATCTTTTCCTGGAATCCTTTCCGAATGAACTCGAAAATCTCCTCGACAGAGGGACCGATCGTTCGAAGCGTCTCATCGATCACTACCTGGATTTCCAGGTTCGTTAAATCATGTTGAATGATCTTTGTATTTTTTACCTTGTTTGTTCTTAATTCGTAGAGTAATTTACTGTAAATCTCTGAGAAGGCAGAGGGAAGCAATACGGTACCATCAGCACGATACAGTGCAAGGTCATTTCGCCCGTATACTTTTTTGATTAATTGGCCTGCTTTCCCACAGGAGCAAGTACCTTTGAATGGTGCAACGATGTCATTGATGGCGTTATATCGAAGAATCGGTGTTCCTTTTCCATGGAATTTTGTAACAATCAACTCCCCTGCTTCATCTGAGTCAACCGGGTGGCCGTCTCTGAGATATTCTGCGTAGACAAGGTCGGACATGAGATGATAATTTCCTTGTTTACATTGATAGCCGATAAGACCAGATTCTGTTGCCCCATAGACTTCGAAGACCTTTGCTTGAAAAGTTTTTTCTATATAGGATTTAAGGAAGGCGTCAAGGACAGAGCCGGTGGCAGCGATATAGTCAGGGGAGATATCCTGACCTAAGCCTGTTTCTTTTAACAAGGCAAGATGACCAAGCATCCCAACGTACCCACCGATGAACTCAGGTTGGAACTCGTTAATAGCAGCGATGACTTTTTTTGGGTCATCGTTCGTATTCAACCACTGGATGTTCTTAAACACCCTGGTAAGATTGAATCGAGGCTGTAATCCCCTGGTTACATACCCGCTTTCTGCGGTATGCGGTGCGAAATCACCGATGATCGTTATCCGGTTTTTCCACACACTCATATCGTATTCATGTAACGTCCGCATGTACGCAAACAGTCCCATGACGATGTCAAGCAGATCGACATACAGAGGAAGCACTTTGCCTGTCGTTCCTGACGTGGAAACTTCTATGAGAGAATCTTTGTTTATCTTTGATGATACAATCCCATCCGGGTAATGTTGTTTGAAATCTTCTTTAGTTACAAAAGGGAGTTTTTGAAGATCATCAAGACTAGAAATATCGGTCGGATGGATCCCGGCCTGTTTGAACTTTTCGTGATACAAAGGGACGGTATCAGCAAATCGAACAAGACGTCGCAGTTGCCTGTCTTGATAACGACGGAGCGACACATCGCTCATTCTTTCCAACCGGTCAACATCTACTAAATATCGTTTGAGAATTTTACTAAGGAACACCGGGTTATAGAACGGATTCATACAACTCCCAAAGTAGACAGGAGATAGGTACAATTCCTTAAATAGCTGTCTCTTCATTCATCACAGAAGAGCAATGAACATACTCATCGTAGAGACCGTCTGGATGGGAGGCGCACGGTACAAATTCCTTGAAAAAACATTGCTCACAACGTTCTCTATCCTGCCTACGCTACAAGCACGGGAGCTTGCCGCGATCACACCAAAACAACACCAGGTCTGCGTAGTCAATGAGCGATACTCCCAAATCAACTATGATGTTGTCTATGATGTCGTTCTTATCAATTATGTCACTTCGACAGCACCCCGGGCATATACCATCGCTGATATGTTCAGGAAAAAAGGTATCCCGGTTGTCCTCAGCGGGTTCCATGCTTCAGGGCTGCCTGAGGAAGCAAAGCAACATGCGGATAGCGTCCTTATCGGCCGAAACGAAGCAGGATGGGTAACAGTTCTTCAGGACATCGAGCAGAAAAAACTACAGCCATACTATCATGCACCATTATACAACATCTCTCAGAGTCTACCGCCAACCAATGTTCGTTTACCTGGATTTATTATGACCGGTGCACTCGAGGCGACACGTGGTTGTCCCTACCACTGTGAATTCTGCCCAGAGACAAACATCCAAGGTGGAAATTCATACTATAAAAGACCTATATCAGAGGTCATAGAAGAAATAAAAAAAATCCCACAAAAAACACTGATGTTCTATGATACGTCGCTCACCATCGACCCAACATACACAAAAGAATTGTTCAAACAAATGAAAGGACTGCATAAAAAATTCTTCTGCAATGGGAATGCAGATGTATTAGCCCAGGATGCAGAGCTCGTCCGACTCTCCAAAAAAGCAGGATGCACCGCTTGGCTTGTCGGGTTTGAATCTCTCTCTCAAAACACCCTTGACCAGGCAGGAAAAAAAACAAACAGAGTCAATGAATACACACAAGCGATCGATAACATCCATAAGAATCATATGGCAGTAATCGGAGACTTCATGTTCGGGTTTGATACCGATACCCCAGAGATCTTTGAAAAAACCATTAAAACAATCAAGGAACTCAAAATCGATGTCGCTGATTTCTCCATTCTTACCCCGTTCCCTGGAACACCATTGTTTACAAAACTTGATGCAGAGAAAAGAATTCTAACGAAAGACTGGAAGTATTATAACATGGGACATGTGGTTTTTTCACCAAAACAGATGACGCCAGACGAACTGTTGCAAGGTGTACGGTTGATGTACGCTGATTATTATCACCCGTTAAATACAATAAAAAGGATTGCCCAGAACCTCACGAGAGGTCTTCCTCCATTCTTTGTGGTTGTCGCACGTAATGTTGTTGCAACACTTAGCGCACGTCGATTATATACGGTAAAAAAACGATAACAAACGAAATGAGGATTAGAAAGCCCACCAGGCTTTAACATCAATGCTTGCAGTCGCGGTTTTATTGGTGTCATCATAGGCTTTTACCATGATGGTATAGTTTTTAGGAATCAATGGTTTTTTAATCAATTTGAATGAGAGCGTCCAATTATACGGAGGTTCTGTCATGTTTGCGACAAGTTTGTCGTTTACATAGATTTCGACTCTCGTGATAGCAGAATCATCCTTCGCATAGGTATCGATCGAGGCTTTTCCAATCATCCATGTATTTGTCAATAGCCTATTTTTATATAAAAATGAGAAACGGAGATTCCCTCGTATGTAAAACTTCCCTTTTTGAGGAGAGAGGATCCCAACTTCAGGGGGAAGGTTCCGCGCACCCTTTGCCACATAGGTTTCATTTACTGCATCTGCATAATGAGCGGTAAATTGCTTCGTGTTTGCTGGTGGATCTGAAAAGGCAATGTTTTCTGTAGAATTAAACACGACTGCAATTATTTTGAGATTCTCGTAATCAAGGTTCTCAACAGACCAACTCTCGGTGAATGTTTTCTCACTATTCGCAGATACACTAATGTCCTCATTAATGATGAAATCGATAAACGCGTTTCGATACTTTAGGCCATCATAATCGTTATATTGTGAAGAAATAATTTCAGCTAGATACACCCGCAATCGCCCGGAATAGGAGGTTTGTTCTCCGTTTACCACTACGACACTTGTCTCGATTGTATTCGTAGTATTCTTGTACTCTGCATTGACAGTTACCTTAATTTTGGGAATCACTCGGTTTTCAGCAGCTTGGATAGCGCTTGTGAAATTTGATTCGGGGTGAGTACCTCCAAGAAGGACTTTATAGCCTCCATCGATAAACACAGTAGGATCACCTAAGCGATTATAGATTGATGAGAGATATTCTGCTGCGACGCTGTTTTCTAAAATCATACTAACATAATAAAACCGATACGTATGTGATGATTCTAATTTCTCTAAGATAGCCCCGACATTCGGACAATATCGACAGGTTATTGAGGTAGATTCTTCAACGAACACTGTATGGGTAAAATCCTCTTCACTATTACTGGGTTTTACGGTAATGATGAAAAACACAGAACCATCAGTCGAAGGATCACCAACCAGGCCGTTTCCAGCAGCGTCATCGACCGTCACATAGTAATAATAATCTGTTGTGGTATCTGCCGGAATGCTGATGGTCGCACTTCCAGCAAGAATTGATAATGAGGTCCAATTTGTGGATTCTGCGGTTTTATACTGCAAGGTCGCTTTCGTGACATTCACATTGTCGGTAAAAACAACAGTAATAGTAGCCATCTGACCAGCTGTTACGGTAAAGTTACCGGCGATATCAGTAATCTTTGGAGGTTCCGTATCTGGTCCTCCATTTTTATCGGTATAAAGAATAATGTATGCTGATGCGCTAAGGAGAATTCCTAGTAGGATGATGATTATGATAAGTTTTCCGATAAGCCTCATATCTTGTAATTAATATACACTTGTTTTATATATTAAAGTTACTGAGGCTGATTTAAATGGAGAATGTGGAAAAAATAAGGAGAAAATCTTCAATTTTCTTCTACAAAATTTATTGTTTATAACTCCTTCAATTGATAGAGTGTATTTCTTTTTATAACAATTTTTTCTTCCATCATCTTATCAAGAATTGGTTTGAGCCGCATCTGTTCTAAACCAAAAGTGTTTTCGAACTCTGTTAACGACATTGATTTCTGAAGTAAACATCGTAAGATCCTTGCTCGAATCTGCCGATTGGAACCCTCAAACCTTGATTGTTGTGTCTTTGGTTTTATACCGGTTTTCTGTGCGGTGAGATGAAGGGAACCGTAATCCATTAGCGCGTTATGCCAGTCTCGGCTTTTTCCCAACGGAAGGCATTTTTCAGCAAGATCCCAGAGTTCCTTATCAGATATCTTTGTCGGAAGTCTAAATTCACTAATAAGTATCCTTCTGATATTGGTATCAACCGTGACAAGATCAGCATTTGACGAGAAAATTAGAACCGCTTGGGACGTGTATCTGCCGATACCCGGGAGTTCTTTGTATTGTTTCATTGCCGTCATCACATCGGATTTGAACTCAGAGACTATCGTTCGCGCAGTGTAATGGAGATTCACCGCCCTAGTGTTATATCCTAAGCCCATCCACATCTGTAACACCTCAGGCAGTGACGCAGAGGCGAGGGTGTCAATGGTTGGCCATTTTGCGATCCATTTCTCATAAAAGAAGATAACTCGTTTTACCTGTGTCTGTTGTAACATGAGCTCCGAGAGGAGAATCTTATATGGATCTGTTGTTTTCCTCCAAGGCAGATCTCGTTTATTTTTTTCATAAAAAGAAAGAACTTTTTTTTGAAATCGTTTGATTTTCTCGTTAGGTACGTTTCTTGAGGTGATCTGCGAAGATGCCATAGACTGTCCTTTTTTGATGATTATCTAGGTACAATACCCAGGGTCTTAATATGATTTTTTTTCGTGATTTATTATTTGGTAAGGTTTTTGAAGGTTTGCTGTATAAAGGATATCTCCCTTATGAAACGATATTACCAAAATCATCTACAAAAACTTGAGGCTGAATCAATCTTTGTCATCCGTGAGGTCGCAGCGCAATTTGAACGACCTGTGCTGCTTTTCTCAGGTGGAAAAGACTCTATCGTCCTTGGATATCTCTCCAAAAAAGCATTCACACCTGCGAAAATCCCCTATCCGTTACTTCATATTGATACCGGGCATAATTTCCCAGAAGTCCTTCTGTTCAGGGACGCGTTTGTGAAATACCTTGATGTTCGTCTGCTTGTTGGATCAGTGCAGAAATCCATTGACATTGGACGGGTGAAGGATGAAACCGGGAAGTTCGCAACCAGGAACTATCTTCAGTCAACCACCCTGCTTGATGCCATCCATGACCATAAATTTGATGCAGCCATTGGAGGTGGACGCAGGGATGAGGAAAAATCTCGTGCGAAGGAGCGGTTTTTCTCCCATCGGAATGATTTTGGGCAATGGGACCCGAAGAACCAACGTCCGGAGCTCTGGGATCTTTATAACGGTCGAAAGAACCATGGTGAGCATTTCCGTGTGTTTCCATTAAGCAACTGGACAGAGCTGGATATCTGGCAGTATATCCTCAAAGAGCAGATTCAGATCCCTTCGATTTATTTCTCACACACCCGAGATTGCATTATCCGGGATGGTGTGATCTACGCGTACTCAGATTATCTTCATCTCGATGAGGAAGAAAAGAAAAAAGTACAGTCGATGACTGTTCGATTCCGTACGGTTGGGGACATGACGTGTACCGGGGCTGTACATTCCAATGCTTGTTCTGTAGAAGAAATCGTTCGAGAGGTCGCAGCCTATCGTCTATCAGAGCGTGGCAATCGGGCTGATGACCGACGATCAGAGAACGCTCTTGAGGACCGGAAAAAGGAGGGGTATTTCTAGGATGGATGAAAAAAGCTATCTGAACATGGATCTCCTTCGTTTCACCACTGCAGGCAGTGTCGATGATGGAAAAAGCACCCTTATCGGTCGGCTTCTCTATGATAGTAAAACCCTCTTTGAGGATCAATTGGAAAACCTGGAGCGTCTGAGTCAACAACGTGGTGAAGGGCTGAACCTTGCTTTGCTGACTGATGGTCTGCGGGCAGAGCGAGAACAAGGGATTACCATTGATGTTGCGTATCGATACTTTGCGACTCCTGTCCGAAAATTCATCATTGCTGATACCCCGGGACATATTCAGTACACGCGGAACATGGTGACAGGGGCATCAACTGCGAACCTTGCGTTGATCCTTGTAGACGCTCGTAATGGCGTGACTGAACAAACACATCGTCATATCTTCATCGCCTCGCTGCTTCAGATCCCTCATTTTGTCATCTGCATTAACAAGATGGATCTTGTGAACTATAAACAAGACGTCTATGAGAAAATCAAGGCTGAAATTGAGGATTTTATTTCAAAACTTTCAGTTCCTGATATCACCTTTATCCCCATCAGCGCGTTAATCGGTGATAACGTGGTGAATGCGTCGAAAAACATGGATTGGTACCATGGTCCTACCCTGCTGTACCATCTTGAGGATGTCCATATCGGCAGTGACGAAAACCTTGTGGACTGTCGGTTCCCTGTACAGTACGTGATCCGGCCACGATCCGATGCATATCATGATTATCGAGGGTATGCAGGGAAACTCGCAAGTGGGATTTTCAAACCAGGGGATAGCGTTATTGTTCTTCCCTCTGGCTTTACGACAACAATCAAGTCGATTGAGAGCCCGCAGGGGGAAATCGTTGAAGCATTTCCTCCGATGTCAGTAGTCATGCAACTTGCCGATGATCTTGACATCAGCCGAGGGGATATGATCGTGCGACCACATAACATCCCATTCATCGATCAGAATCTTGATTGTATGATCTGTTGGATGAACACAAAACCATTGTATCCGGATAGCAGGTACATCATCCGTCATACCACCCGAGAGATAAAAGGGATAGTCAAGAAGATTCAATACAAAATCGATATCAACACATTGCATCGGATATCGGAGGTGGCCGCCCTGGGGCTGAACGAAATCGGACGGATCACGATACGAACCGCGCAACCTTTATTCTTTGATAGTTATCAGCATAATCGAACCACAGGAAGCATTATTCTAATTGATGAAACAACCAATGAGACTGTCGGTGCAGGGATGATCAGAGAACCTTCGGTGAAGGTTGTTGAAAAGAAAAAATAGAGGAAGATAAAGCTATGAAGAAACATCTGGGTTTCACCATCTGGTTTACAGGTCTTCCTTGCTGTGGAAAAACAACGATCGCCAATAAGGTTGCTGTTATTTTAAAAAAGAGGAACTACCTGGTTGAACAACTCGATGGTGATCTGATCCGTCAGAACTTTTCCAGTGATCTGACTTTTTCAAAAAAAGACAGGGATGAGAATATCAAACGTGCCACGTTTCTTGCGAAGATGCTTTCACGTAATAATGTTGTGGTACTCGCAAGCTTTGTCTCACCTTATAGAAAGCAGCGGAGGAGAGCACGGAAGGAAATTAAGAATTTTGTTGAAGTGTATGTTCGTTGTCCTGTGAAGATCTGCATGAAACGTGATGTGAAAGGTATGTATCAACAGGCTCTTGAAGGAAAAATAACGCATTTCACAGGGGTTGATGATCCGTATGAAGAGCCAGAGCATCCAGAGCTCATCGTGGATACCGACATCGAGTCTGTTGAAGAAAGTGTTGGCAAGGTGTTGCAGAAAATCGAGGAACTCGGGTATATTACAGAATAAAGAAAAAATAAAGAGAAGGGAATCAATTTTTCTTTGTTGTTTCATTGTCTGAATCGATTCTTACTTTGTACAAAGATGAAAAGACTGATTATTCTTCATTTATCTTTTTGGACTCCCTCACGTTTTAGGAGAATCTGGGAGATGCCATTGATGAGTTTTTTGTCGATGAATAAATAGGGGACCATCACAATAATTTTCTATTATTCAAGAAGGAGCAATCCATAATAATTCTCAGGACAGGTGCGGTCTCGGACGACTTCGATGGGGTATCCAGCGGTCCGTGCTGTCTGAAAGACATCGATACCACAGGCCTCCATTGAAGGACGCGCCTGCTCCGTGTGAACACATGTTTTCTGTACATCACATTGTTCGCAAAGACAACAAGGACCAGCGCTCATTCCAAACACCTTGTAATACCCAACGAGGAACGCCTCCCTTTCAAGAGTACAGATGATCCTGAGCACTTCAACACCTCGAGAGGGACAATGGATTAACAGCGCGGTGGTGTACTCATCTAACAACCGTCGTGTTTCCTGCGGTGTCGGTGAATATGGTGGACAGGTGAGATGTTCACCATAACCATCACATCCGTATTGGCATTTTCGTCGTACCCATTCAGCGGTATAGACCTGCTTTGGTGAGATCACTTTTGCTTCTATGGCCCCTAGCTCACATGCTCTTTGGAGAAAATGCTCTGATGCAGTGAGTGGGTTTTTCTTCATCAGGTCATAAACAATTATTCATTCTTTAAAGTACTCTATGAAAGAGTGCAAGAGATAAGATTCGAACCCCTGTCTATCAGCATGCAAACAAATAAACATGGATTTCTACTTTCATAAAAATCAGTGATTGCAGTTTTTGTTTTTTCATCATAAAGTTGTAGCGCCAGGAATGGAATGCAGGAAATAGGGAGGTTCCAAGAAATTCTTATAGATATTCAAAAAAAAAAAAAAAAAATTAATTTTCTTTGATTATCCACCAATCAGGTTTTTCCACATGTACAGATAAATTATTTTTCTGTGCAAACTCAAATACCGCTCTTCGTACATCTTCTCCAAGGGAATTCCCTTCAATATCATGTCCTCCGATGATACCGCCTGCTCTGACTTTTGGATAGTATAACTCGATATCTTTTTTCACATATTCATACGCATGATTACCATCGATGTATACCATATCAAGATTATCTGGAATGTGATCAACTGCATCTTCCGAGGTCATTTGCAAAGGAACAACACGGTCAGAATATCTTCGTAAAACGAGTAATGCAGGTTTAAATGTAGAAGGTAGAAATGTTACTACATTTTTTTCTTTTGCATACTCGTGGTATTTTTTATACGGGTCGACGAGGAACATTTTTTCTACATCAAGTTTTTTAAACATCCTGCGAGCGTTTGTCCCAAAGAACACTCCGATTTCAGTAATTCGTAGAGAATGTTGAAATCTGTTCGCAGCAAATTCAATCATAGGTCGATGGGAGTCATATCTTACGGAACCATATGCTTTATACGCGAAGATTCCAAAAAGACCTGCTATTACAACCAGAAGCAAATTCATAAGGGTGTATTTACATAGAAATAAAATATTTTTCTACGGTAAAGCGTATGTCGAATTTTTTTTTCATTACGTTTCCGCTAAGGTTGATTTAAGTAATTTACGCAAGAGCAGGGATTTGAACCCTTCCATACTCGATGCTTCAATCTTACCAGATCTTAGTTTTTTGGTTTTCGATACGTCCGTCCTGCCCACTGAATCTCTTGCGTTATTGCAGATGTAAACGCATTTTGTGCTAAAAAAAGAAACACAATCGGAGTAAGCAGAGCATACCCTATCTTAGATGGATAGCGTTCCTTGGGGTATATCATGGTTTTCGGCAGGATAGCAATCCCTAGCCAGCCATAGAGTATTTCGAAAAGAATCATGGAACTGAGTAACAAACCAGGGAGGTAATATCCTAAAAGAAGGAGGAGCAGACCACATGCGATAATGACTTGTGCTCCGATAAAACCAATGAACGAACCAATCCAGAAAACGGGGTAATACCAACGTACCCATGTGTATTGTCGCGTCCCCCAGCGTACAAAACTCGTTATGCGTGTCTCCGGTGGACTTTCCATGATGCATTTCGGCTGAAGGGAAATCTTGTAACCAGCTTTTTTTACAGCAATAGTCAGGACAAGATCATCGGAGAACGCAGATTCCCATTTTTGCTTAATATCCAGTGCATCGAATACTTTTTTTCGGATAGCCATCGATCCACCCCAGGCAAACGTATAACTGGGGTAAAACATAAACACAATCGAAGCCATATTCCAGGCAGATATAAGCAATGTTTTCAGGTTCGAAGGGAAATACCATCGGTAGCCAGTCGACGCTCCAATAGCCTCATCTTGGAGTGGTGCAACCATGTTCTCAAGCCAGTGCATGTCTGGTTTGATATCACTGTCTGCAAACACCAGAACCTCTGCTTTTTCTGTTGATTTGAATCCTGTGAGCAACGCAGCAACCTTTCCGCTACATCCAGAAACCGGGTCGGTCAGGACCAAGTGAGCATATGATTTGTTCTCTATGAGTTGCTGTAAGGTCGCATAGGCAGGATCGTCTGTTGAATCAACGACAAATACGATTTCATATTTCGGGTATTCCTGGGCGAGAAACCCTTGGATGTTTTCCAAAAAACCATGTTCGGTTCCTTTGCAGGGGACAATAACAGAAGCAAAAGGAAAATAAGGTGAAAATATCCTTTTTTTTGTCCGCTGATACGCGATAAGCCATAGGCTGATGATATAACATTCACCCAGCACCCCAATGATTCCCAGAATAATCAGAAATTCAAGAATCATATCTCTTCAACAATGCTTTGTATCCTTCGCTGGTTATTAGAAATTTACCTTCACAGCCAAGACTCGAACATCAAGACAGATGTTCAACCTGATACGTAAAAAAAAGCAGTTGGGTTTATTTAAAGAACGACAATATATCACGTTGTGAGGAATCAGACGAGCAGGAGCAAAGAGACACACTATCTCAAAGAACTTAAAAACGTTGATTTCCAACCTGTTTTTATCCTTGGAGTCCATCGATCGGGGACCAGCATCTTATATAAGATGCTGACTGCCACCGGGTGCTTCAATCCAGTCACCGCGTATCATCTGATCAACTATGACGAACTTCTCTCCAACTTTCATGAGCAAACAGAACAGCAGGCTAAAAAACAGCTCACAGAATCGTTTCTCAAAAACGGGCTTTTTGATAGAGGAATCGACCAGTTGAAGATAACCGCGGATTTTGCTGAGGAATATGGCTTTTTGCTTGGTACCCAGACGTTGCAGATGCGTATTACGAAAAAAAACCTTGCACGCTTCACCCAGTTGTGTAAAAAAATCCAGTTCATCGAAGGAAACAACAAACCCATTCTGCTAAAAAACCCCTATGATTTTCCAAATTTCCTTTATCTCAAAGAAGTGTTCCCAAACGCGCGATTTGTGTTCATTCATCGTCATCCGCTCAAAACACTTAGCTCAACGCTTAATGCAGTAAGGACGATAGTAAAAGAAAAAAACCCGTACACTACCAGATTATCAAGGATATACGATAAGTGTTATTCGAATCCCTTGCTGCTGCAACCACTCCGATTCATCGTTCATTCACTGGCGGAATGCACCGTGGTTATTCTTACCAGAATCACGAAAAAAGCAGCAGAGTATTATCTAAAAAACATAGAAAAATTAGCCAAGGATGATTACATTTCAATTACCTATGAAGAGTTCTGTTCCCATCCGCAGGAGACTTTAGATGTCATCATGGAAACACTGTCGCTGACCATGACACAGAAAATCGATGCTGCGTCGCTTATGAACCCTCGTAAAGTAGACGTAGATAGTTCTGTACAAAAGCTCCGTATCTATATCTACAAATCCATGAAAGCATATTTTGATCTGTTCCAGTATACGATGGAAGGATAGTTGAGCATTACTTCTTCTGGATGGTTACGTGCTGGATCTCCTGTTCGATCCGTGCTAAGATGTCCCCCTGGTTCTCGGGATCATATTTTTGTAGATGTTCTTGGAAGGTGTTAGGATTGTCTAGGAAGTCTTTTAAATCATCTTCATAAAAAGACAAACCAAATACATCTGTCAAACTCTTTATTTGTTTATAAAATCTTTTGTTATGAGAATGGGTGAATCGCAATATCCTGATATCCAATGACTCCTATCCAGATGGTTTGATTAAAACCCTGGATGGTGACGTTTGACCGAAGGATCACTTTAAGCTGATCAGGGATAAATCGTTCCCCAAGACGGGGCCATAACTGAGTGAGTGGGATGAACATATCCCCTTGGAGTTCTGTGGTACTCTGTGGTTTAATTAGACCATCGGGTAACGTCCCATTGCTTATCAACCGGGTCTTTGTTCCATCAACACGGTAGATTTTTACAGTGATATCCTTCGCAAGCAACGTCAGTTTATTTGGATTATTTATCGTAAACGTAATCGTATCATGCAACCCATCTTTCAGAGTATAGGAATAATCGCCGGTGAGAGATGCTTCGGTCGGGAGATCTGAAAGGAGCAGTTCAAGGGACGGAGGGATAATGTCTGCCTTCAAAGAAAGGTTCATTGATTTTCGAATGCCAGCTACATAAATGACTATGTCACCGGCTAGTGTCATCTGGAGTGTTTCTGCATCGAGTGCTTTAAGCAGGATCCATCCGCTCCCAGTGAGTTGTTTGGTTGTTTTTGCAGGGATTTTTTCGTCTTGGATATTGACGGTCCCGACAAGGATTCCTGTTTCGGTGTTGACATTCGCTGAGAGGTTTTCCATGGCGATATCAATCGTGTTTGGGTTGGTAATTTCAATGATGCCGGTGAAGTTAATTCCCTCTTGGGTGATCTCACTGAAATTAGCCGCCAGATGTATTTGAGGAAGTGAAAATTCGTTTAGGATGTCATTGAGAGATACCTTCATTTGGAATTTAAGGGGAAACGTTTTTTTTATCATCCCAAGGAACATCGTTCCAAATGTTCCGGTGACTCTACTGATGAGATGAGTAGGAGGAGACCCGTTGAATCGAATGCTTACTGCTGAGGTAAACGTCCTGTTCTCATGTGCTTTGACTTCCCCGCCGTCCATGGAGAGGTGGTTGACGGTTTCTCCATTATCATCAATCGTGGTCATTTCCAGGTTTTGTAAGAAGATTGGAAATGAATTTTGGTTGTCGATCAGCAGAGTCGCATCGAGGATTGCTTCGTCTGCGGTGATGTTGATAAGTTCGATTGTCAGGGTTGTTTCCGGTATGTTCATTTGTTGAATATCAAGAAAAAGAAACGCACCTACAACGATGTTAAGGATGGTAGCTGCAACGATGATAATAACAATTATTTTTTTCATAGTTCCCATTATCGATAGAAATCATTTATATTTATAAGATATCTTCTATATTAATATACTTTTTCTCCAGAATATCTATAAAAACAGGATTTATACAACCAATTATACAAAATCTAACTTAGATACCAAACCATCACAATATGAATGAAGAAAAACAGATGAAAAGAGTAAATTATTCGAGGATACCGAGAAAAAAAAGAATCTGATGGAGATAGTATTGCATTAAATCTTCATATTTTTTCTTTTAGAGTAGTACAATATATCGGTATGTTTTGTGTATCCCAGTTGTTCAAACACCTGCATGGAGGTGGTGTTCCAATCTTCTATGAGGCACGCAACGATATCGATACCAAGACGTGAAAAATGATGTTCGACTTCTTCGACTAATCGTTTTGCGACTCCTTTCTTACGATGGGAGAGTGCAACCACCAGTCGATTGATCCATCCTTTGCGTCCGTCATGCGTTCCGACAATCGCTCCGATAATCTTTTTATCAATCTCTGCGACAAGGAAATAGCAATTCGGTTGTTGCAGTTGTTCTTTGATGTTTTTTCTGCTATCTCGACCTTGTGGTCGATAGGGGATGTTTCCTGTTTCCCATAATGTGATGACCGAATCATAATCTTTAAGCTCCATCTTTCGGATTAGCAAGGGTGTTTTTTGTTTGTTCATTGGATTCCATCACCTTTTATTATTATGAAAAGAAATGAGGAAGTCGATTTGAAGGTTTCTATCTCTTTTTAAAAGTAAGAAGTAAAGAGATTGTTACATCACCTGAGGTCTGACAATCGTCCGGTAGAGAATGATATTTGACACGATTAAACCAATGATAGGATACAACAGAAGGAATCCTGCCAAGGGTGCTACACTCATGAGCAGAATCGGAATATTTGACCAATTGATCGTATATTGAAGGACTACATATTTCCGTACTTCTTGTCGATTAAAAATTTTTAGGTGTACCATCTTATAGGTAACAATAAAAAATAATATGTTAAAAAGTATGAGAACGAGAATTAAAGAAATATGCAGCGGGATCACTTGAAAAAGAATGGGTAGGAATATGCAGAAGGCGTACAGGCCTCCTAAAAGATATGCGATGAATTGAAAAAATGCTGGGATGCAGAGAACCTCTTGTTTTACTCTGACGCCTAAACGTGTAGAGAGATGTTTTGACCCAATCAAATAATCATGGTCTGCATCTTTGATCCCCCCAGCGATAAGGTTGAGGTTGAGGGTCTGTAGAAACGCTAAGATGCACAGGATATACACCAAAGGGAAAAATTGAAAGGAGACGGTTGCTGCACCAAACACCACACCGACCATCACAGAGGTGGCTAAGAAAAAATCCATACCACTAATTTTTTTACTATACAGATCATAGATGCTTGCGAGGAGAATTCCGAAAAGATACAAAAGGAGCAATTGTACGCCATAAAAATAGACTGTCAGAATACATCCAAGACACAAAACCAATAGAATGTAGACAAGAGCATGTTTTTTAGAGATAATACCACTTGGTAATGGTCTTTTATTCGTAGAATAAATCAGACGATCAACTTCGATGTCGAC
>Ga0209288_10000053_pt1 | contig 36560 bp, 48 predicted proteins | sample PPLLaktember2015_4_FD_187261 | JGI IMG/M metagenome (GOLD analysis project Ga0209288, IMG submission 187261) | Freshwater sediment microbial communities from Prairie Pothole Lake near Jamestown, North Dakota, USA - PPLs Lake P8 Core (1) Depth... | ecosystem: Environmental > Aquatic > Freshwater...
CAAAGGCACACCATGTGGTCATAAGATAATAAATTTGAATGCTGTGAACTTGGATAGTGATTTAAAAAATGTATCTGCTATTATCCTTGAGCCAGTCATGCTCGATGATAGTCGAGAACGTATCGAATATTTAAAAAAGATTCGTTCAATATCTGATGGGACAGATATCGTTCTGATTTTCGACGAGGTTGTGACTGGCATGCGCTATCCCTCTCTTTCTGTCTCCAAACACTGGGGAATCTATCCTGACTTGTTATGCCTCGGTAAAGCCTGTGCCAATGGGTACAAAATAGGCGCGGTAGCAGGTCGTTCGGATATTATGGACGGTGACTACTTTGTGTCAGGAACATACTTCGGACATATCCCTACGCTGAAGGCGACAGAGGCCTGTCTGCATCTGACCAAGCATGACAACAAATATGATGCCAAGGATTTGAACGAGAAGGCTTTGGATTTTAAGGAACGGTTCAACGGACTATCACCCTACACTGTAAAGCTTGAAGGATGGGGAGCCAGGATGAACTGGGTTGGCTCGGATCTCAACCTTGCTCTTTTCAGGCAAACACTCATCGAGAACCGGATTTTCACGAAGAATACATTTTTCCTCAACCATGCGACAAAGCATCATATTGATGAATTGTTTTCAGTTTGCCAGTATGCGATAAAACATATCAATTCTGGATCAGCAGTTATGAAGGGACCAATGCCACGCAAGCCTGTGGCACAAATAGCAAGGGAGCGGCAATGATTAGTTTTGGATTTGGCGTAACTCTCAGCAGATTGCAGGATAATTTAAAATTCCATTATAAAAAACAACGTAACATATATGGTATTTGGAAATGGTGCCGTCAATATGATCTGATAGATGATACCAGTCATTCAATTTGGTTTGAAAAACAGAGCAAAGATGCGAGTGTCTCCATGTACCAGATAAATTCTCCAGATGGTCATGTTGTTGGTGTTTGCGGATTGACAGATATCGATAAGCACAACCAAAGGGCTGAATTTTCGCTATATACGTTCAATGACCAACAAAGCAGAGGATATGGTAAAGCAGCATTAAAAACATTGCTGTCGCATGGTTTCATGAACCATAACCTAAATGTCATATGGGGAGAAACCTTTGAAGGAAATCCAGCCTATGACATGTTTTTAAAACTTGGCATGAAGCACGAGGGAACCAGGCGTCAATTCTATTTCAAAGAAGGCAAGCATATCGATGCTCATTTGGTATCAATGACCAGGCATGAATTTATGGAGGCTCCATGGAAAACATCCCAACAGTAGTCTGGATGTCAGCAGGAGGGATCTACCTGCTACTTCTATTTATGTTTTTTTTCTTTTGGTATCATTTCCATGAAATGAAAAAAAGCTATTGGAAGAACAGGCATAGAGTGGAAGTGAAGGAAAAAATCAAACCGATTGATCTTACACCGAGGCCGACCAAGCATGGACTACGAGTTAAACCCAAGTATCGTACAGATGAAAAATTATTTGAAATTGAGCAAAATCCTGCAAAGCAGTAGAATAGTTTTTATGAGCAATCCAAAACTGCAAAAAATCAAAGACTACTGCGCTTTCCTCGAGCCTTTGCTGTCGGCTGGCATTTCACCTACCGGCAATAGGTACGTCAAGATGAGAGACAGTGATGGGGATTCAATCCTGTTTACCGGGTTGATGTCCACTGTGCTATTCCCTGCTGACAACAAGTGGGCACTAAAATCCGTGATGGAGTGCCAGGGTATTGACGGTCAGTTCTACCGTTCACCCAGGCGGTGCCAATCCGGTCAAAAGGGATTCAGCAGGGACATGAGCCTTGGGGTTCTGTGTGCCATGGTAGATGCTGAATTTAACGCTGAGCCAGCACAAAGATGGTTATCATATATAGACCACTCCAGGCCATGCCTTGTCAAAAAGCCAAAGTGGGCTGGTGGTGGTTGTGCTCTCAGGTCACCTGTTTATAAATATTGCACTGAAGACGACGACAGAGCCAACATTACGCCAACACAATGGGCAGTGATGGGCAGGGTGTGGCAGTACCGAGGATGGAGAAAACACTCCGAAATGAGATCTTGGGACAAAGCCGATGGTGATGTGTCGGTCAAGGAGGCAGAAGAATCAGAACTTGGCTATCGTCTGCACCTCAAGGCTGTCCAGGCATATATCAAATACCTCATCGGTCAGAGCCGTGAGTATTCAATGAAAGTTGGCGAGATTTGCTGGAAACGCCAACCGGACAATCTATTTTATGAATTTTTGGCAAAAAGATATTTCACGGTTGAGATGATCGATCGTTACCTTGCCATGGCCGCTATCGTAGACGGTTCATCACTATCCAATGAGTGGATGTGGGAAAAATCGAATATCAATCCCTACGAATCCTCTGGCTGGTGCATGTTGTTCATGGGCAAACTGATCCTTTGGCACAGCCTTGAATCTGCCGATCCTTCCTGTTAACATTGAATAGAGACATCATCGTTACACTCCAAGTTTAGGCGGCTGCTATGGATGTTCCGTTATCCGAGTTACTTTCGGCTGGTGGTGCCATAGCGGCTACCTCAGTTGGTTTCACGGGATTCTTTTTGAACAGGCTATCGAGTATCGAAACAAAGTTCTCTGGATCGATTGAAAAGTTGAATGACAGTTTGACCGAAATAGATAAGCGGTTGGCGGTCAATTCCTGCATCATCGACAACTATTTAAAAGGAGAGTGCAATGGGCATCGACGAAACAAAAAAGCTGATTGATGTACTGGAAAATGGTGGGCTGGCACTTCTCACGGTAGATTTCGGGAAAGTTGCCGAGGAGATCAAGGATCTTGATTGGAATGAAAACAAAGAACTTGGGATCAGGATGCTGGAACTGGTCATGGAAGTGATCGCATCGCTGAACTATGCAAAGAATCCGGTTGTCAGCATGGTGCTGCCTATGGCTGGAAAGATCTTGAAGGCTCTTGCCTAATAGTCTCTCTTTCCAGGGTTACCGCGTCCACGTGATTCAGCTGTGGTTGGAAAATCACCATGGATCCAGTCGCAGATAGTCCGGTAGCTGATTGCTAGTTCTTCAGCTGCCCTGGTCAGGTTACCTTCATGGTAGTTCACCACTTTATCCACAAACGCGAATTTAATTTCCTTTAGCGTCAATCCTCGCGGCATCTTTTCCAAAAGAAACCTCATTTTTGCTTTGGGTGTCAGCCGTATCTTCTTTTTCTTTTTCATACTGTTCGATCCTGTTCAAAATATTTACCTCAGCATACTTGTCAGACCTACCGCAATAGAAGCACGGTCCACGGTCTGCGCAGATATCACACTGGTTGTTGTTTGCGTAGTTCATCGCGTCCCACCATCTCTTGATATTTGCGTTCGTACTCCTCGGTTTTGCCCTGCAAGAACAGCATACCGTCCAAGGTTTTCTCGTTCTCAATCACCTGTACCAAATTGGCCTTTAGTTTGCCCAGTTTGACAAACCATTCATCTTGCCGGGTGTTGAGAAAATCAAGAACATCTGACCTAACCTGCTCCAGGGAGGCTGACTGTTCAACTGATGTGTGCTGTGGAGCCGAAATTTCAACTCTGGGAGCCTGAACCGGCTTGGGTGGTAGCTGACTACCCTTTTCGATCTCATCGCTGGTGTAGATGCCTGTGAGAGATTCGGGGAATGCCCACCTCATGACGTTGGCAATTGCGCACTTTTCGAGCATGAGATAGGGACTGACCTTCCAGTTGCCCATCAGGTCACCCGATTTCATGGTTTTGGCAAACTCCCAAAACCTCGCCTTATAGGTCATTTTGCCTTGTCCCTTACGTTGAACCCAAGCAATGGCCGTGAGGGATTTGCGCTCCTTGCCTGTAACAAGATCCAGATAGGTATCGGGGACAGTATCAACACCGAAATCCTCCAGTTCACCGGTTCTCTGTGCCATCTGGATGAAAAACTGATAGGCAAACACCGTTGTCCCTTTGGGTTCTTCCTTCTGCTTATCCTTATTCCAGGCATTGTGGACCAGGAGGTAAACCTGATTGAGCCTCGGATCTGCACCTGTCAGCTGGCACTTGTTGATAAATTCGACGATCTGAGATTTATCCAGGGTAGGATGCTGTCTGACCAGATTGCTGAGGTAGTTTTGATCCATGGCTCGTTTGATCTGATCCTTCGGCATATCAGCCATAGCCATCAGTTCGTTGACTGTATTATCGATGTTTGCAACTTCATTCATACGTTTTCCTTTCTACGTTATATGCACAATCTATATATTACAGATGGGAAGAAATCAACTATTAAAATGGGATTTCATCTATCTGCCTCTGTATTTTACTATCGAGAAGTGATTTGACAAGATCGTTTGCCTTTCCTGTTAAAGCAAGATGGTTTTCATATTTCTTGTTATGCATATATGCTTTTGCGAATTCTCTAAATTGTGAGTTGAATGTTTGCAATTCATCTTCCTCAATATTACATATCTGAGGCCATGGACGATATTTTGTTACAATTTCCCAATCATCAGGTCCAAACCACTTTTCTGCACCAACCGGATTTGGCCAACCGAATTTTCCGATTGCCTCAACTACCCTCACTGTAAGTAGTCTAGCTTTTTCTTCGTCGTCCGGTTCTTTGGCAGTAAATCCAAGCCGTGATCTGATTTCAACCACTGATGGGAATTTGAACTCCTCTACAAACTGCAAAAGAACTTTGTTAACATTGTCAATACCCAATGGCACTAAAGCATTGAAATAGATGTCATGCAGTTGTGTTGACATGTTCTTTCCTGTAAGATCGGCTAGCATTACCAGTGTACTTGTGAATTGATCTTTGCTATTCATCGCGTTCCTTTCTGTTTCTTTCGAGAAGGGTTTCTAAGAGGATGCTATTCGCAGTAGCGTCCTCAACTTTTTTGGCATCCTTAGAAAATATGAATTTATTCTTTGTACATTCAGTATGTAGTTTTTCACAATCCATCAACAAATATCTAAAAGCGTGGGCATTATTTAAATAAAACATTTTGTTATGCGTTAAGTAGAACCTAACAAGTTTTATTGCCTCATCAGTGGTCTTTAAATTTATAATTAGATTTTTAGCTTCTTTACACACTCTGGGAGTAATTAGTGGTTCGACCGAATATCTTTCAAAATATGCTTGGGTGTATGCTTCAATGACTGGGTTGTGATTTATCACTGGCTTTTCATTCCCAGAGACATTTTTCATGGCTGATTTTTTCTTGGGTTTCTTTGGTTCATCATTAATGAGCATCAGAGAATTTGAAACCTTGGGGGTTTCGTCGCCAGACGAAATTTGCCTCCCTTTAAATTCTTCTTTCACTTCTTTTTCTTCTTTATTTCTTTCTTCTATATAATAAGAACACACGGTACCCTCCCAGTGCTGTCCAAGCACTGTCCAAGCACTGTCTAACCCGGTCAAATTATCATGATTATTCTGCAATGATTCTGTATCGTTATCTGTTTGGGACTGTCTAACCACTGTCGAAGCACTGTCTAAGGACTGTCTAACCTGTTTTTGGGGTAGTTCGCCTGAAAATGTATCATACTGGCACACTTCATAGATCAAACCTTCCTTATTGTCGGTGTCAGCTGCCGAGGTTTTGATATGTCCAAGGCTACGCAAAACACCGATCAAGTGGCGTATGCGCTTTAAATACATATTCGGGAATATCTCATTTTGGATGTCCACAGCCTTGATCTTGATCTGACCTCGCTTGAGATCCCCAAAATCATCCCATGCTGCTTGCTCTGCCAGAAAGACATAAAGCATCCAGAGTTCAATATTTAATTTTCTATCATTGGAAAAAGAATTGCGCAGGTTTCGGTGTAATTTCACCCATCCGATTTGATTTGTCATCTGTCCCTTTCTAAAGGACTTGAATTCTATAAGCGTATGGCCTATATAAACTCAAGTAGCGTTTTTTTAAGCCAGCATGTGCCTGAACAGTTCATGTTGGCTTTTGATTTTCTATGCATATTTAATCTCTTACAATAGTTAAAGAAGTTTCGCGGAACTTTCAAGAGAATTAAATCCATATTTACATAAAATAAACCATTTACATCTAATCCCTATTGATAATTCCACCAAATCAAGTAAATTCTGCATATCACCAAAAACCTTTAGGAGCCTCGTAATGAGAATAGTTGGGATCGATAGTGGCGCGTCTGGTTATATATGCGAACTGGATGTGTACGAAAAAACAGCAAGGTATTTAAAAATACCCTACCGCGATGATGGGATCATCAACGGTTTCAAGATCGACAACACGTTCGAGGGATTTGCCAACGTCCACAAGATTGTCATTGAAAAAGTGCAAGGCAGAGGAGGATGGGGAGCTACCCAGTGCTTCAATATGGGCAAGAACTTCGGTATGCTCTTGGGACTGCTGCACCATGTACCACTGACCTTCGTACAGCCTCCCACATGGCAAAAAAAGATCCACAAGGGTGTCAAGGGTGCCACTGCCAAGGACAGATCATTTTCTGTATTTGCCAGCCTGAACCCATCGTTTGGCGACATCAGCAAAAAGATGAATGGGCTGATAGATGCCTTTTTTATCGCACGTTGGGCACTGGATGAGGCTAGAATCATATACCAGGATGATTGGACGTTTATTGATTTGGAGGATGAGCAATGAATAACCCATTTATAACAGAATCAAAATGTTGTTTTTGTGGGAAAAATATGAATGATAATGATATTGCCGTTCATCATAAGCATACAAAAAATATTTTTTGCAGAGAATGCATAAAAATAGGATACGAAGCAGAAAAAATATTGAGAGGGGAAAAGGAAGAAAAGGTGATGAACTGCAAGGATTGTCCTTTGGGACGCAATACAGGTTTGGAGGATGAGCAATGAACAAAAACCAAGTTGACTATTTGTCAAAGCAGATTGTGAAAATAACAAACCACATTGAGAAGCAGCTGGACGACAGGTCTGCACTACTCAAAAGCTACAATAACGAGATCAAAGACAGCAAAAAGCGGCTGAAAGTGTACGCTAAAGCCGTAGGTGCCGAATCACTGGAGCCGCTCCAGGAAATCATGGGAGAATTTGAACTGGCAGAACTCGAAAAGATTGGATTTCAAAATGGTTGATATGCTCAGGGATCCAAAAACAATAAACAAGATCATAATTCATTGCAGCGACAGCGATGAACCGGAGCATGATAACATCGAGACAATCCGGGAATGGCATATTGGACGCAAAAAGTGGTCGGATGTGGGGTATCATTATTTTATAGACAAGAAAGGGAGGATCTTTACAGGTCGGCCACACGAGAAGGTAGGAGCGCACTGTATTGGACAAAACGCCAAAAGCATCGGTATTTGTGTGTCTGGACGAAAGGATTTCTGGGAACCTCAGTTTAGATCACTGGCGTTTATCGTCAAAGATCTTATGAGAACTTACAACATCAGTCGAAACGAGATCTATCCCCACAATTTTTTCAATATCGCAAAAACGTGCCCTAATTTCAACATCGACAAGATATGGGTATTTGATAGCGAAAAAAATAAATGCTAAGATGAAAGTAGATGGTTCTTTGTTACAAAGGGAGGTGAACACATGAAACATTTACTGCATTTATTGGCCTTATTTTCAATGCTTTCGTTAACCTCTTGCTCCACGGTGGACGTTCCTCAAGATAAACCCATTATCACTGTCATTCCGAAGGATGCCGTTATTTCTTCAAGTGGAAAAATGTACAGGACAGGTTTGAAAATCCCGTTGGGGTTTAAACCAAAAAACATCATCAAGGCTGATCTTGGCGAGGATCTACCGGCAACATTCGACTGGAGAACCAAAGTTCAGCTGTCGCCAATTGAGAACCAAGGCGGGTGCGGAAGCTGCTGGGCATTCTCCACAGCAGCAACATTTCAGGATGTAAAGCGCATTTTCGGTGAAACTGAGGATCTCTCAGAACAGTATTTGCTGTCATGTGCCAATCCATCGGAATGGTCCTGCAACGGAGGATTCTTCGCGCACGATGCTCACAAATCACCCAGAGGTGGAGTGCTTGCAAGTGAGTATCCCTACACTGGGACAGACTCAGCATGTAAATCAGGACTCAACTACCGTTGGAAACTCACTTCATGGGCATACCTTCCCGGTGGTGAGCAGCCAAGCGTCAACGAAATTAAGGCTGCCATTTACAAATACGGTCCTGTTTCGGTTGGCGTGGCTGCCGACAGTGAATTCAGCAACTATACAGGTGGAATTTTTCGCGGATCGGGTTCAACTCAGCTTAACCATGCGGTGAATATAGTTGGATGGGGATCTGACCACTGGATCATGCGCAATTCGTGGGGACAATGGGGTGAAGGCGGCTACATGCGCATCAAATTCGGTGCCAATGGTATCGGTGCATGGGCAAACTTTATCGTCTACAACAAAGAGCCAGATCCTCCAGGACCGGGACCGGATCCAGATCCCAATCCTAACCCAGATCCAGAGCCATGTTCTCCACAGCCTTATGCTGACACCGGCTACGGTGATTCGATCAAAGTGAGGGTTGGTGCGCAGGTGTTTCTTGGAACTAAAGCGCGTCCTGGCACATACTACTATTGGACAGCCGAACCCGATTTTGACAACGGAGGCAAACCTGTCGAAGCCAAGATCAAGTATCGTCCTAGAGTAACCAAACGGTTGACGGTGCATGCTGTCACCCAGTGCGGTGAAGCTACAGATTCAGTGACAGTTCACGCAATGCAGGGATACAGATCCCAAGCAGTGCCAGAACTGGATTGATAATCAGCTTGGTTCAACGTATGCTCCTATTAAAACCTAATAGGAGCTTTTTTTATGCGTGAAACACTACTCGCAATTATCGTAATGCTATGGCAACCAGTGCTCTATGCAAACATCCCGATAAATCCATGGGACAGTGCCGACGATGGCACCACGTGGCACATATCAGAAAAAGAATTCCATGAAAGAATAGATCAGGTTTATAGCGTTTATAGTCCGATATTCAAGGAACTGGGTATAAATTTCTGGTTTGAGAGAAGATGGGAATCAAAGACGGTAAACTTGTTTGCCGACATATGGGAAAATCAGTGGAACAAGCAATACAAAATCATCGTGCATGGTGGGCTTGCAAGGAGAGTGCAGCTAACAAAAGATGGCTTTTCAGTAGCTCTTTGTCATGAACTTGGGCACTTATTGGCCGGGTTTCCCTTAAAAGACTACACAAAATATGCATCCGAGGGTGCTGCGGATTATTACGCTACTCATGTTTGTGCCAAGAAAGTTTTCGGAGCAATGTTGAAAAAGGCACCATTAAAGATTGTAAGCGTAACAGTGCCGATATGTGATAAGGCATATGAAACGAAAATGGATATAGATATTTGCTACCTGACATTTTTTGCAGCGAAAAGCCTCGCTGATGTTATCAGCCAAGTGACGCAGGAATATCGATCACCTGATGTAGATATCAAAGACAGTTACAAAGCACCTTATACGGTAAAACAGCATACTTCTAGCCAGTGCAGATTAGATACCCTAATCGCAGGCATGCTATGCGACAAGCCATGGAATGATAAAATAATACCAACAAATAAAAATGCAGTTTGCATAAATACCCGTCCTGAATGCTGGTATAAGCCATAATTTTCTGATATAGGTTGTTTGCTGTTCTTTCTCTTGATCAAGAATGAATGGCTTTGAACCATTCATAAGAGAAAGGATAGCTCATGGCAAAACAAAGAGACATCACCGGACAAAAATTCAATAGATTAACCGCAATAGAATTTAGCCACATAAAAAATAAAAGATATTATTATTGGTTGTTCAAGTGCGATTGTGGAAAAACATTATTAATGCAAAAAGCTCACGTTTTGAGTGGAAATTCAAAATCATGTGGTTGTTTGAACTTAGAATTGATCGCGCAAAGACCTATAACTCATGGACACACCAAAAACAAAAAATTTAGTGGATCTTATCGTGCTTGGCGAGCAATGAAAGATAGGTGCGCTAGACAGAAAGAATATGAAAATATTGAAATCTGTAATGAATGGTTAAAATTTGAAGTTTTTTTTAATGATATGGGTGATAGGCCAAAAGGAAAAACTTTGGATAGGATAGATAACTCAAAGGGATATGAAAAAGATAATTGCAGGTGGGCAAATAGACAAGAACAAATAAGAAACACCGGATATAGGGTTAGAAAAACAGGGATTAAATTTAAAGGTGTTACAAAAACAAACTGTAATCGGTTTAGGGCAAGAATTGGCATTGACTACAAACGTATTGAACTAGGTTGTTTTGAAACCGAACTAGAGGCCGCAAAAGCCTACAATGAAGCCGCTAAAAAATACTTTGGCGCATTCGCACAATTAAATAAATTAAATCCATAGCGTTTATGATAAGATCATACCAATCTATATAAAATAGCATAGGGGTTGGTATGCTCCATAACTGTAAAGTAACTCGTGTTGTCGATGCCGATACATTCAAAGGCACAGTCTGCCTTGATTTTGGCGTCACCATTGCCGTGACTGTCAGGCTGTTCGACTGTGACGCATGGGAAGTTACCGGCAAAGATAAAAAGCGCGGTGAGGAGGCCAAGGAATACGTTGAAGGGCTGATCGGAGGAGCCAACGTTATCATCGATCCCCACAAGCAGGATTCGTTCGGTAGATGGCTTTGCGAGGTGCTGATAAAAGGCAGGTCACTGAACAGCATCCTGGGTGAAAAGGGTTATCTCAAATCAAAGTAGATCGTGATAAACATGACAACAAGCCAGAACAGGACATTCCACAGCACAATCGAGAAAAAACCGTGAACGCTATTCTTTGACATTGCACACCCACGTTTCCATCTTTGCTCGTCTGAAAGATCCACAAGTGCAATCCGGGTATCCACAGAAATGCTTTTCGAGACGTTTCATCTGCCGCTCAGAAAGAAAATTGTCTTGCCTGGTTTGCAGGAACCGAGGATCAACAAACAGTTTGATGGGGTTCCTGTCGTGGAAACCGCCAGATAGGATGATCCTGGTCATGTTTTTAACAGTCATATAATACTCCGATAAATTAATACACAGATGCCAAATATCCCTACTATAAAGCACAAAATAAAGGCAACAACGTCCCATATGATATCTGAGATTCTCAGATCCTTGATTCTCATGCCGGTAATTTGGTTAACTGGATGTCAAAGCCGAGGTTCTGCAAAGCTTCCAGATCCCGGTAGTCCAGCGTGGTTTTGTTTGTCAGCACAGCAAGCATTCGGGCAGTGCGCTCATCCTCAACATAAATGAGCATCCGGCCATAAACATTCTTTTCAGCGCATCGAATAACGAGAGGGTTTGGTTTCAAGTGTGTCACGTTGCTCATACTGTTCTCCGTTCAATAGCTCGTAGCCGATCAATCGGCCTGTTTGTTGATGTATCGTCCTGAGACGTTCTAGAGCATGCCAGATGCCGGTTCCCTGGACCTCCCAGGTGTCGTATCCGGGACAGCCTGAAGTGTCCAAGTAAAGACGGTATGTGTTCATTATTGCTCCTTTCAATAGCCAAGCCAGTTAAAGAACTCTTTGGTTTTGACTGTTAAACCTTTGAAGTAACTGAGCACATCAGATCTCGCTACTCCATGTTGCTTTGCAATCATGATCGCTACTTCAATTGGCAGTTTTTTGCCATGCCGTTCAATGTAGGCATCAATTGTTGGGCTTGTTGTTGATTTCATTGCGTTTCCTCCTTTGGATCATTATACCTTACCCCTAATACTGTTAGCCGTAGGGATACTATACATATCGGCATATTGCAACAAAACTTTAATAAATCAAAAAGCCCCTGTCGAAACAGAGGCTTAGTGATGGGGATAGCACTGATGAGCTATCTATGTAGGACTCGCATCATGGTATGCAAGGCATTTCTGTCAGTCGGGAATTATATGTACCAGTCGTGGCATCGGGATCCTTGGCAGGAGTAAACTTTGGGAACCACCAGAGGTTCAAACTGGATCCTTGACTGTCGTGATGGATCGGTTCGATCTCGGTCATTTGAGCAGAGCAGCTTCTCTGGATCCTGACGTTTGAGAAGTTGGAGGTGTTCTTGACGATGCAGTAGTAACCCAGTCGGTTATAAAACTGAAACATGACATTCGAGCACTCTTGTCTCAAGTGGACAATGTTCAAAATGGGTATGGTCGATGTCTCCAAATCACTGATAGCGATACCCTCAGATTTCCAGCTGGTAGCGTCCAGCGTCCTGGCTACCGTATTCTCAGGGAGCAGGATACCCTTGCGAATAAAAGCGTCAACACACAAGTTGGCATCTGGAGTATCGAGGAAGGTATAGCTACCAGGGATATCGGCATTGGCTCCCAATCGTGGGTAGGCGACAGGTGCAGAGTAGATCGGGCAATCCTTGCCTTCACAGTTTTGGGATGGATCCTGTTTGACCGGATCGGTCAGGCTCGCGGCAGCAGGTACCGAGCGCTTTGCAGGGCGATCATCACCGCATCCGTTGATAAAAATTAAACTCGCTAAACTAAACATAACTAAATTTTTCATGATTCCAGTCCTTTCAACATATTCAATCAGCTTCAACAACCCGACCATCGGGCAATCCCTCTATTGCAAAAGTTGGTACACTGCTAACTACCCATAATCACAAGAAACTAGGTGTAAATGAAATCGATTAGTGTATAATAAATTGACAGTAACAGCATGAGGTGCAGCATGAAAAAACTGGCATTACTATTTGCTATGATCCCATCTATGGCTTGGTCTGAGATCCCGATATCAAAGGTGCAACCAGTATTTATCACTGTGCATATAAGCGAGACTAGGGTATTAAAGATCAATACAAATCAGATCAGATGGTTTGAAGATTATTATCCGTCAAACGATCTATATTATGGCTCGCACATATATTTAATCGGTAGTAACGGAGCTATCTCGGTTATCGAAAAGCCGGATGAGATCGAACTTATGATGTCTGAGGTGTTTGAGAAACCAAAGCCAAAAGGGAAGAAATGAATGGCCAAAAAACCGGGACCACCAAAAGGATCAGGAGGCAGACCACCGCTTGATATTGATTGGGATCAAGTAGCCGAAATGGCAAAAATTCATTGCACAGGTGCTGAAATGGCATCAGTTTTGGGTGTTCACGAAGATACATTAAGGATGCGATGCAAGGCAGATCAAGGCATAACTTTCTCAGAATTCTATAAAAAGTATGAGGGTGAGGGGAAAAAATCACTACGCAGATATATGTGGGATTCAGCTAAGGCTGGTAACGTCACAATGCAGATCTGGCTGTCAAAACAGATGCTCGGTATGCGTGATAGAATAGACGAGGTAACCGATCAAAAACCTGTTATTATAAAAAATAAAGATGGTTCCAGTATCACGTTGGGAACCACCAAAATAGATTTCAAGAAGGATGCTCAAAATGACTAATAGCAGCATTAATGACAGGATATATAATTCATACCTCGAAACCACACGAGATGAGGAGCTACAGTTTGCGCAGCGTGTGGCTTTTCCCGACAACATGCAGATTGATGCATTCGGCAGGATCAGAACCTCGCTCCCATCTGTCGTGTTTGACAACTATGAGATCCAAGGCAAGAAAACGCTGGTGTGGAATGAGAAGTTGACAGGTGCAGCTACGATTGCTCATGTTGCAAACCAGGCAGCATGTCAGTTCTCGACATCAGCAGCAAGCGGTGACAAGGCTACCAGATCCAGCAAGAAACTGTCCCTTTATACTCCAGGTACATCGATCCTTTCGTTTTTAACTGGAGTAATGGGAGTAGGTGCAGCCGGATCATCGCAGCGCATTGGCCTTTTCAGTTCACTCAATGGGGTATTTTTCGAGCAGAAAGACCGGGCAATGGGTGTTGTCATTCGGTCAAATACCACCGGTTCAGTTGTTGATAACAGGATCGAGCAGGCTGATTGGAACATCGACAAATTCGATGGCACAGGACCATCGGGGATCGATCTTGATTTCACAAAGACACAGATTTTTATGATGGACCTTGAATGGCTTGGTGTAGGTCGGGTTCGGTGCGGTTTTGTGCATGAAGGAAAGGCATTGATCGCGCATGAGTTCTATCATAATAACAGGCTGACAACGGTCTACATGAAGACGCCAATATTGCCTGTCACATACGAGGTTGAGAACACAGCAGCATCGACAGCACTCACCGATTTCAGGCAGATCTGCTCCTCGGTCATTGTCGAGGGACAAGAGACAGTCTCAAAGATCCCTAGATCTGTCAGCAATGGTGTGACAGCCAGGGCAACGACAACAACCACCGGCATTCCATTGATATCGATCAAGCTCCAGACTGCCGTAGTAGGGCAAGCTATGCTCAAACCAACAGCTGAAACGTTGATGTCGATTGGTAACCGTGACCATGTGTTTGAGTTCCATTACGGTGGAACCCTTGAATCCGCATCATGGGCAAACGTCCCTGGTATCGGCATGGTTGATATCGCTGCAACTCATATAACCGGCAGCACCAAGATATCGACAGTCTACACAGCATCAACACAAAGAGGTTCATTAGAGGATCTGATTAAGAACCTATTATGGGTCGGTGGGGATCTCGATGGAAACGGTGAATCTGTGTCTATTGTTGCAAGATCTATCGGTGGTGGTGGATCTGCTTTGGCTGGACTAGACTACGAAGAATTTGCATAGAAAGGAGGATGCCATGGGATGTAAAGGCGGTAAACCAAAAATGCCCCCCAAGCCTAAGAAGTAGGCAAAAAAATAGCCGGATAAATAACCCGGCTATTTACGGAAACAATCCCTTTAGGAGTAAAGGTTCAATAACGCGTATGAAAGGAAAATAGAAGTTCGATGAGGATAATAGCAGACCTTTCTGTCAATTTTCAAGGGCTAGATGATATTCTTGACACGATCAAGGCGGTTCAAGCCGACTATATCAAACTGCAATGGTATTCGGAAAAGGATCTGTACGGCACTGGATCCGAGGCAACAAAACTGGATCCCGAATGGCTCCCACAGATCCAGCATGCTTGCAATGCGTCCAACAAAAGATTGCTTTGCACGGTGTTTGATCCTGATAAGGTCCGAATCATCGACAAATATGTGTTTATCCACAAGGTAGCATCCAGTGAGATCACCGACAGGGAGCTATTGAAACAGATTGCACTGTGTCGCAAGCAGGTGATCGTGTCAACCGGAGGAGCCACTAGGGAGCAGATGATGACAGCCAAAGCCATACTTCATGGCCTCCAGGTTGTCTGGCTCGCATGTGATGTGGAATACCCGGCCAAGCGGCACAATATCCGCAAGATGCTGCAACTCAAAAACTGGTTTCCAACAGATGGGATCGGCTATTCAGATCACAGCCTCGACATCGAATCCTTTCCGATCATCTGTGCGCATTACAACGTTGGGTTCTATGAGAAACATGTCAAACCTACGCTGGATCATCCCAGTTATGAAAAGCATGCTCTGACCGTGACTGAGTTCAACGAGATGTTCGATGCCATGGCTGGCAAGGCTCCCAAGTTTGTCCGAAACCCACACCAGAGGGTTCTCGACAAGGTTCTGAACAAGTGGGTGCGACCGCGTGTCTGAATTCACCTTTGAACCACATAGCGATAAACAGAATAATGCAATTTTTAGTACGAAAAAAATAACAATTGCAGCTACTGGCGTGCAATATGGCAAAACGACGCTGGGTGTAATTCGTTTAAAAATAGCTATGCACGAATTCATTCATCCAACAGACAATTTTATTGTTACCAGTCCAACTTACAAGATCTTATATCAATCTACTATTCCACCCTTTCTATATTGGAATAAAGGAATAGGCACCTATGACAAAAAAAATGAGTGTTTCCATATCAAAGGTGGTGGAAAGGTTTGGTTTAGAACCGGAACAGATGCCGATAGTGTGGTTGGTCTCACAAATGTCAGACATATTTTGTGTGATGAGGCTGGTTTATACTCTCTCTATTTTTGGGAGAATATACAAGCCAGATCATCTTTTCGAGAAGCACCAATAACTATTGTTACCTCACCATATTCTCTAAATTGGTTATATAGAGATTACATCAGAAAATATCGAGCAGGAGATCCATATACACTAGAAAATGTCCACTTGTGCCAAGCAAAAAGCAGCGAGAACCCTTACTTTCCTTTAGCCGAATATGAAAATAAGCGCAGGACGATGGAACCTCGTCGGTTCAACATGATGTATGGAGGGAACTTTGATAAAGCTCAAGGGCTTGTGTACAGTTGCTTTGACAGCAGCAAACATTGGATCGATCCTATACGCTTACCAGAGGGAACCCGATATCTGGCTGGCGTGGACTGGGGATATACTCACCCTTTTGTTATTGTTGTCCGTGCTATTACTCCTCTTGGTATGCATTATCAAGTTGCTGAATTTTATGCTACGCAGCTGATGATTGGCGACAAGATCGATGCTGCTCATAGGCTCAAGGCTCAATGGCCGATTGAGAAGTTTATCGCTGATAGCGCCAATCCCGACGACATAGCCGAGTTCAACCGGGCAGGACTGAGGTGCGTACCTGCGAATAAAGACATCAAAAAGGGTATTGAGGCACACTGGGATCTTATAAATTCTGGACTACATCAAGTGTTCAAGGGTGACAACTTTCACACCATCGATGAATATGAAACATACCATTATCCTGAAGCAAAAGACCTAAGACCAGATCAAGATGAATCTGAAAAATCAGACCTCCCAGTTGATAAATCCAATCATTGCATAGCAGAAAGCACACCAATATTTACTGATAAAGGGTTGGTTCCTATTGAAAGAATAAAAATAGGTGACTATGTAAAGACAAGAAATGGATTTAACAGAGTATTAAATGCATGGTGTGCCTCTGAAAGTGGTCAAATACTTATTTTAAAAACAAAAACGGGTAAACAATTGCAATGCACACCAGATCACAAAATCTGGACAAAAAGAGGATTTGTCAAAGCCATTCAACTTCGATATGATGATATACTCATTAGCATCGGAGAAAAGAAATGGAAGCAATTGAATGGAATGGGATGCGTTTCAGACGATACCCAAATAGCAAAAGACTATCGGAACAGCGATATTTCAAAAGAATATCGAAAGGAAGATCCCAATATTTGCACAGAGAAATATGGGAATTCCATTTTGGGGATATTCCAAAAGGATTTCATATCCACCATATTGACGGTGATACTGCAAATAATGATATTGAAAATCTTGAGTGTATTAGTCCTTCAGACCATGCCAAAAAGCATCCAGGCGACATTGAAAAGAAGAAAGCAAATTTATCTAAGATCAATCATCTTGCAAAAGCGTGGCATAGCAGCAAAGAAGGAGTTGAATTACATATCAAGCTCGGCAGGCTCACATCAAGCAGGAAAGTATCAATCAAAAAGAAGTGTATTGAATGCAATAACGAGTTCGATACAAATAGAATCGATCAAACAGATAAGTTTTGCTCAAATGCTTGTAAATCGATGTATCGAAGGAAAAGCGGCATCGACGATATTGAAGCCGTTTGTGAGTTTTGCAAGGCAGATTTTATCAAAAACAAATATAGCAAGATCAGATGTTGTTCAGGATTTTGTACAAGAAATCTATTTAACGCAAAAAAGAACGCGTGTTTATGATTTGACTGTAGAAAATGAGCATGAGTTCTTTGCCGATGGTATCCTAGTTTCAAATTGCCTCGATGCTGCGCGCTATGTAACAATTTCAACATATACAACTAGCAAAAAACCGAATAAAATAATAACATCAGACAATCAAAATATTATCCCTTCGCGGGTATCGTCAGATTATGATCTTAAGCGTGACAAATTACTGAAGAAAAAACGCTTTGATGGTCATGTTTTGTAGGATTGATATCCGTGCCAACATACGACTACAGATGCGCAGCATGCAAATGTGATTTCGATATCATCAAATCGATGTCGAGCATCGATGTTGTTGAATCCTGCCCATCCTGCCAGTCAGCATGTGACAAATCCTGCCGAGTTATTACAAAGGGCAAAGAGTTCTACGGTGAAAAGCCAGATGAACCATTTTTCTCGATCCCTCTCGGCAAGTGGGTAAAGGGCAATTGTGATATGCGTAGGCAAGCAAAGCAGCGTGGTCTGATCGAGGTTGGCAACGAAGATGTCAACAAGCTGGTTGATAGAGCAGAACGTGATCGGGAAAAGAAACGAAACGATGGCTGGAGAGAATTTACAAACCCTTCGGCTTATCAGATTAGAGGTGCATAGGTGTTAGAAACTCTTTACCCATCGGATGCAACAGGCGGTCAAATTGCCGGCACAACTGGTGCCAATCCAGATATTCCAGCCGAGGAGCAAGCGCAGGTCAAGGCGATCATGCGCAAGTTTTATGAATATAAAAAGGTCAGGGATCAAGCAGCAAAGAACTGGATCTCTTTTTATAAGTTGTTCAGAGGCCAGCAGTGGAATACCAAGCGTCCTAGCTGGAAAACCTCAGAGATCATCAACCTGATCTGGCAAACTATCCAGTCCCAGGTACCACTCCAAACAGATGCGCGTCCCAAGTTTACCTTCCTGGCTACAGAACCCCAAGATGTACCTTTTGCTGAGATCTTAGATAAGATATGTGACGCAGAATGGGATAAGTACAACTGGATGAACACCGTCCAGGAGGTTATCCTGGACGGTTATATAACTGGATCCGGTATTAGTTCCATGAACTATGATCCCAGTCTGCTCTACGGCATGGGAGCACCAGTTTATGTCAGCGAGGAGCCTCTATTCTGCTACCCGGATCCTGAATGCAACGATATCAACGATGAGAAATCCGAGGGTTTCTTCAAGGCATATCCGATGCCGACTGAAAGGCTCAAGCAAAAGTATCCCAAACGTGCTGGTCAGATCAAATCAGACATATCATCCGACAAGATGAAAAAAGATAAATACGAGCTTCACAGAGCATATCTGACAGAAAACATGTCGACATCGTTACAGATGCCGGAACTATCGTATGATACGGAAACACCCGGTGACTACACTACTCCAAAGACAATGGTGTTTGAGTGCTACCTGAAACCCAAGGATGTCGAGGAATTTGCAGAGCAGCAGGGTGAGGAGAAGATCTACACCGTCAAAAAGAAATACCCCAATGGTAGGTACATCTGCATAGCCAATGGAATGATCCTGCACGATGGGGATCTACCGTACGAGGATGGGTTGATCCCATTCTCTAAATACTGCAATTATGTTGATCCAAGGCAGTTTTGGGGTATCAGCGAAGTTGAGCAGCTGGCATCCCCACAGATCATCATAAACAAGATCATGTCCTATACAATTGACACGCTGCTCTATACCTCAAATCCGATCTGGCTCGTCTCAAACGATGCCGACATTGATACTGATAACCTGTCCAACATTCCCGGTGCTGTAGTTGAACACTCACCCGGTGCAACAGTTCGCAGAGAGAACGGTCCACAGTTAAATCCCGGTTTCATGCAAGTGATCGACAGGCTATTCGGCTGGTTCAGTGATCTTGCAGGGCAAGGTGATTTCTCCCAGGGCAATGCCGAGGGTGGTGTTACAGCTGCCAGTGCCATCGAGCAGCTGATTGCTGCCAGTCGCACCAGGATCAGACAGAGGATGAGAAACCTCGATTGTTATCTCAAAACAGCTGGTAGGCAATGGCTCAACCGGGTTTTGGAGCATTATACAGCACCTCGCGTCTTTCGCATGACCAACAGCGATGGATCAGCCTATTTCATGAAGTTCCACATTGATGATGTCGATGTCGAGCAGGATGGAATGGTTGTCAAAAAGAAACGAGCAACGGTTCATACCTATGATGAGAGCGGTGAGACACAGGTGCAGCAACTCATGCTATCGGGTGAACTCGATATCAAAGTGCAGGCCGGATCTGATCTACCGTTTGAGGCAGCAGACAAGGAGCGCAAGGCATTGGCTCTATTTGATCGTCAAATTATTGATGAAGAAGAAGTGTTATCTCAGTTACAATATCCCAATAAAGAAAAAATATTGATGAGACTAAACGAACGCAAACAACTCATGGCACAGCAAGCAGCTGCGCAGCAAGGAGCATAAAATGGCACAGGATATGGCAGGAGAAGGCGGTGGAGTATCACCCGAAGAGATCGTCCAGAACGTATCGGACACAATCAACTCCCTTGCACAAGCAGCAGGTCAGCAGCGTCCAGATGTTGCACAGAAGTTGCAGCAGATTGGCAAGATGTTCATGGATGTGATGGGTGAGTTCGTTGGTGGTGGTGCTGGCGGAGGTGGTGGTGGACCACAGCCTGTGCCGGAACGTGGACAAGGTACCCCACAGGGACCACAGGGAGCAATGTAAAATATGGTAGATTTTAATATTGATCAAGTAGCGAGTGAGATTGACAGCGGTTCTTTCGGTGGTGGGGATCCAGCACCGATGGGACAGGCACCAATTCAACAATCGTCGTTTGATCCCAATCTTGTTATTCCGTACAAGGCAAACGGCAAAGAATTGCAGGAGCCTCTCAGTACGGTGATTCAACGTGCCTCAATGGGTTATAACTATGCTCAACTCGTGCAGCAGCATAAAGCCGAACAGGCAGCACTAGAGGCACAAAAGCAGCAAATCCAAGCTCAAGCGCAAAAATGGCAGCAGTATGATGAGTTCGCAAATTCTAACCCGGAATGGGCTGAATATGTGAGATCTCAGTGGGAGAGCCGTTTCAATTTTGGTCAGCAAAACCAGAATCAAGGAATGAACTCTTTCGGCAGTCCACAAGCGCAGCAGCAAGCAGGGATACCACCGGAGTTGACCAGCAAACTGCAAGAGATGGAATCATTTATCGGTCAATATCGACAGGAGCAGCAAGCCAGGATGCAAGCCGAACAGGATGCAGAACTGGCATCGGAAATATCAGCGATACAAAATCAGTATCCAGATATCGATCTGAAGGCAACTGATCCTATGACTGGTGAGAATGTAGAGCAGCAGGTTTTGAGACATGCACAGGCTCATGGAATAAGCAACTTTCGGGCGGCCTTTCGCGACTTCATGTTCGATAAGCTTCAGGCTCGTGGACAGACACAAGCAAAAGAGGTTGTTGCCAGGCAGATGCAGCAGCAACATAAAAATGGGATCCTCGGGCAAAGTAGCAGTCCGATGCTCCAGACAGATCAAGGCAACGTCAACGTGAGAGGCCAGTCCTATCACTCGTTAATGGACATTGCCGCAAAGGAACTTGGTTTAACATAATAAATACTCAAAAGGAGAGATAAAATGGCAGTTTCAGTAGATCAGCTAACAGCGATCACCCAACGGTATATTGCACCCAAAATTTATGACAACATCTTCGATTCGAATCCACTTCTAAAGAGAATGCTGGCCTCCGGTCAGTACAAATCTGTCAGTGGTGGAACATCGATCGATTTACCTTTGAACTACGCCCAAACGACAGCAAATGGCTGGTATTCAGGCGCAGATTCCCTTGATACATCTGAGAATGAGCAGCTGACGGTTGCTCGCTATGATTGGAAATCTCTGTTTGCAGGGATCACAATCACAGAGGAAGATGAACTCAAGAACGGTGGATCAGCTGGCGTTCTCAAACTTTTGGCCTCCAAGGCACAGATTGCTGAGAAAACCATCAAGGATGCACTTGGTACTGGTCTTTACTCTGACGGAACCACAGCAAAATCGATCATCGGTTTGCGTGATATTGTTGCAACCGATCAGACGGTCGGAGGCATAGCGCAGGCAACCAACTCGTGGTGGAGTGGGATTTGTGATACAACAACTAGTACGCTGACAATTGCAGCGATGAACACAGTGTTTGAGAATGCCTCGATTGACAGCGAGAAACCTACCGTTGCCGTTGGTACCAGAACCAACTACACCCGGTACTATAACTTGCTTCAGCCACAGCAAAGATTCACAGACAGCGAGACAGCAAAAGGCGGGTTCGTGAACCTCATGTTCAATAGCGTACCTTTCATTTCTGATTCTCATTGTCCAAGCCAGCACCTGTTTTTCCTCAACGAAAAACACCTGTGGCTGTGCTACCACCCTGAGAGAAACTTCTCGACTGAGCCATTCCAAAAGCCTTTGAATGCTCAAGTTAAAGTGAGCAGGATCTTGTGGATGGGAGCCTTTGGATCGAGCAACAACCGTCTCCACGGCAAGATGTCTGGGCTGACCGCTTAATTGCGGTCGGTTTTTTAACTGTTTTTGTGTTTTGACAATTAATTTTAAAGGAGAGCTAAAATGGCTTTTTATAGTGATACCCCGATTCTGTTTGGTGGTCTTTCCGGTGTTACTGCAACTCCTGGATCGAAAGATCCTGAGCTTGGCACACGAGTAAATTATGCTGGAAACGAGTACCTTTATGTTTATAATGCAGCAACAACTGCTGTACCGATTGGCTATGCTGTAACTCCACTTGCTGGAACCACTGGCTTTAGCTGCACGATCTCGACAACCGCTCAGATCGATGTTCCTATGGGTGTTGTGAAGAATGCAACCTTGAGCGCAGCATGCTACGGTTGGGTTCAAACCAGAGGTTATTGCAACCTGCATGTGAGTGCAGCTGTAACAGCTGGCGCACCGATGCAGCTTGGAGCCAATGGTCTGTGGGTTTCCGGTGTAACAGGTCCATTTTTTGCGAAATTGCTTTCGACTGTTTCGGCAGCAACTAACGTAAGCGGTTTGGCTTACATTTCTTGTCAATAGAAAGGGTTTCTGAGTGATTAAGACAGCAAATATTCAACTTGAACTGCAACCATATATCCAGCATCCTCCGCAATCGCTTCAGCAGATGTACGGTTCTGCATGCTCGTCGGACGGTGCAACGATACAGGCTTGGAGGCCAAAGTGGATATCCAATATCACTCAGAACTCAAAGGACTATGGACCGTTTGCATCCAAGGGTGTAGGCCTCCTGCACCAGTCGTGGGCTGGTGGAACCTGCATCATTGCCGGTTCTGGACCATCCCTTGCCCTCAATATAGGGAAACTGAAAGATCGACCCAAGCACATCAAACTCATTTCGTGTCTACACAATTTTCACGCGATGGAGGATAACGGTGCCGAGGTTGATTACTATGTGACATTAGATGCCGGTCCTATCACGGTTCATGAAGTTTCCGAGGGTGGATCCAAAACACCTGATGAATACTGGAATCTGACAGCATCAAAAACACTCATTGCTTTCATAGGGACTGAACCGGAGTTGTTGAAAAAATGGCAAGGCACAGTGCTATTCTACAATGCTCCGGTACCTGATGAGTCTTATATGAAGGAAGTTGCGGCAATCGATCCATTCCACCAATACGTTAGTAATGGCGGCAATGTTTTGGGAGCCTCGATGTATATAGCAAAAGCGTGGCTTGGTGCTGTCAGTCTGGTGTTTATCGGAGCTGATTTTGCGTTTTCCAATCGGGACAAGGTCAAGTTTCACTACTGGGATTCTCAATATGACGCGAACATAGGTCAAACTATTCGTGTGGTCGATATATGGGGTAATACAGTAAAAACTTGGGGTTCTTATTATAATTTTAAGCTCTGGTTTGATTATGTTTCACAGGTTTGCCCTGGTATTTACATCAATGCAACCGAAGGTGGAACTTTTGGAGCATATAGAGAAGGCAATATCATGTCGGTATTGCAGATGGATCTCGAAAGTGTTTTCAACATGCATTCGATGAGTGATAAACTGAAATATCGTGTCGATGAACCCCAAGCGGATCTCATGGGCAAAGATGTTATTCTTTTTTAAGGAGAGAAAACGTGGCTTACACTGTAACAGTTCTAAATAGTACAGTTCACGGCAATGAAAGAGTGATCCGTTACAACATCCTTGCCGATGCGACAACCCAAACCGTAGCAACCGGATTGGGCAACATCACAGATTTGCGCGTCACAAATAAGAGTGCAACATCTGGACTAGGCAAGTTCAAGGCAAACGTCACAGCATCTGGTGTGGCAGCACCAGGATCCTTTGGCATGAGCGCAATTGTCAGTGGTGACGAGTATTATGTCACAGTTTACGGTGTGTAAACATGTCGACCATCTCACCTGTAAAGGTGTTCACAAAATCACTGGCATCTGCCACAACTGCCGTTACGTTTAATATTGGTGGTGGATATAAAGCCTACCAAATTAAGCTTCCAAGCATGGCAAGTGGTGGTGATGTGCGCTTTGCTGTATCGGATGATGAAGGGACGACATACCGCACCTTGTATCATGCTCCTACTGCGGCAACGGCAGCGCCAACAGTGGTCAATATTCCTTCAAGTGTTTCTAACGCGATTGTTGGGGTTCCACCGCTCGGTCAGCACTTCCAAGTGTATTTGACATCAGCGACAACCGCAGCATCGTATATTTTCAGCGTCATAGGCATAGCATAAGGGTACAGCATGGATTCGATGGTCAAGGTTCATAACCGCAACGAGTACGATTTTACCGAGCTTTTTCGTGGTCAGCCGATCTTTATCAAGGCCAAGGGCTTTATAAAAATGGACTACGAGGACGCCAACAGGTTCATGGGACAGATGCCGGAATTCAAACGGCTTAAGGATGGTACGCAGGATCCACGGTCATTTAAATGGCTGGAGATGGACAAGGATGATCGTCGCAGGGTTGAACTTGCACTGAGAAACGAATCCGAAGAAAAGGCAAAGCGTGTGTTTGTGTGTCATGCTTGCGGCAAGGAATTTGACGACAAAAAGACACTGGCAAAACATGCAAAAGAGCATGAGAATATGCTCGTCAAGGATGAATCCGACAAGGAGTAGTCATGAAGGTATCAGGACAGTGGTGGATGACTCTCTATGGAGCACCAGGAGAGATAAAAGAGCAGCGTCACGGTCACAATGTGGTTGTGACTACAGGACATCAGTTTCTTGCTGATTTTCTGGCAAGTGCAGCAGCAGCAGCATCGACATTCACGATGCGATATGTTGCAATCGGCAGTGATTCGACAGCTGAGGCAGCATCGAATACAGCGCTTGGAACCGAACTGGCAAGGGTTTCAGCTACAGTTTCAGCAGCAACGGCAATCTACCGGCTAACCGCAACTTATGCGTCCGGAATTGGCACAGGTAATATATACGAGTATGGTGTTTTTTCGACTATTACATCAGGTGCCGGTACAATGTTCTCAAGAGACGTTGAAGGGTTGATCACAAAATCAGCCAATGACCAGCTGGTTGTAACAACGGAAATCACCATCTCCTAATTGGGGATGTGGCGTGGCAGATTTAACGATCACAATTTCAAATAGGCTCGGTGTCTATGCCGGAGAACCCACCAACAAGTGGGGAACGATGGTATGGGGAACCGACAATTGGGGTTGGGAATCTACCCAGTGGGAGTTCTCCAAAGGTATCGCTGAATCATTTGTCCTGGCATCATCAATCACCGGCAAAAACGCATGGCACCTTATCAGTGAGGCAATATCTCTTGATACTACCATTTCAAGGGAAGTGTATTACGCAATAGCCAGCGCCCTATCTCTTGCAAGCGCAATCACAGTCGTGAACGTTATCAACAATGGCTGGATCCTGTCACTGGGTGAGCAGACTAATGCGCTCAATTGGCCGAAAGATCATTTTTCAATTGTAGCCGATCCGACAACAAACTGGTCTTTAGTTGCAAACTCTACAACAAGTTGGACAGAACTATGAGCATGACACTATCAAGTTTGACTGATTTCATTCGGGCTTCTTATAACAGTGCCGAGGGTGATACTTTTTTCAGTTCCTCCTGGATGATTACTCAAATATGGGCAGCTGAAAATCAACTGGCAAACGAGGGATGGGTTATCGAAAACACCTACTCGACTACCTCGACAGCTGGCACCAGAACCCTGGCATGGCCTACCAACTGCCTTGCTGTTAAAGAAGTGCGGTATCGCGGTGAAAAACTGCTGAAGGTAGATCTTGAGAATGATCCAAAGAATGATGATAACAACCCAACGGCAAGGCCAACATCTTATGCAGTGTGGGACAAGGAAATCATCCTGTTTCCTACACCCGATACCACTGCCGATACCATCCAGATCAGGACCTATCAGGCACCGAGCCAGCTGTCAGCAGCAACTGATCCACTCAATGTCCCGGATGAATACCAGATCGGGATTGCTGACAAAGTGATCGCTGAAATGGCAATCAAGGATCAAAATATAAGCCTCGGCAGGGAATACATGTCAAAATGGGTGCTGTATGTAGACAAAGCAAGGCAGAATCAAAGACGGCAAAAGCGATCTGACAAACAGGCAAGAACCAAAGACTATTATTTTGGATCCGATTCTGTGTCGAACAGGTTCCCATACAACTATTGAGGGATTCATGGCTGGTTATTTTAACGTAGCATACCCACCAAACGAGGATTATATCCGGTTCAATGGTGGAAAAAATAGCAAGATCCAGAAGAATTTGATCTTGGACAACCAGTCACCCGACTGTTTGAATGTTATTTTCGATGATGATTCGGCACAAACCAGGCCGGGATCAATCAAGATCAACACAGCAGCGGCAGGATCATTTGCATGCGACGGATTCTACACAAGACACGTTGTAAATTCCACCGCAGAGAGTATGGTGGCTTGGTTCGGTGGGACCATGTTCGTTTTGAGCGGCACGAGCTTCAATCCAATAGCAAGCGCAACGTCACTCTATACGGCTGGCACGAAAGTATTTGCTGTCGAGTATCAAAACCATATGTTTTTTGGTGGAGGATCAGCAAATATCCCATACAAATACAATGGGACTGATTTCACTAGACATGGAGTATATCCAGCCACAACTACCATGTCGGTCAACTCAGGAGCAGGTAGCAATCTTTCAGGTGATTACATATGGGGAATGACCTACATCAACAGCGCCTTGGTTGAAAGCGACATCAGTCCCTTTACAACCACGTTTACCCTTGCTGCTACCGGAGCCTCGCTGACCAGTGTGCCGATTGCACCTCAGTCATGGGGAGTAGCCACAAGGGCAATCTACAGGTCAGAGGCCAATAGTGCTGCGGTTTTGTACCGGGTAGGAACTATAGCCAACAACACAGCGACAACCTTCGTCGATAACGTGGCCGATGCTGCTTTGGGTGAAGAGCCTCCGGTGGACGCCAACGTTCCACCACTGTATGGACCGTGCCTCTACCACCAGTCGCGGCTATTTGTGATCGGTAGGTATCCATCCGATACAGTTGACCGGGTTTATTACTCGGATCTTGGCAATCCTTATGTTTTTGGTACCACCAATTTCATCAATGCAGGTGACCAGACCAGTGATGTGCCGGAAGCCTTGGGACTGTGGGACAACTATCTGGTGATAACCGGAGCGCGTGGTACCAGCTGGCTCATCTACATGCCAGACACAGATGATACCAACTGGGTTCAATTGAGACTACGAAGCCAGTTTGGATCAAAATCACCGCTCGGCATGTTTGAAGCGATGAACTTTTTGATCTTTCCTGCTGTTGAAAAAGACAAGTTTGTGGGCTTTGGGGCACTGTCAGCATCCGGGCTTGAGCCAACGGCAGCATTGACAGATGTTGGTGCTGTGGCTGGTGACATGCTCTCGACTGTCATTGAAGATGAGATGTTTGCAGCAAACAGCGCATATTTGAAAAACATTGCCTCGATTGTGTACAAAAACAGAGCCTACATCACAATGACATCGGGATCCGGCACGACAAACAACCGGATCTTTATATTTGATTTCTCTCGCAACGGATTGGAAAAGAGCCAAAAGTTCACCTGGACGCCATGGACCGGGATGAATGCCGCCCAGTTCACTGTTTATGAGGGTGACCTCTATTTTGCAACATCCGATGCGACTGGCTTTGTTTATAAAATGAACCAAACGGCATATAATGATTCCGGCGCAGCCATCAACTCATATTTTTGGACCAAAGAATTTGCAGGTCAACCGGCACACACCACCTGGTTCAAGGATTGGCGGTTTGGAAACCTTCTCTATGGTCTTCTGGGTGATTGGCTCATGGGATTTACCGTCAGGACCGATTCGGATAAAGGTGATGGTATCACTACAGATATCGATTGCAATCCCGGTCAATCAACGTGGGGATCCATGGTCTGGGGTTCTGATATCTGGGATGCTGGCCGGGATGTGAAGGATATCAAATCACCACTTGGTCAATTTCGCGGCAAGCGCATCCAGTTCAAGTTTTCAAACAAAAACGTGGTCAATGCAGGATTCAAAATTGTCGGGTTGAACCTCACTTATAACCTGAAAGGAAAGAGATAATGGCATGGTATAATAGTGCAAAAGATTTTAAAAAGCAGGTTGCAAAACCGGTAGCAAAAGCAGCTGGTGATGTCTATTCAGTCGCAATCAAACAACCGACTGCTGCAACGGCACAATCCATTAAACAGGGTTCACTAAAACCCATGGCACAGAACGTTGGCGATACTTGGGGAATGGCCAAAGCAGGTGTTAAAAGCGTAGGTCAAGCGGCCGGAGTTATCCCTCAAAATGCACAGAATAAGGCCGGACCTATGGGAGGAGCAACCGAGGTACCAAACTATTCAGCAAACAAAATGATGCTTTCTGGTATCGGAGGCGATCAAATCACGCAAGATTTTGGTGGTATGATCGGTGGTGCTGAAAAACCTGATGAGGCAAGAGCAGCGATTGCATCTCAATTTGCACAGATGGGATCTTTGGCAAAAATGCGAGAAGGCGCACAGCGTCAATCTGAACAGTCGGCTATTCAAAGACGACTGGCAGCAAGTGGAATGGGTGGTTCTGGTGCCGGGATGAGACTGGCAGGACTTGCAGAGCAACAAGCCGGACGCAGAGCAGCAGAGACACAACTTGGCCTTGGTGCCGAGCAAGCAGCAAGAGAACAGTCGGCAATGGACGCAATATCGGGCAGAAATCTTCAGCGTGAAGGAATGCGTGTTGGCGCAGCAGAGAGTGCAGCACAGCGTCAATTCAATGTTCAGCAAGCGACACGACAAGGTGAAATGCAGCAAGCGCAGTTCGACCTCGATAAAGAGGTTACTTTGGAGAACCAAAAGATCGCACGAGCCATGCAGCGATATAATGATTCAGGCCTCATTGGTCAGCTTGGGCAAGATCTTTTTGGTAGTGCTGGCAAAAAAACCAGCATGAGAACACCTCTTGGAGCATTGGGGATTTAAATGGCTGAGCAAGTACTCATACCAGAAAAACGTGGCGGCATAGCTGGACTGATGAACATGTTCTCTCAAGGCGCCGGTATGCTCCAGATGGGAGCAAAGGGCAAAGAGGGATTTGCCAGCCTCATGGGTGGATCCGGTGGAGGAGGAGGAGCCGGTGGGCTTGGAGCCGGTGCTGGTGCCTACAGTCTTGGTGTCGGCAACGTGGCACCAGTGACAACCGGGATGTCTCCTACTCTTGGAGGTGGAACGGCAGCAAGCGGTGGTACTACGGCAGCAGCTGGCGAGGGAATTGCCGGATATGCACCGTATGCCGCTCCTGTCGTGGCTGGCTACTATGAAGGCAAAGCCATGCAGGATCCTCAGAAATATCCATCGGGCAGGACCAGGGCAAAAGGCAGTTTGACCAACGTTGGCCGTCAGCTTGCCGACAAGGTGGGTATATCCAAGATGCCTACCATGAGCAGCATCGGCAAAGGTTTGTCCCTGACAGCTGACAGTGGTGGAAACAAAATGTCTGCTTTAGAGCGCAGGTATGAGAACACGAAAAATGCAGCAGCTGCCATTGACGAGGCTCATGCGGCATTGAAAGAAGTTCAACTCCCAGATGCCGAGCGCAGGAGCATCTATCAGAAACTGGAACTTGCAAAGCGCGGAGGAAAATAACGTGGCTCAAGTATATATCCCGGAAAAAAAAGGGGCGATTGACAAGATTTTGCAGGGCTTGCAGGTTGCTCAGTCGGTGTATGGTGTTAAATCGGCATACGATCAGAACAAACTGAATCAAATGAAAATGCAGGAAGTAGAAAATGCAAAACGTACTTCCGAAGGCAAATTTACCACCGGTGAACGCAATCAGTTATTTCAAATTGGCGCTGATAGTCAATATTATAAAGATGCTGTTGAGGCCGAAGATATTTCAACTGGTGAAAAATTTAGATATTTACCAGAAGAAAAATTGAAAAAAATAAAAGTTATGCAAGATATTACTGAATCTGATCAGAAAAATATCTTAGAAAATGAGTATCGAGCAGGACGATTACGGCCAAGGGAAAGAGATACTGCGGTTGATACACAAATAGGTGGTCAAAAACCACAGGGAACGGGGTGGATACAAAAATGGGATATCACACCACAAGGCAAAAGAGTTGACATATGGTTACTACCATCTGCTTCAGCCAACTATCAACTTTCACTTGAACGACAATCAGAAGCACAAACAAAAACTGAAACAGAAAATAAAAAAGATTTGCAAAAATCATATACTGAAATTGGCCCTGTTATAACATCATTGAAAATACTTGATTCACATATTAAATCCGATGATGAACAGGCACCTATACCCGGATCCGATGAAGTTATTGCAGCGATGAAAAATAAAACAATAGCACAATTATTTTCAAACAATGAGATATGGGAAAAACCAGATGCCGTTACTTCTCAACTAAGATCACCTGAAGCAAAAAAATTCTGGCTTGATTTTTCAAATTTCGTGCAGAGAGTTAGAAGAGCCGAGGCTGGTCAGGCAGTAAGTGCAGGAGAAGCGGCTGGTGTTTTAAATAAAGTCGGTTTACATGCATTTACTAATACAACTACATTAAAAAATGCGGTAAATAACGCTAAAGCAGAATTTTATAGCATAATTCAATCAAGAGAGTCTCCGTTTTACGATGGACAAAAACCAAAGAAAATATTGCAGGATATTTGGCGAGCACCAGGATCAATAAGCTCTCAAGATCCATTTTTCAAAAAATTTAAAAATAAAACAAATATTTTTGAACCGGAAGATAAAAACGATAGTGCAATGGATAACTATATTAAGAAAAAAGGCGGTGGTTAATGGCACAAGAACAGCCTCTTAAAATAAGCGAAATTGTAAGTGCAATAAATGGAGCAGCTGATTCAATAGATTCAGAAGATCCTATCAAAGCAAAGAAAGCCGCTTTTATTCTCAATGACAATAAAATTCCAGAGAGTGAGTGGCAAGATTTAACATGGGCTGTCAGAAATGCACGAAATATCGAAAATGATGATGAAACATTGAAAACAGCCGTTAGAATAAAAAACAAAGTATTCAATGAAGTTCAAAAAAATACCTACACTATGGGTGCTTTCAAACCTTATGAAGTTAAGGGAACAGGGCCAACAAAAGCAGAAAGAATGCTTGGAACTTATATTCCTTCAAAGGATCTAAAAAATTATTTAATGAACCGAGGATATGAAACGCAGGAGGATCCATCAGGTAGAATTCTCATAAGAAAACCAAACGAACTGAAATGGTCAGAATTTAATCCAAAAGGTGAAGGTGCTCTTGATTTTGATGCAATGGATTTCATTGACAAGGCTCCTGATGTAGCTGAGGCAATATTGACAGCCGGAACTGTGGTCAATCCTTTGATTGGAATTCCGCTCCAAGCGGCTTATGGTGCCGGTTCGGAGGCTACGCGTCAATATGTATCACAGCAAGTTGGTGGACGGTTTAAAGGTGAATGGGATGTTGCCGATATAGCTGTGGCTGGTGGACTATCCGGTTTATTAGGTGCTGGTGCAGACCTGGTGGGAGCGGTAGCAAAAAGAGCCGGTCCAGCAATGAAAGAAATAGCGAAGACAAAAGATGCAACGAGAAAGGCCGCTCCCTTAATGGAACAGGCCGGTGATATCCTTGGTATCAAATTTACCAAGGAAGAACTCGCAAAATCACCTGAGCAACGGAAATTATTCGATGCCGTTAATAGATCAAGTGAAAGTATCGTAGGATATTTCACTGGTGAATCGGCACAGCGCAAGATGATGGGTGATAGGCAAGAGGTACTTGATGCTGTCAAAGAAGCTATTCTTGAGGATATGTCTCAAAGGGTTTCGGGAATGTCTGCTGAAAAGCTCAAAAAGGCATCTGCTCAACGTTTGAAGTGGGAGGCTGGGAAAGATGTCCAAAAGCAAATAACAGATAATATTTCAGCAAAAAAGGAAGCATCACAATTCTTTTATGATCGAATTTCAAAAATAATGGGAAAGAAAGATTTCGATGCTGATCCTGGTATTTTCTATACCAAAATGACTAAATTAAAAGAACTTGGAAAAGGATCAAATGAGGTTGATAAGGCTATCGATCCAGTCATTAAAAAATTCGATTCTTTGTTGCTAGAAGACGGAACCATTACAGCCGCCACGATCAAAAATATGCGATCTGATGCGTTATCTGCTTCAAGGGAAGCCATGCAGGCCGGTAACGGACAGAAATCAAGAATCAACGGTGAAATAGCAGATATTCTCAAAGAAATAGAAGATGATTCAATTTCAAGAGCCATTACCAGATTTGAAAAAGGTGCTGAAAAAGAATTCAGAATCAATGCACAGGAGGCAGCAAAGTACGCTAATAAGAACATTGAGCCTGTGGCATCTGCTCTATTCCCACCTAATCGGAATATCCAGAAAATAGAACTCACAAACCAGATGAAAAAGGATCTTGAATCTGCTCGCAGGCTTTGGCGTGAGGCAAATCAAGACGCCACAATGGTATGGGAAAAGACTGGAGGTAAATGGAGCGCTGATCTTGGACCTAAATTACAAGAAATGAAAGGTGCACCAGCAGAGGAATTTTTAAAACGAGTTTCTCCAGATAAAGGAGACTACGAAAAATTAGTCAACATGAGAAAAAATTATCCAAAAATGTTTGCTCGCGCACAAAAAGCAAACAAAATAGAGGAGGTTCAAGATATCCTCGGAAAGATCGCAGCTACCCAGGAGCGCGGCAAAGCGGAATGGTCAAAAACAGTTCAAGAATTGTTGAAATTGAGAAACGAGGAACTATCTGTAGTTCTCGGAAAAGACAGTCGTGAAAAGCTCAAGGCATTACAAACAGCATACAAGTATGCTCCAGAACTCATCAATGCATCCGGTACCAAGATCAATGAAAATTTGATGACCGGTGCCTTAACGGCAGATAGTGTTGAGGCATATAAACGATGGCTTTTAAAAACAGCATATTCAGTGGGAAATGCTGAAAAACTTGCAAAAGCATTTTCGATGTACACAACACCAGTCAAGCAAACAATTAAAGGTGCTGGACAAGCATACATATCAAGAGAGGGAGATCAATAATGGCAAATCCAAGCGTAACATACACCTTTACCAACGGAACCACGGCAGACGGCACCCAGGTATCACAAAACTTCACCGACCTTATCAACGGACTGACCGATGGCACCAAATCACTGAATATCGATGCTATCACAGCAGCTGGTGCCGCAACTTTCAATGGCAACACCATCATTGGAAATTCCTCTGGTGATACCTCGACAGTCAATGCCACGATGTCGTTTGCTACAACTCCAAAAGTAGATATTATTTCGGAGAAGACATCTGGTGCCGGTGTAACTATCGATGGTGTTCTTTTGAAAGATAACACTATTACAGCAAGCGGTGGTCTTATCATAGGAAACGAAACTTTAAGTGTTTATGATGAAGGAACATGGTCACCAACAGTTGATTCGGTTTCAAATATTGCTTTTGGTTCTGCCATTACTTATGGTACAGCCACATTCACTAGGATTGGCAATACTGTATTTGCCCGATTAGAATCTTTTGAAGCAAGCAACATCACTATAACAGATGCAACAGCAAGAACGACAATCAGTTTGACAACTACAGATCTACCCGGATTTTCTTCACAAGAGCTTTATGGTAGTGCTTCAATTATTGTAGCAACAGCGAGTCCATTCGAAAATCTTCCCGTTAGTATCGTAAATTCTAGTAATTTGATTCAGTTGAGAATCACTGTTGCAGGAACTGGTGCAGCTAATGGAGATGCAGTAAATATCAGAAGCATATTTATTCAATATAAAGTTTAATTTTTAGTTGTTTAAAAAAAATATTTTGATATATTGATCGCTTATTCCACGAATTATTAGGACAATTAAATATGAATAAACTTGTTATCGTGACCGGTGCTACCGGCACTCTTGGTTCCCGAATCATGCAATACCACCTTGATAACAATGATACGGTCATTGGGTTGTCGAGGTGTGACCACAAGATTGCACAGTTCAGCAAGAAATTCCCTGATGTCCATTGGTGCCTGGGTGATATCCGAAACGATCTGCACAGCGTACTACCCAACAAGGCGCATATCGTGTATCACTGTGCGGCATTAAAGCATGTTGATATGGGAGAAAACTATCCACAGCAATATCATGATGTGAACTACTCAGGAGCAATGAACGTATTCCATCATATCGATTGCGGTAAATTCGTGTTTTTCAGCACTGACAAGGCGGTTCTACCGATCAACTTCTATGGCATGGCCAAGGCTCTTGCAGAAAAGCACCTGATAGCGATCAGAAAGGCTACAGGACGCAACATAAAGGTGTTCAGATGGGGTAACATTGTAGGGAGCCAGGGATCGGTTATCCACACGTTTATCCGGCAGCTGCTGTCACCGGATAGGACCGTTAAGATCACACATCCCGACATGACAAGGTTCTGGCTCAAGATAGAGGATGCTGTGCAGTTTGCAACAATGGACAGCCATGGTGTTGATGAGGTGCTCATTCACCCACTTATTAAGGCCGCCAAGATCACCGATTTTGTGGAGGCTATTGCTACTTGTCTGGCACTTCCCAACATGGAGGATTCCTACAAGATCGAATATACCGGGATCAGGCCGGGTGAAAAGATCCATGAGCATCTGCGATCGGAGCATGATTTTTGTATTCGCAGCGACACAGCAGCACAGTACACCAAATCAGAACTGATTGGCCTTGTCGGACCTACCGTTTCAAAATATCTTGCTGGAGAATGATATGACAAATATGGAAATCATTTTGCTGATTGTCAGCCTTGGTATGTCTTTAACTACGTTCGTTTTAACTCTGTGGTACCGAAATCTTTCTAGGAAAGCAGAACTCAAGGATGATCTGATTGCCAGACAAGATGAGATGCTGGATCTCGCCAAAGAAAAGAATGTTCTTTTGACCAAGCAGCTGTATGAATCCGACAAGAAAGCAAAGTTGTCTGGTGATGTTCTTGCTGTGCTCAACGACATGAAACAAGGTGGTGCAGTGTTTGAAGTAACTCGGATAGATCGTGGTGACATATTTTTCCACAATGGGAGCCAGTATCGATGAAGAAACTAAACAAACGTGTTGCCATTGCCATACAGTGTAGGCTGGCTTCATCGCGGTTCCCCAAGAAATCGATTGCTCCTCTGTCGAGCACAGGGATCAGCTGCATAACGTCACTTATAAAGAACTGCACCGTATGTGCAGATCATGTGGAAAACAAACATGATCCAAACATAGATGTCCAGTGTGACGTTTGGGTTCTAGTTCCCGACAATGAACTGGAGTTCTGGAATGAGTTTCTTGCTCACAAGCATGTCAAGGTGCTTGGAGGATCCCCGACTAATGTGTTGTCGAGATACATTGATTTATGCCAGTACAAATATGACTACATCATGAGGCTGACAGCCGACTGTCCAAACGTGCCGAATCTGGCTATGAATAAAGCGATCTGGACCGCTATTTATCACGATCTGGACTACTGCTCAAATGTTTGGGAAAAATACCGCACATCAATCGATGGTCATGACATCGAGGTGATGTCGTTTGCTGCTCTGCAATGGTTATCAGCCAATGCCGAGACGATAGCGCACAAGGAGCATGTGACTATTGCAATCCGTGAAATGATGCCAAAGGCACTCAAAAAAGGGTGTCTCGTGACAAAGGAGGATTTGTCGCATATTAAACTGTGTGTTGACACACAGGAAGAACATTCAGCGGCATTCCAGCGTTTTGAAGCGGCATATCAAAAGCGCAAGGGAGCTATGGAGGCAGGTTTGTATGTACACGAATACTAAGATGTGGGATGATCGCGCCAAACTGTGCATTGCGCAGGGAGCACTAACCAACAGCAAACGTCCAGACACAGATGTTATGGGTGTCTTTCCTACTCATTTTGAGAGCGGCTATGGACCATATCTTTATACTGATAAGCGTGATCGTTATCTTGATTTTGTTTCTGGCCTTGGTGCCATAAACCTTGGCTATGGCAACGAGCAGTTGGAAAACGAGGTTGCCAAAGCGGCAAAGGGTGGATGCCTGTCGGGTAGCACTATTCAAGAGATCATTACAGCAGAGAAAATCAAATCCACTTTTCACTGGGTAGATCGCGTCAAGTTTGTCAATGACGGTACGGAAGCCTGTATGGCAGCTATTCGCATGGCTCGCGCCTTTAACGGAAAAAATATTGTGCTGTGGGAGGGATATCACGGCTGGTATGATGAAGCGACAGCATTGAATGACAATGCCAAAGGCACACCATGTGGTCATAAGATAATAAATTTGAATGCTGTGAACTTGGATAGTGATTTAAAAAATGTATCTGCTATTATCCTTGAGCCAGTCATGCTCGATGATAGTCGAGAACGTATCGAA
>Ga0209288_10000056_pt1 | contig 36303 bp, 32 predicted proteins | sample PPLLaktember2015_4_FD_187261 | JGI IMG/M metagenome (GOLD analysis project Ga0209288, IMG submission 187261) | Freshwater sediment microbial communities from Prairie Pothole Lake near Jamestown, North Dakota, USA - PPLs Lake P8 Core (1) Depth... | ecosystem: Environmental > Aquatic > Freshwater...
GGAAAAACAAAAGGAGAAGTTTCTGACGCGCTTGGCCTCTGGGGAGATCATCGGGGCGTTCTCGCTGACCGAGCCCAACGCCGGATCGGACCCCGCCCGGCAGACCACCAAAGCCGTACGCGACGGCAACAGCTATATTCTGAATGGAACCAAACGCTTCACCACGACGGGCAAAAATGCGGGGCTCATCATCATAACCGCGAAAACCGACGAGGGTAAGGCCCATCGCGGCATCAGCGCCTTTCTGGTCGAGCAGGGAACCAAGGGCCTCAAAACCGGCCCCCTGGAAGACAAGATGGGGCTCCGGGCCTCCGACACCTGCGACCTCATCATCGAAGACTGCCGCGTCCCCGCCGATCAGATGCTGGGAAACGAAGGCGACGGGTTTCTGATCGCCATGACCGGTCTGGACTGCGGCCGAATCGGGATCGCCGCCCAGTCGGTCGGAGTGGCCCAGGCGGCCTTGGACGCTGCCGTCAGGTACGTTCAAGAACGCGAGCAGTTCGGTCAGAAGATATCTAAATTCCAGGGGATCCGGTGGAGAGTCGCCGACATGGCAACGGAGATCGAAGCGTCCCGGCTGCTGATGCTTTCCGCCGCCCAGATGAAGGACAGCGGCGAGCCCTACACCCTGCAAGCCTCAATGGCCAAACTCTTTGCCTCCGAGATGGTCAACCGCATCGCGGCCCAGGCCGTCCAACTCCACGGCGGATATGGCTTCACGAAGGAGTATGCCGTGGAGCGCTTTTACCGCGATGCCCGCGTATTCACCATCTATGAGGGAACCTCCGAAATTCAGCGGATCGTCATCTCGAATCATATTCTCAAAGACCGGCGCAGTCCGTGACCGCGACGAGGCGGAAATTTTAGTTGTAATCTTTTCCAGTATCCAGTATCCAGTATTGAACATCGTTTCCGCCTCGTGAGGGTTGGACAGGAGGACGACATGGTCCGCACGGAGATTTCGCTGTTTTTAAAAAACGTGCCCGGCGAATTGGGACGGCTTTCGGCGCTGCTGGGGGCCAACGGCGTCAACATCGACGCCCTCATGATTCAGGACGCCTCGGCTTACGTCCAGCAGCTGTTCCAAGCCCGGGGCAAGTCCTTGCAGCGCATCGCCTCGGCCGCCAGTTACAACTCCATGCGCAAGGACTCGGCCGAGTTTGCGTTGATCCGCATGCTGACCGACAACACCGACCAGGCCGTCAGCCTGCTTTCGGAGCATGAGTATCTCTTCGACCTCATGCCCGTAGTGGCCCTGCAATTGGAAAACCGACCGGGCGAACTCGCCGCCATCACCAAAAAATTCGGAGAAGAAGGTATCAACATCAATTACGTCTACGGCTCGGTAGCCGGACCGGACGCCAAGTGCCTGTTCGTCTTTTGCCCGGAGGACATCGACCTGGCGACCCAAATTTTTAAATAGAGGGAAGGTTCCGACGATGCCACACCTCATCATTCACGTGTCCAATATCATGGACGAGGGAGCCAAGGTCGCCTTCCTGAAACGCACCCGTGAAGTCGTGATTGAAACGTTGAGGCTGGACCCGATCGTCGGGCATGTGATCCTGTATGAAAGCCCCCACAAGCACCGCTGCACGTATGCCGACCGCGACCCCAACTTTGTGTTTTTCGAAGTGTTCATGTATCCGGGGCGCAGCCCGGACCTCAAAGCGAACCTGATCGAGCGCATCACCTACCTGATCAACCAGTACACCGGCGTCGATTCCAAGAACATCCACGCCGTCATTCACGAAATACCGCCCCATGATTACTTTGGCGGCATCAAACACCAGCACTGAGCCGGCCTCCAAAGGAGGGACCTTGACCCTCCGAGAGCAGCTCCGCAGGAGTTTTCTATGGCGAAGCTTTTGAATGGACAATTTTCGTTTTTTCAGGAGTTCTTGAAACATCCGCTCCAGATCGGGTCGGTTATTCCCAGTTCCCGCTTCCTAGAGAAGCGCATCTTGGAAGCGTCCGGGGTCGCTTTCGCCAAAACCATTGTGGAGCTGGGCTCGGGCAACGGCGGGACGACTCGCGCCATACTCAACGAAATGCCGCGGCAAGCCCAGCTGCTGAGCATTGAAATCAATCCGCATTTGCATGCGTCCGTCAGCAGGATCTCGGATGATCGCCTTATCGCGCACCTGGGAAACGCATGCGAGCTTAAGCGTATTCTTGATCAATATGCGATGGCTCGGCCCGAGGTCGTCATTTCCGGCATCCCCTTTTCCACCATGAGCCAACGCTCCGGATATCAGGTCGTCGAAGCCATTTCCTCACTGCTGGCGCCGAAGGGTCGTTTTGTGGCCTACCAGGTGACCAAGCGCGTCGCCGAATTGTGCCGACCCTTTTTGGGGTCCGGACAGATGGAAGTGGAGCTTCTCAACATTCCGCCGGTGCGTGTCTACCAGTGGGAAAAGAACGGCGGATAGCGGCTTGGGGAAATTTAATCCACGGTGTGGCCCAGAAAGGAGATCGTAGATGCGGCTTACCGGCAAGCGCATCGCAATCCTCGTCGCCGAAGCGGTCGAAGACCTTGAATTCTATGTCCCTCTCATGCGCCTCCAAGAGGAAGGTGCGGATGTCATCTCCGCGGCCATGGACCTCACGCCGATCCGCGGCAAAAACGGGCTGGAAATCATCCCGGCTGCATGCATCGAGTCGCTTCACAGCAGCGATCTGTTGGCCGCAGTGATCCCCGGGGGTTGGGCTCCCGACAAACTGCGCCGCTATCCGGCTGTAACCCGTTTGATCCGCGACATGGATGCCTCCGGCAAGACCCTGGGAATCATCTGCCATGGCGGGCTGGTGGCGATTTCGGCCGGAATCGTGCGCGGCCGCCGGGCGACCGGCTCCCTGGGCATCAAAGACGATCTGGCCAACGCGGGAGCCACCTGGGTGGATGCGCCCGCGTTTCGAGAGGGAAACCTCGTATGGGGGAGGGTTGTGGCGGACATTCCGCTTTTTTGCCGCGAACTGGTTGCGGCCCTGATCGACGCTGCAAAGGGAGCTCCTTGAAGCCTCGGCCTTGTGAAGGGCTTTGAACATGAAACCCTTCTCCTTTCTCCTGCGCACCCTTTAGGGGACGGCGCCCTTTTTCGGCTCTTCCACTTTCTTGGACCCCCGCCAACCGGTTTTTCGCTGATGGAAACAAACCATTCGATGAAAGTAAATCCTCCAGATAGAATGCGTGGCAGCCACCGCCATGAATGACCGCGAGCCCAAGAAGACCAGCGAGGGTGTCGAAGTTTTTTCCGATCAGTTGGAAAAAATGGTGGCGGAGCGCACCGGCCAACTTCAAACCACCGTGGCTAATTTGGAGAAGAAAGTTGAAGAATGCAAGCGCATGCAAACCGAGCTGCATAAGCTGTCACGCGTCTTTCGAGATGCGGCCGATTCGATTCTCATCGAGGATTTGTCCGGGACCATCGTCGAGATGAACCGGGAGGCGGAAAAGTCCTATGGGTGGGACCGGGCAGAATTGATCGGCAAATCCATCAAGACCCTGCTTCTGCCCGACCGATATCCCTACGCGTGGCAGCTGCGGAAACAATGCTTAAAGGGCAAAGATGTGCGTAACTGGGAAGGGTTTCGAGTTGACAAGTATGGACGGGCTTTTCCCACCCTGGTAACGGCATTTCCCTTGACGGATGAAAACGGCAGAATAGAATTCGTTGCGACGATTACCAAAGACATCTCTTTGTTGAAAGAGTTAGAGCTCGAATTGCAGGAATCCCAACATCGCCTGAAGGAGTTTTCGCGAAAAAGCATTGAAGCCCTGGAAGCCGACCGCAGAACCGTCTCACGGGAATTGCACGACAGCATCGGAGGAAACCTCGCCGCCGTAAAGGTCGCCCTGGAATCGATCGTCAAGAAGATATTTGAAAGGCCGGACGAAGCGGCCAGCTCTCTTGAGAAGGCCATATTGCATTTGGCCGAAACAATTAAAGAGTGCAAGCAGATCTCTGCCAATCTGCGGCCGGAGATAATCGACGACATGGGGCTTCTGGCCACAATCGATTGGCACGCCCGCCAGTTCAACCAGTATTACAACCACATACGGATCGTACGGCAAATCGATGTGGATGAGCAGGAGGTCCCCGAGCCGCTTAAAATAGTGATCTACCGCGTGATCCAGGAAGCATTGAACAATGCCGCCATGCACAGCAAGGCCGATACGGTTTATATCCGATTGAAAAAAACCGGCCATTATATCGAAGCGGAGGTGGAGGACAACGGGCGTGGCTTTGATTTCAACGCGGTGTCCCATCGCATCGATGGTATGAGCGGTTTTGGATTGAAGAGCATGCGAGAGCGGGTTGAGATAATCGGCGGTTCATTTTCCCTGCACTCCTTGCCGGGAACCGGTACGTGCATCCGCATAGAGTTCCAGATCGGCGAAGATCGTGCAAGGTAGGATTTGACAGAAACGATACTCCGGCGACCCCAACGAAAACTCGGTGATGACATGGAAACCAAGAAAAAAATTATAATTGTCGAGGATAATGATCTTTACCGCGCAGCCCTGAAAGATCTGCTAAACGCTCAGGAGGATTTGGAGGTTGTGGCAGAGACGGCCAGCGGCGGAGAGGCATTGAAGATGATCAGGCAAGTTCCTGCGGACTTGGTCCTCTTGGACCTTCGGCTTCCAGAGAAAAGCGGTTATGACATTCTTCCCGAACTATCAAAAAGCACGGATGCAAAAATATTGGTACTGACCATTCTTGAATCGGATCACAACATTCGAGCGGCTTTCGAGGCCGGAGCTGGCGGCTACTGCTTCAAAGATGCAAGCAGTCAAGAAATCTTAGATGCCATTGCGAGTGTCTTGGCGGGAGTCCGTTATGTATCCCGACCGACCTTGAGCCATCCAGGGGAGCGCCGGGCAGAGCAGCGTCAGGCCTGCGACTACACGATTGTTTGGACCTATTTCAACAAAGACAACTTGGCCCCTGCCAGAGTGCTCAATTGCAGCCGGGGGGGCTGCTATTTTGAAACGCCCCATCCCCTGGCAACGGGTTCAACGGTCTCGATCCGCCTGGAAAGGCCCGCAGACGGGTCTCCGGGGAAAACCACGGGATCTGTGCGGTCGAACGCGGTGGCAGAGGTCAAGTGGTGTGACAAGCGGAATAATCAATACGGTGTTGGAGCCAGATATCATTTTCAAGGATAAGGATAGGAATCCCCGCGCGATGCCCTCGACGTGGATCTTGGCCCCGATGCTCCAGAAAAAATACACGCTGCTGATCGAACGGCTGGCTATTTCTGCTCGCCGCCGAATTTCTCCTTGACCGCGGCCCGGTCGGGAGAGCCGTTGGCGAGCATCGGCATCTCCGCGACGAACTCGACGTACTGGGGCTTCTTGAAGCTGGCGATGCGTTCGCCGACAAACCGGGCGAGGTCCTTGGCCGCCAGCTTCTGACCGGGCTTCAGTTTGCAGACGGCCTTGATGCCTTCCTTCCACTTGGGGTCGGGCACCCCGAACACCACCGTCATTTCTACGGCCGGATGCTCCAGAATCGCCTTCTCCACCTCCGCCGGATAGACATTCTCCCCGCCCGGCTTGATCAATTCTTTCTCGGGTTTGCGCCCTGAGTAAAACAAGAAACCGTCCTCGTCGAAGCGTCCCATGTCGCCGGTGTGGTGCCAGCCGCTGCGGAAGGTGCGGGCCGTGTCTTCGGGCAGGTTCCAGTAGCCGCTGAAGACCATCGGTCCCTTGACGGTGATCTCGCCCACCTCGCCCACCGGAACCACGCGCTCGTTTTCGTCCACCAGTCTGACGTCGGCCAATGGGATGGTTTGGCCGGCCGAGCCGGGCCGGTCGCTGTAGCGGCCTAAGGTGGCGATAGCGGAGGTCTCGGTCTGGCCGTACATGACATAGAACGTTCCGCCGGTCAGCTTCTGGTATTTCTCGATGGGGTCAGGGGTCTCGATGCCGATGACATGCCTGAGCGAGCGGATGTCCTTCCCGGTCTTGGCCTGCTGTTCGAGGATCGAGCCCAGAATCGGCGAAAAGTCGAACAGCACCGTCACCTGCTGGTCCGCGATCAAATCCACCGCCTGTAAGGCGTCGAACTTGCTCATGTTGACGTTCAAGGCCCCGGCGTGGAAGCTCATGGCCGCCATGAAAAGCCCGCCGACGTGAAACAGCGGCAGCAGGTTGAGGTGCACATCCGACGGCGACAGGTGCATGAGAAGGTTCAAGTGGACATTGGCGCTGATGAAGTTGCGGTGGCTCAAAAGCGCACCCCGCGGCCGACCGGCCACGGCGGCCGTGTGGATGATGACCAGGCCGTCCTCGTCTCCGATTTCGACCGGCTTCAAGCCGGTCGAAATTGGAGCCAGCGTGTTGAAATCGTTAAATTGGCCTCCCGGCGGTTTGAGGTTGAAATACCGTTGGACTGAGGGCAGCCGCTCCTTGGCCGATGCGATCATGGTTTGGTATTCGGGGTCCACGAAGAGCAATTTCGGCGATCCGTCATGCAGGTTGAAAATGACTTCTTCGGCCGAGAGCCGCCAGTTGATCGGAAGAATGATAGCACCGAGGGCGGCGGCCGCACCGTAGAGCAGGAAGTACTCGAGGCTGTTCTTGCCTAAAACGCCGACCCGGTCGCCTTTTTTAATCCCCGCCTGCTGCAGCCCCCCGGCCAGACGGTCCACCTGTTCTTTGACTTCGGCGAAGGTCAGCGAACGACGGTCGTCGACCTCCAGCCAGGCCGGCCGGTTCTTGAAGCAGACCGCATTGCGGTTGATCAGGTCGTAGAACGTGTAGTCATGAAGTGCCATGGCATCACCACCTTGGCGTCCGCAGCGGCGCACCGAAACAAACACCTCCCGTGCCCCACTGCCTGATGAGCGTAGGTTCGGTAACTGAATCAAATTCTGCTGCGGGATTCTTTTGGGCATCCGCCTCCGGGCCCATGCGGCCCGGAGGCGGCCGTCACGATTCGAATGGTTCAGTCAATCACGGGTACTTCGCCTTGAATGCCGCGACCTTGGTGATCCCGTCCGCCTTGAACACGGCGGAGCCGTTGCGGACTTCCACCGGGAACGAGAAGTCTGGGGCGGTGGTCCACCATTTTTCAAGCATGTCCCAGGGCTTCTTGCCCATCTTCTGCAGATCCATGCCTCCAACGACCCCCAGGCTCATAAAGGCTTCAAACATACCCAGCACGCAGGGCACCCGCAGTTGGGTGGTCTTGCCGGCCGGGACCCATATTTCGTCCTGAGACCCCACGGTATTCAGTTCAAAACCCTCCAGGGCGACCGTGAACTTCATGTTGTCCATCAGGACCGGAAAGTCGTTTGAATTCTTTAAGTTGAAAATGAACGCATAGATCAGTGGAGCCCCGTTGTTGCCCGGTTTGGCGTTGTCTGGAAGGCTGGGCTGAACTTTGGCGTTGTAAAACCAATACCCGAAATAGCTCGGCACCTCGGCATGGCTCAGGGTGACTTCCGGCGTTTTGAAAGTGGCATCCGAGGCCTTTTGTACTCCGGCGCAGCCGGCCAGCAGAAAAGCGGCCAAGGCCAAGCCGAATAACGTCATCAAGACCGATTGCTTTTTCATGACATCCTCTCCTGTCACGTTGATTGTTAGGTCAGCCATCGTTTGCGGCGTTTGTAGTGCTTCACGTCGCGAAAACTCTTCCGTCCTCCGAGGTCGGTCATTCCTAAATAGAAGTCCTTGATGTCCGGGTTCTCGCGCAGCTTTTCGGCCGAGTCGTTCATCACAATGCGGCCGGTTTCCAGCACGTAGGCATAGGGCGCCACGTTCAGGGCTAGCTTGGCGTTCTGCTCCACGAGCAGGATCGAGATCTTCTCCTCCGCGTTCAGGCGCGTGATGATGTTGAAGATCTCGTGGATGAGCAGCGGCGCGAGACCCATGGACGGCTCGTCGAGCAGGATCAACTTGGGGCTGGTCATGAGTGCCCGGCCTACCACCGTCATCTGCTGTTCGCCGCCGCTGATGAAACCGGCGGTTTCGTTGCGCTTCTGGTAAAGCCGCGGAAAGTAGTGGTAGACCATTTCCAGCCCCTCCTTGATGGAGCGGCCGAATTTGCGCATGTGGGCGCCCACCTTGAGGTTCTGCTCCACCGTGAGGTGCTCGAAGACGCGCCGGCCCTCGATGACCTGCACGATGCCCAGCTTGGCGATCTTCTCCGGCGGCATCCGGTCGATGCGCTGTCCCATGAACAGAATCGAGCCGTCAGTGACCTGCCCGTCTTCATGCTTCAGCAGCCCGGAGACGGCCTTGAGAATCGTGCTTTTGCCGGCTCCGTTGGCGCCCAGAAGAGCCACGATCCCGCCCTCGGGGACTTCGATCGAAACCCCTTTGATCACCAGGATGACCTCGTGGTACTTCACCTCGATGTTGTTGAGCTTGAGAATGCTGTTGTCGTCCTGCAAGGCTTGCTTGACCTCCTTAGGGAGCTGGTCCGTGCGCTTTACCAACCCAGCCAAGACTGCCATTTGTCCGGCCAGCGGCCCTTCAGATCGGTGACCTGGACCAATTGGAACTTGCCGCCCTTGAGCTCATAGACCGGAATGGCTCCGGAAATACGATGGTCTGTTTCGGTATAGGTGAGCTTAGCACCTCCCAGCCCAAGCTCGAAATCCCTCATCGTTTCGAAACCCTTCTTGAGGATGCCTTCGCCGTTTAACTGGCCGGCCTTGTCAGCTCGCTTCATGGCTTCCCACAAAGCCAGAACGTTGGACCAACCCTGGATGGTACGGTTCAGGCGCTTCTCTTGCGGTACGCCGGGATTGAATTTCTTGGCATATTCCACCACCGTGGGCATCAGGGGGGTGCTTTCACCGTAAAATCCGTTGATGACAGCGGCCATGGCCCCTTCGGCGGCCTTCTCCGCCAGACGCGGCAGGTTTTCGTCGAAACCCCAGACGTTGATGATATGGTCCGCGCCGAGCCCCAGCGCGTAAGAGTCACGCATGGTGGCGGAGACCGACATGGTGGTGTTGCCGTGCCACACAACGTCCGGTTTGAAGTCCTTGAGGGACAGAACCTGGCTTTTGGTGTCGACCGCGAACAGAGACACGTCCTGGTCCGGCCCGATGTCGAAGCCGAGCAGCGTGGCCTGGTCCTTGATCGCTTTGATCGGCGCGCTGGCGTAAGGCGAAGCGAACATGTAGGAGCAAGCGAAACGCGGCTTGCGCTTGCCGAAGTCGGCGTGTTTCGGCCAGCGTTTGTCGAACCAGGCCGTTATGGTCGCCCGGGCGTTTGAGGAATAATCGGTAGCCGCAAACAGGTTGTAGGGGGTCTTCTTGGGGTCGGCCAGGTGCCCGGAATAGGAGGCTGAGACATAGGGCATCTTGTCCGCGGTCACGGTCGGCGCGAGCGCCTCGGTGTCGCCGGTGCCCCAGCCTTCAATTGCGACGGCCCCCATGCGTTTGAACAGCTTGTACTTGGTCAGGGCCTCCGGCACCCGGTAGCCGTAGTCGAACTGGATGAGTTTGATGGGCTTGCCGTTGACCCCGCCGTTGTCGTTGCAGTAGTTGAACGCTTCGGCGATGCCGAGGGCGTAGTCCTTGCCCACGTCGGAAGTGGCGCCAGTCATGTCGTTGAGGGCGCCGACGACGACTTCCGCCGCCGATGCCGTCGAGCACATCCCGGCGGTGACCATGATCGCGAACACTACCATCAATGCTTTTGCCTTCATGCCTTCCTCCTTTCAGGTAAGGAAAGGGTTGAGAAAAGCGGTTGGGAAGTTTGGTTTCAGGAGCCCCCGTCTCTAATAAGAAAACGGCCACAGGTTGAAGTAGTTCTTGGTCTGCCACCAGCGGTAGGCCAGCCCGTTCGGCTCGAAGATCATGAACGCGCAGATGGCCAGGCCGAAGGCGGCTTCCTTGATGAAAAGAAAATCCATCAGCAGTTTGGGGTAACTGGAGGCCAGGGGAATGACGGCCATCTGCAGCAGCTCCATGACCACCACCATGAAGATGGAACCGAAAATCGTGCCGTGGACCGACCCGACCCCGCCGATGAGAATCACCCCCACCAGCCACAGCGACCAGAACCAGGGGAAATGCTCCGGGCTGATGGCCGCCAGGTTGCTGATCCAGAAGGCTCCGGCCACTCCTCCGATGAAGCCGGCCACGAAGAAGGCGAACAGTTTGTATTGGACCACGTTGATGCCCATGACCTCAGCGGAGATATCGTTGTCGCGGATGGCCACCCAAGCCCGGCCGACCCGCGACCGGAGCAGGTTGACCACCGCCGCAGTAAGGAGAATCACCAATACGATCATCATGTAGTAGATCTTGACATCGCTGTCGATCACCCAAGGCCCAATTTTGATGGTCCCCGGAGGCAGCGAGAACGCCTGGCCGCGGCCGCCGATCTGGCTGATGTACTGGGTGATCACGAAGTCCACCGTGATGAACTGGGCCGCCATGGTGGTCAGGATGAGGTAAAACCCCTTGACCTTGGCCGAGGGCAGGCCGAAGAGCACGCTCCAGATCCCGGCCACAACCGCGGCAACGAAGATGCTGAGAGGGTAGGCCAGGCCCAAGTCGAGAAGCAGTTTCGGCCAGGGGAACTCGAGTGTCAGAAGGGTGCTGGTGTAGGCGCCCACCGCCAGGAAGGCCGCGTGCCCCAAAGTGATCTGGCCGCAGAAGCCGATCAGCAGCTGCACCCCCAACGCGCCGAGAATGGTGTAGCCGACCTGGTTGCAGACGCTGAGCCAGTACTCGTCGGCCACGTATGGGATCCCGAAGAACAGCACCAGCATGAGCGCGATCATCTTGCCCTTGATGAACCGGGTCTGCCACCAGGCGTGGTCTTTGCGGTAGTCCTGGTGGTACTCGCCGCAGGGTAGAAAGGTGGTTGACATGCGTCGCTACGCTCCAGTTTTAGGTTTTAAGTTTTAAGTGTTAAGTTAATGTAATTGAGTTATCAATGGCAGCCGTCCGGCACTTAAAACTTAACACGTAACACTTAACACGATTTTTTTATTATACTCGTTCGATTCTCTCCCATCCCCAGATGCCGTACGGCTTCCAGAGCAGGAACACCGCCATGAAGGCAAAGGGGGCGATCTCCTTCACGCCGCCCGGGAAGAACTGGTCCAGATAGGCGCCGCAGAAGTTCTGCAGCACCCCGATGATGACCCCGCCCAGGATGGCGCCGGGCACCGAGTTCAGGCCCCCCAGCACCACCACGGGCAAGACCAGCAATCCGAGATAGGCCACCGAAATGTTCAGGCCGTTGATGTTGCCGAGCAGGGTCCCGCCCACGCCGGCCGCCATGAAAGCGATGGCCCAGGCCGCGGCATAGACGTAGCGCGCGCTCACGCCCAGCGACAGAGCCGCCATCTCGTCGTCGGCGGTTGCCTGCATGGCCAGCCCCCAGCGGGTGTACTTGAAGAAGCACACGAAGACCACCAGCAGGATGATGGCGGCCACGAAGCTCCACAGGTACACGCTGCCGATGATCAGCGGCCCGATGCGGATCGGCTCGATGGAGAACACGGGCGGCGTGAACACCCGGGTGTCGGTCCCCCAGATGAACTCCAGCGTGCCCTTGAAAAAGAAGGAAAGCCCCACCGTCACCATGATGACGGTCAGGACCGGCTCTCCGATCAGCCGGTCGAGGAAGATCCGCTCGGTGAGGATGCCCAGGATGAACCCGATGATCAGCATGATCAAAAGCGATGCCAGGAAAGGGACCCCCATGGAATAGAAGCTCAGCGACACGTAGGCGCCGATCAGCGTCATCTCGCCCATGGCCAGGTTCAGCACGCCCGAGCACTTGTAGATCAGCACCCAGCCCAAGGCCACCAGGGCGTAGATCCCGCCCACCATGATCCCGGTGGTCAACGTCATCAGTATCAGGTCCATCCGTCGTTCTCCTTGAGAGATGAGCCGCTCACTCCGTGATCGGAATGATGCGCATGTCGGTGACAATGTGGGCCTGGCGGCCGTCTTCGTATTTGATGAGGGTGTCGATGTGCACGCTGTCGGTTTTGGAATACAGCGCGTCCACGATCTCTTTGTAGCGCTTCTCCACGAAGGCCCGGCGCAGCTTGCGCGTGCGCGTGAGCTCGTCGTCGTCGGCGTCCAACTCCTTGTAGAGATTGGTGAACTTGCGGATCTTGGCCACGTCCGGCAGGTCCTTGTTGGCCTGGCGGATCTGTTTTTCCACGAGCTCGTACACCTCGGGCATCTGCGAGAGCTCCTGGTAGCTCGTGTAGTTCAGTTTGCGCTGATCGGCCCAATTGCTGACCACCGAATAATCGATGCACATGACCGCCGAGAGATAGTCGCGCCGGTCGCCGATGACCCAGGCATCCTTGATGTAGGGGCTGAATTTCAGCCGAGTTTCGAGGTATTGCGGCGCGAAGGGCCGGCCGTCTTTCAGGGTGAACACGTCCTTGGTGCGGTCGAACACCACCAGATGGCCGTCGTCGTCCAGAAACCCCTTGTCGCCGGAGTAAAGCCAGCCGTCCTTGAGGGTCTTGGTGGTTGCTTCGGGGTTTTTGTAATAGCCTTTGAACACCGACGGGCTGCGGGTGAGGATCTCGCCCTCCTCGTTGATGCGCACCTCGGTGCCGGGGATGGGGTGGCCGACCGTGTCGAACTTGATGTCGCCGCTGCGGTGCACCACCGAGATTCCGGCCACCTCGGTCTGCCCGTAGATCTGCTTCAAGTTGACGCCCAGGGAGTGGAAGAAGCGGAAATGGTCCGGTCCCATGGCGGCGCCGCCGGTGTAAGCGTTGCGCACCCGACTCATCCCCAGGTGGTCCTTGAGCTTCTTCTGCACCGTGGCGTAAACGAACCCGTGCAGGACTTGCCAGTGTAACGGCACTCCCTTCTTTGAGAACTTCATATCCGCATAGTGGTAGCCGACCCAGGTGGCGAACTTGAAAAACATGCGCTTCAGCCAACTGGCGTCCAGGTACTTAACCTGCACCGTCCGGGTCATCTGTTCGTACATGCGCGGCGGCGCGAACATGACGTGGGGGCCGATCTCGCGGATGTTCTCCTGGGAGGTTTCCGGCGCCTCGGGGAAGTTCAGCGTATAGCCGATCTGCAGGCCGCAGGAGATGGACATCATCTGTTCGCCGATCCAGGCGAACGGCAGGTAGGACACGTAGTCGTCGGTTTTCTGGCAGGGGTCGATTTCCATCAGGTGCTGGCCCATGGAGAGCATGTTGTGGTGGGAAAGCAGCGCTCCCTTGGGCAGAGCCGTGGTGCCGGAGGTGTAAAAAAGCAGCGCAATCTCCTCGCCGTGGCCTTTCTGAATGAGCTCGTCGAATAAGCTGGGCTTTTCCTGCTCCAGTTCGCGGCCGAGCTGCTGGACCTCCCGGAGACTGATCAGGCAGTCCTGCTTGTAGTGCCGCAGGCCCTTGGGGTCGTCATAGATGATCTTCTTAAGCTTGGGGCAGTCCTTCATGATGGAAAGCGCCTTGTCGACCTCCTCCTGGCCTTCGCCCACGAGAAACTTGGCATCCGAGTGGTCGATAATGTAGCGCACTTCGTCCATGAGACAGTCCTGGAACAGCCACACCCCGACTCCGCGGCTGCACAGCGCCGCCATCTCCGCCATCAGGCCCTCGGGCCGGTTGTCGCCGATCATGGCGACCTTGTCGCCCTCCTGCAGGCCGAGCTTAATGAGGCCCAGAGCGATGTATTTCACGGTCTCAAAATAATCCTGCCAGGTGATGGGCCGCCAGATCCCGAACTCCTTCTCCCGCATGGCGACGCGGTCCTTGCCGTAGCGCTTGGCCTGCTGGTAAAAGAGCTTGGGGATCGTGAGCTCCCGTGAAATTTCCGCCTTATGTGACTCCGCCGCAGCGATCGTCTTATCTCCTTGTGGCATAGAGGTCCTCTTCCCCCAGATAGGCCTTGATCACTACCGGGTTGTTCTGAACTTCCTGCGGGGTTCCGTCCATGATCATATTGCCGAAGTTGAGCACGACGATCCGGTGCGACAGGTCCATGACGACCCCCATGTCGTGCTCGACGAGCAGACAGGTGATGTTCCAGCGCGGGTCCTCGTTGACGTCCAGAACAAACCGGGCCATGTCTTCGGTCTCCTCCAGGTTGAGGCCGGCCAGCGGTTCGTCGAGGATCAGCAGGTCCGGCTTCAGCGCCAGCGCCCGGCCCAACTCCACGCGTTTCTGCAGCCCGTAGGGAAGCATGCCCACGGGCTTGTGACGGATGTGCTCGATCTCCAGCAGGTCGATGATCTCCTCTTCGATGAATTGGCGGTTTTCGATCTCCTCCCGCGCGGTCTTGCCGGCGTAAATCGAGCCGCTCAGGATCCCGGATTTCATGTGGATGTGGCGGCCCAACCGGATGTTGTCCAGCACCGTCATGCCGCCGAAGACCTCCACTTTCTGAAAGGTTCTGGACATGCCCCGCGCCGCCCGCTCGTAAGGCTTGACCTCGTTGATGCGCTCGCCTTTGAAGCGAATTTCGCCTTTCTGGGGCCGGTAGAGGCCGCTGATGCAGTTCATCATCACCGTCTTGCCGGCGCCGTTGGGTCCAATGACGGAGTGAATCTCGCCCTTGCGAACCTGGAGACTCGCTCCGGCCAGCGCCGCCACTTTGCCGAAGTACATGGCAACGTCCTTCAATTCGAGAATGACGTCGCTTTTTTGGACTGCAGCTGTTCCCCCCACAGACTTCTTCTCCCTTCCCGAAGTGGATAGGTCGGAAACCCCGCTCTGGAAATCGGCTGTTAAGAAAGAACGGGGTAAGCATTAAAAAAATATGAATTCAATTCATTTCGTATAGTAATTTCTATAAGATGCTTTTTGTTTAGTCAACATGTTTGTATAATAGATAAAATAGCGGTAAAACAGCGGTAAATACCCCCTATTTTTCGACACTGAGAAGGTGCGAGCGCAGGTTTTTCTTGGTTTTGCGCAAACCCAGTTTGGAGCGGATGTTGTGCCGATGAAAAAGAATGGTGTTTTTCGAGAGAAGGAGCAACTCGGCGATTTCTTTGTTGGTTTTGCCCTCCTTGACCAGGTTCGCCACTCGGATCTCCGTGGGAGTCAGATTGCAGAGCCGGGCAGACAGCTGGATGGTGAAAGGCGAAATGATATTGTTCAGGTTGCTTTCCAGGATATCCACCAGGGTCTTTTGCACCGTGGCCAGTCGGCCTTTCTTCAGGCGGTCCAAATAAGGATCGATGAGTTCGCGGACATTCGATGTAACGATGTCGCCCAGCTCCTTCTTGTCGTCTTCGCGCTGCTTGAGCAAGACCCGCAAAGCGGTGTTGACTTCCTCCAGGTGCAGGGATTGGGCTTTCAGCTCCTTTTCCCGCTTGCGCAGCTCGGCTTCGGCCCGCTTGCGGTCTTCCACCTCCTGGGCCAGCTGGGCGTTGGCCTTGGCAAGCTCCGCCGTGCGTTCGGCCACCAACTCCCCCAGCTGGTCATGATACATCATGAGTTCGCGCTCGGCGTTTTTCTGGGCACTGATGTCGCGCAAGGTAACGATGTTGCCGGCGGGATTGCCTTCCTCGTCGTAATACAGGGTCGAGCTCAGCTGCACATCCAGCAAGCGTCCGTCTCGGGTCAGCCGCTTGGTTTCGAACAGCTGGATCTTCCGGCCGCTCAGCATGCTTTCAATCGCCTGGCGGGTTTCCGGCCAGCTTTCCTCAGGCACGAAGTCGATGTTCTTGCCGATCAATTCCTCGCGGTGCAGGCCGAAGACCTGCTCGAAGGCGGGGTTCACATAGGCCGCCTCGCCCTGAAGGTTGTAGACCACGATCGGGTCGGGGGACGATTCGAGCAGCAGCCGGTAGCGCTCCTCGCTTTTGCGCAGGATCTCCTCCGCGCGGCGGCGCTCCGCGAGCTCCCAGCGGGCGTCGGCATAAAGCTTGGCCTTGTCGAGGGCGATGGTGGCAAGCCCCGCAAATCGTTCGAGGGCCGCCACATCCTCATCGCGGAAGCCTTTGCCGGCCTCGACGTGAGCCAGGCCGATGACCCCCTCGACGCGCCCCCGGTACTTCAAGGGGATCCCCACGATGGAACGCAGCGAGTCGAAGGTCTTTCCGGCCAGCCGGCCGTTCCAGGCACGGTAATCGTCGATCCGCAGAAAGGTTTCACTTTGCCAGACCTTGCCCCCCAAACCCTCGCCGGCACATACACGCAGTCCGATCTGGTTTTTGAAGAACCCCATCCCCACGCGCATCTGCATGGCGCTGGCATCAGGCTCCAGCAAGTAAATGTACCCGTGGGCGGTGTCGGTCAGGAGAGCGGCCCTCTGAAGGATGGCTTCCAGCAGTTCTTCCTTATCGAGGCGGTCGATGAGGCCGAGGGCGGTTTCGTGCAGAGCGGCGAGATGCTCGTTCTGGCGGCGCAGGACGGAGATCTCCCCCCGCAAGCGGGCGAGGTCTCCTTCCGCTTCCTGCATCGTACGCTGCTGGGTGATTTCGTCCGCTGGCGTGACCGGCACAGTTGCATCTCCGACGGTTCGTTCGGCTTCCAGCCGAACGGCTTAGACGCGTCAGGACCCCCCGTCGAAGCCGATGGTCACTTTTCCCTTTGCGAGAATGACCGGCACGCGGCGTTGGTCGTTCGAGTGTTTCAGCATGTCGGCCATCCCGGCCTTGTCCCGCAGGACGTCCACGAATTGCACCGAATGGCCTTTCCGCGCATAGGCTTCACGAGCCGCCCGGGTATAAGGTCAGGTATCCTTGCCGAAGATCAGAACGGTTTCGGTCATTTTTCCCTCCCTAATCTCTATGGTATGGAGAACTACCAACCGTTTGCAACCTTGTCAATGAACACCGCTTGGGCTATATTGGAAATTGTTGCGTGTTTCGGATTTCGAATTTGACTCGGGCTCATCCTGTTTCGATTTTCCGTATCGTCTTCTAAAGGAACGGTGGGGGGCATCACTCTCCGTGGTCCTCGCGCGAGACGTCACGCTCGTCAATGAATTGGGGCTGCATGCGCGCTCGGCGGCCCAAATTGCGCGTATCGCCAAAGCCGCCCGCGGAGGCGTATGGGTCCTGCGCGCGGGGGAGAAGGCGGACGCTGCCTCCGTTATGGATATCTTGACGCTGGCCTGCGGGAAAGGCGCCACCTTAACATTGGCCGTCGACGATCCGCAGGATGCTCCCATCTTGGATGCGCTGGCAGGACTGGTTGAAAGCGGCTTTAAGGAATAGTGGCGGATGTTGAAGACAGCCAAGAAGGAAATCGTTCTGAAGGGCATCAACGCCTCCGCGGGCATCTGCGTCGGCAAGGCCTATCTGGTGGACCGCAGCGGGGTCGACGTCATTGCCCGCTACCCGATCGCTGAAAAAGGCGTTAAGAATGAAGTCAAGCGATTCAAGTCGGCCGTCCAGAATGCCAAATCCGCCCTGCGCACCATCCTCGAAAACAGCCCCCGTGAAGTTCAGAAGGCGGCCATCCTGGAAACCCAAATAGCCCTGTTGAACGACAAGATGCTGTACGGCCGCACGATCGAAAGCATCGAAAAGGATCACGTCAATGCCGAGTGGGCCCTGAAATCGGTGGTCAGCCGGATCAAGACCGCCTTCCTGGAAATGCCGGACGCGTACATGCGCGAACGCGTGGCGGACATCACGCACGTTTCGGACCTGGTGTTGCGTCATCTGACCGGAGCGGAGGCGCAAGACATCGCCCAAATCGATAAGCGCGTCATTCTGGTGGCCCACGACCTCTCACCGGCCGACACCAGCCAGATCAACCTGGAGCGCGTCAAGGGGTTCATCACCAACTTGGGCGGCAAGACCTCCCATACCGGCATCATCGCACAGACCCTGGAAATCCCCGCGGTGGTCGGGCTGGAAATCGCCACCCAAACCATCCGGAACGACGACGTGATCATCGTCGATGGAACCGAAGGCACCGTCGTCGTGCACCCGACCGAAAAATCGCTTCTGGAGTACGAGGAGCGCCAGACGAATTACGAGCACTACAAGGCGGTAATCACTCGCGAAAGCCACCTCAAAACCCAAACCACCGACCGCCGGCATTTCGATATACTGGCCAACATCGAGTTTCCGGAAGAGGTGGTATCAGCCATCAATTACGGTGCCGCCGGCATCGGTTTGTACCGTACGGAGTTTCAGTACCTCGGTCGGGCCGAGTTTCCGTCCGAAAATGAACTGTTCGAAAACTACCGCGACGTGGTCGAGGTCATGGCGCCCAAACCGGTGATCTTCCGCACCCTGGACATCAACGGCGACAAGGCCGTTCATTCCGACCCCAGCCATGACGAGCAGAACCCGGCCCTGGGACTGCGAGCCATCCGCTATTGCCTGAAACGACCGGAGGTCTTCAAGACTCAGCTGCGGGCCATCCTAAGAGCGGCCGCCTTCGGCAACGTGCGCCTGATGTTCCCGCTGATCTCCGCCTACTTCGAAATCCAGCTCGCCAAACGCTTTCTGGACGATGCCGCCGCGTCCCTCGCCAAAGACCGCCTGCCGTACAATCGCAACATCCCCGTGGGCATCATGATCGAGGTACCGGCCGCTGTGGTCATGGCCGATCTGCTGGCGAAGGAGGTCGACTTCTTCAGCATCGGGACCAATGATCTGATTCAGTACGGACTGGCCATCGACCGCGGAAACAAGCAGGTGGCCCATATGTATCAACCCCTCGACCCGGCCGTGATCCGCATGATCAAGCACACGGCGGACGTCGCCAGGGCCAACCGCATCCCGGTGCACATGTGCGGCGAGATGGCCGGCCGACCCCTGCATGCCCCGCTGCTGCTCGGCCTCGGCCTGGACGAGCTGAGCATGAACCCGCAGGCCATCCCGCTGGTCAAACGCATGATCCGGTCCATCAGCCTGGCCGAGTCCAAAAAGATTGTCAAAAAGGTTTTGGTCCAGCGAACGGCCCGCGAGGTCTTTGAAGTCCTGCGCGACACCTTCGGGGAGTTGGTGGCCAATCACCGCCGCGATATGCAAACCTGATGGAAAAAGGTCCCATCAAACTCGTGGCCGAAAACCGCAAGGCCCGGCACGACTACATCATCGTCGATCAGTACGAGGCCGGCCTGGTGCTGACCGGTACCGAAGTCCAGTCCTTGCGCCTGGGCAAGGCCAATCTGAAAGACTCCTATGCCAAGGTCAAAAACGGGGAGGTCTGGCTCTACCAGCTGCACATCAGCCCCTACCCGTTCGCTTATTACAACAACCACGACCCTCTCCGGGTGCGCAAGCTGCTGCTGCACAAACGCGAAATTCTGCGCCTTTATGCCAAGGCCAACGAACAGGGCCACACCCTGGTGCCCCTGAAACTATACTTCAAAGGTGGCAAGGCCAAGATTACGCTCGCCTTGGCGAAGGGCAAACGCGAGTTCGACAAGCGCGAAGCCCTGCGCGAACGGGATCGTAACCGCGAGGTCGAGCGGGCGCGCCGGCAGCGGTAATTCCCTACCTTCTCTGGCCGCATTGCCGATCCGCATCGAAACGAATCCGCAGGCGACCCCCGCGGCATGTACGACGTCCGATCCTATCAATACAAGGTGGTACTTTTTAGACCCCTTGACAGACTGAAGGCCGTTTAGTAAATTCCAGCCGTTCCGGTGCGATGGGACCGCAGTTCGCCCTCCGAGTGTCGGAGGACCTGAGCCTTTCACCCAATCCAATTCATCACCAAAGGAGGCCGTCATGAACCGTCGTTTTGCTTTTTTGATTGCAATGTTTCTGGTAGTTGGGTTCGCGTTGATGAGCACCGCCCAGGCCGCTCCCCCGAAGGATCCGCTGGGGGTGGTCACGGTTAAAAAGGGACAGCCCATTCACATCGCCTACTGGATGGTCGTGGCCGGCCCGGATGCGTCCCTGGGTGAGGACACCAAGCGCGGTGTTGAGATCGCCATTCAGGACAAGGGCGGCAAGCTGCTGGGCTTTCCGATCAAGTTGACGGGTCAGGACGAGGGCTGCGGACCCGAAGGCGGCCAGGCATCCACCACCAAGATCGCCTCCGACCCGACGGTCGTGGCCGCCGTCGGCTCGAACTGCTCCAGCGCCGCCAAGCCCGGGGTGCCGATCCTCTGGAAGGCCGGCATCAGCACGGTGTCGCCTTCGAACACCGCCCCCTACCTGACCGACCCCAAGCGCGGAGCTGAATACGACGGCTACCTGCGCACCGCCCACAACGACAAAGTGCAGGGAGCCGTTGCCGCCCAGTTCGCTATTAAAAAAATGGGCGTCAAGAAGGCTGCCACGATCCACGACGGCAGCGTTTATGCTGAACAGCTCCAGGCGGTGTTCGCGGAAGAGTTCAAGAAACTCGGCGGCACCATCACCTCCCAGGAGGCGGTGGCCCCGACCGACACCGACATGCGGCCGGTGCTGACCAAGATCGCCACGGCCCAACCCGAATTCATCTACTACCCGATCTTCATCGCCTCCGCCGGGCACATCACCCGGCAGGTGAAAGAAGTCGCCGGCCTGGAAAAAGTATACCTGATGAGCGCGGACGGGTCTTTTTCTCCTGACTTCTACAAGGCCGCCGGTGACACCGCAGTCGGCATGTTCCACTCCAGCCCTGATTTTTCGGCTTTCGCCGCCGGGTACAAGGGGTTCCTGGAAAAGCACGTGAAAAAATTTGGTGAGAAGCCCATTGCTCCCTTCCATGCCCACGGTTACGATGCCGCCATGATGATTTTCGCCGCCATCGAAAAAGTGGCCGTGAAGGACGGCGACAGCCTGCACATCGGCCGCAAGGCTCTGCGGGACGCTCTTTATGCGACCAAGGGCCTGCAGGGACTCACCGGCAATCTCAGCTGCGACAAATACGGAGACTGCGCCGATCCTCGGATCGCCGTCTATCAGCAGACCGCGGAAAACATCAAGAAGCTGACGAACCCGGAGACCCCGTTCTGGAAGCCCTACTGATTCGGTAAGGACTTCCGCTCCGGCCCTCGTGCCGCCGCGCTTCAGTGCGGCGGCCTATAAAATCTACCCTATCGTTAGAGCCGGGCACCGCCCAGGCGCCCGGCTCTTCTTGTAACCCGGCGGCCCGAAAACGGCACAGCCCCTGGTTTGGATTTGCATGTTTTTTACTATTCCACACGCGGAACGACCAACTCAAAACCCGAGAGAATCGCATGCTTAAGAACCTCCGCGAGAGAATGAGCCCCACCGACATCGTGATGTGGTCGATCGGCGGCCTCCTGATGTTGCTGATCGTGTGGGGATCAGCCTCCACGATCATCAAGGGAACATACAGCGCCCGCCACTGGGTCGACTTCGTCATCTTCGGTCTGGCCCAGGGCAGCATCTACGCCCTCATCGCCATGGGCTACACCATGGTATACGGCGTGCTGCGCATGATCAACTTCGCTCACAGCGAGGTCTTCATGAGCGGCCCCTACACTGCCTATTTTTTCGCCGCCTACTTCTACCGCAGCGGCCTGCTCGATTCCCACCCGGTGATCAGCCTGGTGCTCGTGTTCATCGTGTCGATGGCCACCTCCACTCTGATCGCGGTGCTTCTGGAGCGCATTGCCTACCGCCCGCTGCGCGGCGCGCCGCGCCTGGTACCGCTGATCACGGCCATCGGGGCGTCCTTTTTCCTGCAATACGTGTTCCGCGGGCTCTACGGGTCGGGGTTTCAGGCCTATCCGGTGGTCACCGCCCTCGAAGGCCATTTCGCCCTCGGGCCGATCCGCGTGCTCAAGTTCCAGGCGCTGGTCATCGTGGCGGCCGGGCTGCTGATGGTCGCGCTCTACCAGTTCACGCAGCGCACCCGCCTCGGCAAGGCCCTACGTTCGGTTTCCGAGGACAAGGAAGCCTCCGCCCTGATGGGCATCGATGTCGACCGGATGATCTCCATGACCTTTATGATCGGCGGCGCCGCCGCCGGGGCAGCCGGCGTTCTATATGCCATCATGTTCAAGCAGGTTCATTTTTTCATGGGATTCATTCCGGGAATCAAGGCCTTCACCGCCGCGGTCCTGGGAGGGATCGGCAACATCCCGGGGGCGATGCTCGGGGGGATTTTTCTCGGACTGGTGGAATCGGTCGGCCCCAGCCTTTTCCTGGACGGGCTGGGGATCGTCGCTCCCTACCAGCTCAAGGATGCCATCGCCTTCACGATGCTGGTCCTTGTGCTGATTTTCCGCCCCAGCGGCATCCTGGGGGAGAGACTGGCGGTAACGAAAGCGTGATCCGCTTAGGACAGGAGTAAGATGACTGCAACTCCAACTCAACGGCTCCCCGGTTTCCGAATGGGTGTGATCGGCGGGGTCTGCCTGGTGCTGCTGTCGCTGATCGGCATGGTGTACGCGTTCAACCAGCGCGAGATCGTCAGCGGCGTCATTTCCATGGGCCAGACGCTGCTGGTCTTTACCTCGGCCTTCATTGCCTACATGGCCGTCAAACGGACCCCGTCGCGGTCCGCGGGGCCGGTGTTGGCTGCCGGAGTGACCGCTGGCCTCGTCATGGCCGCCCTACTGGCACTGCTCATCCTGCTGGGGAAAACGGTCAACCTGCGCCAGGTGTTCATCAATGCCTCCCCGGCCTTGTTCAACCTACTTTTGTTTCATCAGGAACTCGGGACCGGGCTTGGGCTGCTGCTCCTGGCGGGCGCCTTGATCGGTGCCTTAACGGGGCTGCTCTATCTCATGCCGAGCCTGTGGCGGCGCGCCCTGGTCACGGGGTTCTGCAGCCTGGCCGTCGTCGGCATGCTCCAGGACCTGATCGCCCCCATCATCGGCGCATGGGGGCCATTTGCTGTTCTGAGCGACTGGCTCTTTTCCGGGAACGGGCTCTCGCTGGGCGGCGGGATGGGGTTGTTTATCGCAGCCGCCGGTGCCACCGCCATCTGGTCGACTAATCGCCAGGCAGTCGGCCACCGCATTCAGCGCATGCAACCCGGGCCCAAGCGCAACCTAAAATTGACCGCGATCCTGGTCGCCGCGGTGCTGCTCTTGATCCTGCCGCATGCCCTCGGGCTTTTTTTGAGCGAAGTGCTGACCATCGTCGGTCTTTACGTTCTGCTCGGACTGGGCCTGAACATCGTCGTGGGCTTCGCCGGGCTGCTCGATCTCGGCTACGTGGCGTTTTTTGCCATCGGCTCCTACACGGTCGCGATCCTCACGTCCCCGGAGCTCGGTTTTTTCAGCCTGACGTTCTGGCAGGCCCTGCCTTTTGCGATTATCTTCGGCATCATCGCCGGCGTGATGCTGGGCATACCGGTCTTGAAAATGCGCGGCGACTACCTGGCCATCGCCACCCTCGGGTTCGGCGAAATCATCCGTATCCTGGTGCTCTCCGATGCGCTTCGGCCCTGGCTGGGCGGCGCCCAGGGCATCGGCAAGATCACCAAGGCCCAGATCGGCGAATTTGAATTCGCCTCCCCCCAAGAGGTTTATTACCTGCTGCTGGCCGGATGCATCCTGGTCGGTTTCATTTCCTGGCGACTGCGCGACTCGCGCCTGGGGCGGGCGTGGATGGCGATGCGCGAGGACGAGGACGTGGCCCAGGCCATGGGCATCAACTTGGTGGCCACCAAGCTGATGGCCTTCGCCACCGGTGCCGGTTTTTCGGCGCTCAGCGGGGCCATCTTCGCTTCGAAAATCGGATCGGTTTACCCCCACAGCTTCAACGTAATGATTTCCATCAACATCCTGTGCGTCATCATCGTCGGGGGCATGGGCAGCATGCCCGGCGTGGTGGTCGGGGCCTTTGCCCTGGTCGGCCTTCCGGAACTCCTGAGAGAGTTTGCCGAGTACCGGCTGCTCGTCTACGGAGCGGCCTTGGTCGCCATGATGCTGCTGAAGCCGGAGGGCCTGTGGCCAGAGGCCACTCATGTACGCGAGCTCCACGACTCGGCGGAAACTCAGGGACCTCCCGCAGCGGGTGCCCCAGCCGTCCCCCCCGGATAGAAGGAACATGCCATGGCGGTAATCACCATCAAAAATATCACCAAGCAGTTTGGCGGCCTGATCGCCATCGAAAACCTGGACCTCACGGTCAAGGAAAGGAGCATCCACAGCGTCATCGGCCCGAACGGCGCCGGCAAGACGACCTTGTTCAACTGTATCACTGGGTTTTACCGGCCCGAGGTCGGGCAGATTTTCCTGGAGGAATATCCCCTGGTGGGGTTGAACCCGGACCAGGTCGTCCGCCATGGTATCGCCCGCACCTATCAGAATATCCGGCTGTTCCCTCATTTGACCGCTTTGGAGAACATCCTGGTCGGTCAGCACAGCCACTTGCATGCCAATTTTCTCGGGATCGTCTTCGGGTCGCGCGCCACCCGCCGGGAGGAGAAACGAGCGAACGAAGAAGCGTTGAATTTGTTGCGGTTCGTCAACCTGACGGGCAAGGGCGACTTTCTGGCGAAAAACCTGCCCTACGGCGATCAGCGCCGGCTTGAAATTGCGCGCGCCCTCGCGTCCCGGCCCAAGCTGCTGCTGCTGGATGAGCCCGCTGCCGGCATGAACCCGAAGGAATCCCAGGACCTGATGGATTTCATTCGCCACCTGCGCGATGAACTCAAGATCACCATCCTGCTGATCGAGCACCAAATGCGGGTGGTGATGGGCATATCCGAACAGGTGACCGTGCTCGACTACGGCAAGAAAATCGCCGAGGGCCTGCCGGCCGAGGTTCAATGCAACCCCCAGGTGATCGAGGCGTACCTCGGCAAGGGGGGTGCGGCAAAACCCTGTGCCGCTTGAGGCGCTGCCCGCAGCGAGACACTCCGCGGTAAGGATTTGGCCGCACTGTATCGAAGAAAGGAATCACGCCATGCCCATGCTGGAAGTTGAGGGCATCAATACGTATTACGGCAACATTCACGCACTCAAGGATGTATCCCTGCACGTCGAGCAGGGAGAGGTGGTCACCATCATCGGGGCCAACGGCGCCGGTAAAAGCACCATGCTCAAGACCGCCAGCGGCCTGCTGAAACCCCGCACCGGCTCGATTCGCCTGGCCGGCGAGGATATCACCCGCTTGCGCGCCCATGAAATCGTGATGAAAGGCGTGATCCAAGTGCCGGAGGGCCGGCGCGTGTTCGGCCGGCTCACGGTGAAGGAAAACCTGGAAATGGGCGCCTTCACCAGCATGGACAAGAAAAAAAATGCGGACAACCTGGAGCGGGCGTTCGCCATGTTCCCCCGCCTCAAGGAACGCAGCAAACAGGTCTCCGGGACCTTGAGCGGAGGCGAGCAGCAGATGCTCGCCATGGGCCGGGCCCTGATGGCCAACCCCAGGGTGTTGCTTCTGGATGAACCGTCGATGGGGCTGGCGCCGGTCCTGGTCGATGGAATTTTCGAAACCATCCGCCGACTGCACGCCGCCGGCACCACCATCCTCCTGGTCGAACAGAACGCCCGCATGGCCCTGCAGGTGGCCAACCGTGGCTACGTGCTGCAAAGCGGCGCCATCATTTTCAGCGATTCGGCCGCCAGCCTGGCCGATAACGAAATGGTTCGCAAGGCCTACCTGGGCGAACACTAGAAAGATTTAAAATTCGAAGCACGAATATCGAAATCCGAAACAAGCACGAAGTTCTAATTTTCGAATGCGATAAGCCCGTTTTGGATTTTGAGAATTCGATATTCGGATTTGTTTCGTGTTTCGATATTCGAATTTCGGATTTACCTGCCTCTCGCAGCTCTTTTTAGGCAATATAACTCGGTGCATCTCCAATGGATTTGGGACTCTTCCTTCGCGGCCTCATCATCGGCTTTTCCATCGCGGCGCCGGTCGGGCCCATCGGCATCCTCTGCATTCGGCGGACACTGGCGGAAGGCCGGGCCTCCGGATTCCTCTCCGGTCTGGGAGCCGCCACCGCCGACGCCCTCTACGGATGCGTGGCCGGTTTCGGCCTGACGGTCATCTCCGGATTTCTAGTCGACCAACGCTTCTGGATTCAGTTGATCGGGGGGATTTTCCTGCTGGTCCTGGGAGTCAAAACCCTCCGGTCGGCTCCGGGCGAACAAGCCGCCGCTGCCTCCGGCACGGGGCTTGCCGCAAGCTATGCGTCTACGCTTCTGCTGACGCTGACCAACCCCATGACCATCCTTTCCTTCGCCGCGATCTTCGCCGCCCTCGGCGTTGCCGAAACCGGCGGAGACTTGTCGGCGGCGGCCCTGCTGGTCCTGGGCGTGTTCATCGGCTCGGCCGCCTGGTGGCTGCTCCTGAGCGGCGGGGTCGGCCTCCTGCGCGAAAAACTCTCCGCAGGGGTCCTGCGCTGGACGAACCGGCTATCGGGAGCGATATTGCTGGTGTTCGGCATCGTCGCCGTCTGGCAGTCAGCGGGATAGAGCGGAGCGCCCCATGCACGCTGCAATCGACGAGTCCATCGTGGAAGCGGCCGTCTCCCAGGCCAAGAACTGGCAGGACCGCGCCAACGCCCTGATAGAACCCGCCGAAAAGCGCCGCAACCGGCGCCTGGCACGGCTCGTCGCCAACTCCGGCGACAAAATCATCCTCACGGCCCTCATCGACCAGTGCTTCCGGTCCCGAGACCCACGCCGCGTGGCGGATCAGCTGAGCCACCTGCTGGCGGCCCACGGCATCCCGCGCTTCTTCGCGTTGCACGAAAGGCTTCTGATCCGGCTTTTCAAACATTTCGGCCGGTTGTTGCCGGGCCGCAGCGTGCCTCGCGTCGCCGCCAAAATGCGCGCCGACAGTCGGCATATCATCATCTCCGGAGAACATGAACCGCTCGGCACCTACCTGCAGCAGCTGCGGGCTGAGGGGCTGCGGGTCAACGTGAACCACCTGGGCGAGGAGGTCCTCGGCGAGCAGGAGGCCCTGGCCCGCATGCGCACCTACCTCGCCGATCTGCGGGACCCGCGCATCGAAGGCATCGCCGTCAAGATCTCCACCATCTGCGCCCAGATCCATCCCCTGCCCTTCGCGCAGACCGTCGAGCGCATATCCGAACGGCTCTCCATTCTCTACCGCGAAGCTGCGGCCCAGGCCTACACCCGGCCGGACGGCACGCGGGTGCCCAAATCCGTCACCCTGGACATGGAGGCCTACCGGGACCTGGCGCTGACGGCGTCCGCCTTTATGCACACCTTGGACCAGCCCGAATTCCGGGGGTTCTTCGCCGGCATGGCGCTGCAGGCCTATCTGCCGGACTCCTTCGGCATGCTGCAGGAGATCACCGCCTGGGCTCAGCGCCGCATGGACGCCGGCGGCAGCCCGATCAAAGTGCGTATCGTCAAGGGCGCCAATATGGAGATGGAACGGCTCGAGTCTATGCTCTGCGGCTGGCCGCTCGCTCCCTACGACGACAAGCTCGACGTGGATGCCAACTGGAAGCGGATGCTCTGCTTCGGTCTCGATCCGGACCGCATCCGCGCCGTGCGCATCGGCGTGGCCTCGCACAACCTCTTCGACATCGCGTTTGCCTGCCAACTGGCGCGGCGCAACCAGGTGACGGAATTCCTGACGTTCGAAATGATCGAGGGGATGGCCAATCACGTGCGCCGCGCCGTACGCGAAACCGGGCTTGACCTGCTCGCCTATGCGCCGGTCGCCGAAGACCGGCACTTCATCCATGCTGTCGCCTACCTCATCCGGCGCCTGGATGAAAACACCGCGCCCCGCAACTTCCTGGCCCACCTCAACCGGCTGCGGACCGGCAGCGCCGCCTGGCAGATGCTGGCTGATCACTTCCGGATGTCGGCCCGGCGCATCCCGACCCTTAGCGAACATCCCCACCGCGTCCAGAACCGGCTGACCGAAGATCTCCGCCGCCGGCGCGGGACCTATCACGAGGGCCAGTTCCGCAACGAACCGGACACGGACTGGTCGCTGGCCGCCAACCGCGCCTGGGCCGAGGCCATCCGCCGGCGCTGGATGAAAGCAACAGGCGACGCACCGATGAGCGTCCCCCTGGCGGTCGCAGGCAAGGAGGTCGCAGGGGGCCGGCCGGTGCGCAAGTCCCTCGATCCCAATCAACTCCCGAAGACGGTGGTCGTGGCGCGCTGTGCGCTGGCCAAACCCGAGGACGTTAAACGCGCCGTCGCCGCGGCCAAGGAAGACCCGGACGGATGGCGCAAGCTGACGGCCGGCCGGCGCCACCGCATCCTGTCGGCAGCCGCCAGCGAGATTCGCAGGGCCCGCGGGGACCTGATCGGCGCGGCGGCCGCCACGACCGGCAAGCTCTTCACCGAAGCCGATCCGGAGGTGTCCGAAGCGGTGGATTTCACCGAGTTTTATCCGCACGCCGCCCGGGCGTATTTTGAAATGCGCAACCTGCGCTGCCGGGGAAGAGGCGTCGGCGTGGTGGTCTCGCCTTGGAACTTCCCCATCGCCATCCCCTGCGGCGGTATCACGGCGGCCCTGGCCGCGGGCAATAACGTGATCTTCAAGCCGTCCTCCGATGCCATCTTGGTCGGCTGGTTGCTCTGCCGATGCTTTTGGAAGGCCGGGGTCTCCCAAAACACCCTGCAGTTCCTGCCCTGCGAGGGCGGCCAAAACGGCGCCCGGTTAATCGGGCACCCGGACGTTGACTTCATCATCCTGACCGGCGGGACCGACACCGGGCTGAGGATCCTGAAGGAACGGCCCGATGCCGTGCTGGCCGCCGAAACGGGCGGCAAAAACGCGACGATCGTCACCGCCTTATCCGACCGGGAGCTGGCCGCCGGGAACGTGGTCTATTCGGCTTTCGGCAACTCCGGGCAGAAATGTTCGGCCACCTCCCTGCTGATCCTGGAACGGGAGGTCTACGACGATGCAACGTTCAAACGGCAGCTGACGGATGCCGCCGAGGCCTTCAAGACCGGCTCGGCCTGGGATTTCACCAACCGGATGGGCCCGCTGGTGCGGCCGCCACGCAGCTCTCTCAAGGAGGCTTTGACGAGTCTTGAGGCCGACGAGTCCTGGGCGCTCGAGCCACGGATGCTCGCCGGCAACCCGCAGCTGTGGACACCCGGTATCAAATGGGGGGTTCAGCCGGGGGGCACCACCCACCGGACGGAGTTCTTCGGCCCCGTGTTAGGGGTCATGCGCGCCGAGAATCTGGATCAGGCGCTGGCGCTGGCCAACCAGACCGACTACGGTCTGACCGCCGGTCTGGAGAGTCTCGACCGCCGCGAGCAGGATCACTGGAAGGAGCGCATCGCCGCCGGCAACCTCTACGTCAACCGCGGCACCACCGGCGCCGTCGTCCTGCGCCAGCCCTTCGGCGGTATGGGCAAATCCGCTCTGGGCGCGGGCATCAAGGCCGGCGGACCGCATTACGTCACCCAGTTCTTCGAAGCCGAAGAGATCGCCCCGCCCTCCGCCGGGCCGATCACAGGCGCCCACCCCCTGCACGGTCTGGCCGAGCGCTGGCAACTCAAGTTGGATTGGAACGGCTGGGGAAACGCCGCCGAGGACGTCCGCCGCACGATCTTGGCCATCCGCAGCTACCTTTATTGGGTGGAGCGCGAGTTTTCGCGGGAGATGGACCATTTCCACCTGCGCGGACAGGACAACGTGCTGCGCCATCGTCCGGTCGGGACCGTGGTCGTACGACTGCACGCGGAGGACAACCTGTTCGAAGCCCTGGCCCGCATCGCCGCCGTCCGGGCCACCGGCAACCGCCTGTGGGTGAGCATCCCCCGGCACTTGGACACGCCGGCGGCCCGCTTCCTCGGCGGTTCCGAGGGCCGCCGCCTGACCGCCACGGCCCCGGTTTTCCAGGAAACCGACGAGGACCTCGCCGCCGCCATTCCGAAGATCGACCGCATCCGCTATGCCGCCCCGGACCGGGTGCCGCCGGAAATCTTCACCGCCGCCGCCCAGACCGGCTTCTACATCGCGCGCACGCCGGTTAGGATGGAAGGCCGGCTCGAGCTCCTGCACTACTACCACCAGCAGAGCGTCTGCACCAACTACCACCGCTACGGCAATATGGGATTTCGGGCAGGGGAATTTGACGAAAATTGACGGATGGTTCTTGGAGAATATGGATTGTCAACGACGCCGGGACTTGGGAGGATGACGAAGGCCGGACCCTCGTCATTTACGATTGCGAGAAACTTAAAAGGAGTAAGTGGATGGACTCGTACATATCTATCAAGAAATCGCAAGCTAACCATTACCTAGCGACTCCTTTGTACGTTCAAAATGGAGCTGGTGAATTTGTACTTTATAAACCAGAAAACAAAAAGCTTGATTCAAAGCTATTTTTAGATGAAGGATTCCCCCCGCTTTTCATCAGTGTTGACATGAAAGAATTTGCAAAAAACGAGCTTGAAGACAAGTTAAAAAGCAGGCTAAAGAACCAGATAAAAAGTGGCAACCTCAAAATTATAAAGACAGCAATTTGCGAAATAGTACAAGAAGCAATGCAAGACCCTTTAGATGACAATCTCAATACACTGCCTGAAACCATAGAAATAATGTATTCAGAATATTCCAACACCAAAAATTTATTAAAAAACTATATAGATACAATTGCTGGCGGAATATCCTTGATTGAACATTCTGTAGACGTGATGGTCTTTTCGTTGAATTATTGCCTTTTCTGTAACTTTTCCGAAAATGATACCAAAAAAATTAGCATGAGCGCATTGCTACATGATGTGGGATTGACTCAGATACCCAAGAACATACTATCAGCTGAACAAAAGCTAAGCGAAAAAGAGTATATTGTTTATAAAACTCATCCTGCAATAGGGCATGATATCATTAAAACAATCGGTGGCATTGATTATTCTATTACCACTGGAGTGCTTGAACATCATGAACGTCTCGATGGCAAAGGATACCCAAGAGGAATCGCAAATCTGTCATTTGAAGGGCGCCTAATCGGATTAATTGATAGTTTTGACCAGTTAGTAAGCAGCGAGAAAGCTCACCGAAAGAAAAAACCGCCTTTTGAGGCCATGCAAATCATACAGACTGAAACGCTTAAAGAAGCCAAGTTTGACAAAAAAATTTTCAAGGATTTTTGTCTAAGCCTATCAGACAAACTGAGATTGACCTAACGTTTGCGTTGGCTGGATGGAGACATCTATCTGCCATTAAGGTGAATTTCCGGCAGTCTGAGAGGATTTCAATTGCCCTCCGGCAGGGCCGCCGCGAGCATCGCCGAACTCCTGCCTCCGCCCCTGGGCACGGCCCTGACCGAGAGCGTCGGCGAAATGGCGGATTTTCCGTACTGCAACACAGCCACGACAACCATCGCGACGAGATACCGCTCCCACAAAAAAGCAGCCTCGTCGGCCATAGTAGCTACATTGCAATTACATTTTAATTGACAGATTCACGCGGATTGATTTAAGAAGATTTTCCAAACATTGAAATTGGTCGCATGATTATCGACTGCTATTGAGATGATAGACCAGCTCGTTTCGGAAAGTCGCGACCGCGTGATTGTTGCTCGATCCTGCTGCTAACGCCGTGGTTTCCCGCGCGCCATTGTTCGCGGCGGGTTTCGAGACTGCTGGTTTTATTGCGTTGAAGGTACCATCACAGCCCAACCCGATAACATTCAAAAGTGGAGGGAACGATGAGAAAGGAGCAAGTCGTTTTTTTTGGTATGGCGGCAGCGTTCATCGCAGTTCTGATTTTCGCAACTCCCGTCCCGGCTCCGGCGGCGGATCCCATCAAGCTCAATTACTCCATCTTTTTTCCAGCGCCGCACAAGAACACGGTGCTTGCCACGGAATGGGCGCAGGAGGTTGAAAAACGTACCAACGGCGCCGTCAAGATCACGATGTTCCCGGGCGGAACTCTGACGCCGGCCGACAAGTGCTATGACGGCGTGGCAAAGGGCATCTCCGATATCGGCATGTCGGTGCTCGGCTATACCCGGGGCCGGTTCCCGCTGTCCGAGGTCATCGACCTGCCGTTGGGGTACAAGAACGGCCTGGCGGCCACGAAACTGATCAACGCCTACTATCAGAAGTTCAAACCTCAGGAGTTCAACGACGTCCAGGTCATGTATTTCCACGCCCACGGCCCGGGCATCCTGCACACCAAAAAGCCGGTCAAGAACCTGGACGACCTGAAGGGCTTGAAGATCGTGTGCCACGGACTGAGTGCCAAGGTGGTGGGCGCCCTGGGTGCAACCCCCGTGGCCATGCCCATGCCCGAGCGCTACGACGCGCTTCAAAAAGGCGTGGCCGAAGGCGGGGTGAACCCGATCGAGTCCCTGAAAGGTTGGAAACTCGGCGAAGTCATCAAATCAACAACGGAAAATTTCGGCTCCGCCTACAGCACCGGCTTTTTCGTCGTGATGAACAAGGACAAGTGGAAATCTTTGCCGCCGGATGTCCAGAAGGTCATCGAAGCCGTCAACCTGGAATGGATTGAAAAAACCGGCAAGGGCTGGGACGATATCGACAAGGAAGGCAAGGAATTCACGCTGTCCAAGGGCAACCAGGTCATTGCCCTGTCCAAGGAGGAAGACGAAAAATGGGCCAAGCTGGTCCGCCCCATCCTGGACGAATACGTGGCCAACATGAAGACCAAAAACCTTCCGGGGGACGAGGCCATCAAGTTCTGTCTGGAAGAACTGAAGAAGTTCCAATAGCCTACCTTCCGGGGAAAGGATGAGCTGCGTCCTTTCCCCTTTTTCGTCGCCGGCAACCGCCGGGGCGGAAAGGAGCGCGATCCGTGGAGCGTTTGTTGAACGGCGTCGGCCGGGTGAGCCGCTTTATAAACGTCATTGCCGGCCTGGCTATCACCTTCATCATGCTTTTAACGGTTCTCGACGTCATCCTGCGGTCCTTTCGGAAACCGATCGTCGGGACCTATGAGCTAGTGGCATTTTCCGGGGCTGTGGTTGTGGGCTTTGCCATTCCCTTGACCTCGTGGATGCGCGGACATATCTACGTCGATTTTTTGACCGCCAAGCTGCCAAAAACGCTCCAGTCTGTTTTCAACCTGACCACCCGCGGCATGGGGATCGGCCTTTTTCTGCTCATCGGCTGGAACCTGATCAAAATGGGCATGGACCTGCAGCAATCCGGGGAGGTGTCATTGACCCTGCAACTGCCGTTTTATCCCGTCGCCTATGGCGTCGCCGTTTCCTGCTTCGTTCAGTGCCTCGTTCTGCTGATGGACATGGTCAAGATCGCCCGGGGGGAATATGAGTGAGGTCACGGCGGGGTTGGTTGGCCTGGCAACGGTCTTGCTGCTGTTTCTGACCGGCATCGAACTCGGATTCGCCATGGCCCTGGTGGGGTTTCTGGGGTTCAGCTACATCGTTTCCTGGAAAGCCGGACTGAGCCTGCTGGCCAAGGATTTTTTCGACGTTCTGTCGTCCTACGGGTTCACGGTTATTCCGCTCTTCATCCTGATGGGCCAGATCGCCTTCAATGCCGGCATCGCCAAACGGCTGTATGCGGCGGCCTACCGGTTCATCGGCCACATTCCCGGCGGTCTGGCGATGGCCACCGTAGCCGGAGCCACGGCGTTCAAGGCAATCTGCGGCTCCTCGCCGGCAACAGCCGCCACCTTCGCCAGCGTCGCCGTTCCGGAAATGGACCATTACGGCTACGACAAAAAGCTTTCCACCGGTATCGTGGCCACGGTGGGCACCCTGGGCATCCTGATCCCGCCGAGCGTCACGCTGATCGTCTTCGGCATCATCACGGAGCAATCGATCGGGAGACTCTTCCTGGCGGGCTTGGTGCCGGGCCTGATCGTCGCCGTTTTTTTCATCTGCATCATTTACGGCTGGTGCCGGATCAATCCGGCGCTGGGGCCTAAGGGGCAGAAATCGACCTGGAAGGAACGCGTGGCATCCCTGCCCGAGGTGCTCTGGATCATGGTGATCTTCGTGCTGGTGATCGGAGGGCTGATGCAGGGCTTTTTCACCCCCACCGAAGCCGGCAGCGTGGGCACGTTCGCGGTGCTGCTTTTGTCCATCATCAAGCGCGATCTGAACTTCAGGGGCTACGTCAAATCCGTGGCCGAATCCCTGCGAACGGCCTGCATGGTGCTGATGCTGATCGCCGGCTCGGTCATCCTGGGGCATTTTCTGGCGGTGACCAAGATCCCCATGATCACGGCGGACTGGGTGGTGTCGCTGCCCTTCGACCGCTATGTCATCATGATCGTCATTTCGATCATTTATTTGGTAGGCGGGTCGTTTATCGACGATTTGGCATTCATGGTCCTGGCCACCCCCATCTTCTACCCGGTCATCATCAAACTGGGGTTCAACCCGATGTGGTTCGGGATGATCATCGCCCTGACCGTTATGGTGGGCGTCGTGATCCCGCCGGTGGCCATCAACGTGTTCGTGGTGAAGAACATCACCAAGGTGCCGTTCAACGTCATTTACAGCGGTGTCTACCCGTTTCTGCTCAGCATTCTGTTCTGTGCCGTACTGCTGTTCCTGTTCCCGACGATCTGCACGTTCCTGCCCGACCTCCTGATGAAATAAAATCCCGACCCGCGACGCGGGACGGGATTTTATTTGGACCACTCCTTCCAGTCCAGCCCCGTCTTCCGCTCCCAGTCCGAAACGAAGCGGTCGTTGAAAAAACCGTGCAGTTTCTGCAGCAAGCGCTTCCAGCCGGCAGCGTAGTCGTAGGTCAGCACGTCTTCCAGAAAAGGTACGATGTCGGCCAGCTTCTCCTTCGGCAGAAAGGCGTAGGCCTTCATGTCGTAGGAACGCTTGAGCGCTTCGGGCGTCAGCGCGTGCGCGGTCAACATCGCCACCCTGAAATGACGCCGGACGGCCACCGCCAGCAAATCAAAGCCGCGCACGCCCATGATGTCCAGAACAACCAAGTCGTAGGTGTTGGCTTCCAGCAGCGCAAGGGCGTCCTCGTAGCTCCCGGCCTTGTCGATCCGGCACCGCGGCGCATCGGCCAGCACGAGCTCTTCAAGGGACTCCAACACGTCCGGCTCGTCGTCGACAACCAGCAGCCGTTTGTCGTTCAGAATCGCCTCGGCCATAGCTTAGATTCCTCCTTCATGCCGGGCAAAAAAATCTGCCGGCGCTAGCGTCCCTTAGTTGGCGCAAGGCCACAATCCAAGATGTCGCTGACATTGATTTCGAGCATCTGGAGGCTGGCCAGGATTCGCTCGGCATTTCTGGCGACCGCCGGAAAGTCCTCCCCCAGCCGTTTGAGCTCTTCGACGGCCTGGCGGGCGCACTGGATGCTCAGGTGCATGCGTTCCATGTCGAGGGTGGGATTCATTTATTCATTCCGTTTTTTTGCCACGCAGGTCCTTGAACCGTTTCGCCTTGACCTCGTAACGCGGCAGGGTGCCGCAGCCGCAGATTTCTAGATCGTAGCGCAAATTGGTTTTCAGGCGCAACTGGTCCTCCAACTCGGACTGGATCCAGGCGCATTGGTCCTGGGCCTCCGGCAGAATTTCGACCCGGAGACGGAGGGTCTCGGAATGGCCGGTCTTATCCACGATCACCTCATATTCGTCCCCCAGACCCTTGATGCCGCGGACCACCTCTTCGATCGCGGACGGCGCCAGTAACACGCCTTTCACCTTGGTGATGTCGTCCGCCCGACCCACGACCCCGCCCCGGATCACCCGAAACGAACGGCCGCACGGACAGCGCTCGGCATCCCACTCGATCACGTCCTTGGAGTCGAAGCGCACGCACGGCTGGGCCTGGCGGTCGAAGGCGGTGACGACCATCTTTCCCCGGCGGCCCGGCTCCTCGATGATGCGGCCGGTTTCGGGATCGACGATCTCCACCAGGAACATGGCCTCGTTGACATGCAGCCCGCCGGGCTGCGCTGCGCATTCATAGGACCAAGCGCCGATCTCGGTGGCTCCCGCGTGGTCGTACACCCGGGCGCCCCAGACCTCCTCCAGACGCCGTTTAGTGCTGGGGATGCTGGCCCCGCATTCGCCGGCGCAGGTGATCTTGTTGACAGTCAACCGCGCCGGGTCGATGTCCATCTTCAAACGCGCCGTCTCCGCCATGCCCAGAAGGTAGGTCGGGGTCCCCATCATGGCGGTGGCCCGGAGTTCCTGGATTTTCAGGATGCGGGCCTTGGTGTCAAGAACCCCGCCCGGCACCACCTCGCAGCCGATTTTCTCGGCGGCGTAGTGGCCGGCCCAGAAGGCGACGAACACGTTGTACCCGAACGGGATGAAGACCCGGTCGCTGGGTCGATAGCCTTGGGCCCAGAGAATGTAGGACCAGCACTCGGCCCACCATTCCCAGTCCTGCCAGGTATCCGGCTGGTAGACGGGCTGGCCGGTGGTGCCGCTGGTCTGACGAAAAACCGTGACCTCCTCCAGCGGCACACACAAGGCGTCCCCGTAGGGGAAGGGATCCTTTCTTTGGATGTCGCGCATCATGGCTTTTTCGACCGTGGGAACTCGCCGGATGTCGTCGAAGGTTCGGATGTCCTCGGGTGAGAGGCCGGCCGCCTGGTACAGCGACCGGTGAA
>Ga0209288_10000057_pt1 | contig 36062 bp, 54 predicted proteins | sample PPLLaktember2015_4_FD_187261 | JGI IMG/M metagenome (GOLD analysis project Ga0209288, IMG submission 187261) | Freshwater sediment microbial communities from Prairie Pothole Lake near Jamestown, North Dakota, USA - PPLs Lake P8 Core (1) Depth... | ecosystem: Environmental > Aquatic > Freshwater...
CTAACAATTAACGGGGTAAGCTTTGACCTTTCAGCGGATAGAAGCTGGAGCATAGCCTCACCCGGTGGCGGTTCTGTTACATCGGTTGCAATGTCTGTGCCGACAGGATTTGCAGTTTCGGGTTCACCTATTACATCAGCAGGCACATTAGCTGTAACTTTTGCGAGTGGTTACGCTTTGCCTACAACAGTAAAGCAATCTAATTGGGATGATGCTTATACGTTTGTATCAAATTTTCCATCCCAAACGGGTAACAACGGAAAGTTTCTTTACACATCAGGCAGCGTTTTAAGTTGGCAGACAGCTTTGCAAAACCCTATGACGGCTTTGGGAGATATGCTGTTTGGTGGGGTATCGGGGGCGGTCACAGTTCTTCCCGGCAACCAATTTACTACAAGGGCATATCTTCAGCAAGTTGGAACGGGTAGCGGTTCAGCTGCTCCAACGTGGGGCGGCATTGTTTCTACCGATATAAGCGGTCAGGCAATCACAAGGGTTAATGATTCTAACGTTACCCTTACACTTACCGGAACGCCCGGCAATAGCGTTTTGAACGCTGTCGGCTTAACAATGGGGTGGACAGGTGAACTTTCAGCAGGGCGAGGCGGTACAGGTACTTCAGGCGTTAGCGGCATCATGCTCGGTAATTTAACTGCACCTGTAACGGGAATAACGGGCATAGGTGGGCAGATATTACGGGCTAACCCTTCAACGGGTGTTTATGAGTTTTGGACTCCTAACTATTTAGAATCGCCTTTTACGCAACTTGGACAAATTATTTACAGTGGTGCAGGCGGTCAGCCTATTGCGTTAAACGCTAACAGCACGGCTAATAATATGTATCTGCGTTCTGTGTCATCAGGTACTCCTTCTTGGGCATCTATACAAGGCGGTGACATAGTAGGCGCAGGGCTGACAAGTACCAATGATACAAACGTTCAAATAACATTAGGGGGTACTCCTAATAATTCCCTACTTCGTGCGGTTAGCCTTACAATGGGATGGACAGGACAGCTTGCTGTGCCAAGAGGTGGAACGGGAGTAAGCACTATCACAGGCGTAGTTATTGGTAATGGAACGGGCGTAATGACGGGCGTAGCAGGTACAGCTTCACAGCTTCTGCGTAGGGATGCAACGAATTCTTTTTATGAGTTCTTTACGCCTACCTATTTAAGCAACCCTATGACCTCGCTTGGTGATATTATCTATGGCAATGCAGCAGGTGCGCCTGTTAGGCTTGCGGCTAACTCCAGCGGTTCTAATCAATATCTGCGTAGTGTTTCAAGTGGTGCGCCCGGATGGGCATCCATTGCCGGGTCAGATATTACAGGCGCAGCAATAACAACCGCTAACGATACAAACATTTTAATAACTGCAAGCGGCAACACATCATCTGCATTATTAAGGACATTGACTTTAACAGCAGGATGGACAGGAAGCCTTGCTGTGGGTCGTGGAGGAACAGGGGCAGCAACGCTTACAGGTGTACTAATCGGGAACGGTACAAGTGCAGTTACAGGAATAACAGGGACAGCTTCACAATTATTGAGGCGCAATGCTGGGAATACTGCTTATGAGTTTTTTACCCCAAACTTTACAACGGGTTCAGGTACTACAAATTTTGTGCCTATATGGACATCATCAACGGCTTTGGGGAATAGCCCGTTAAGTATTACAGGAAGTGAAGCGAATTTTGGGAATAATAAGTTAGTAGCTGGTAACGTTTCTGCAACTGATGGTTCTATAATGTTGCAGGATAATTACTCTAACGGGCATTTCGGGAATGTCGGTACGATGTTCAGCGGTGGTAACTTTATGTTAGGTTATGGGGTAACACCTTCCACGTCTTCATCAACTGCTTTTTTAAGTTCAGTATTTATTAGCGGTCAACCACTTACAAGATATGCAAATGTGTTAGGTACGGATGTGGTGTGGTATGCAGGTGCAGCACAATCTGTTTCGATTGGTTCGTCTGTTACAATGTCTGAAAGGATGAGGTTAACAAATACAGGCACATTGCAAATAACGACAGGCAACCTGCAATTAAACACAGCAACTTATTTAACGTGGGGCGGTGCTTATGGTACTGATATTCCAACCATATCAGGCACAAGCGGTAGCACTAATGGTTTTCTTCAGTTCTACCCTGCAGGGTCTACAAGTGGCGTTAAAATGGCTTTGAGGCGTACTGGGCAACTATCGTTACCATCTTATACAAGTTCTACGGCTTTCACGGGAACATCTGTTGCAACTTTGGCTGTAACTAATGCAGGTGATCTAATAACAATCGCTCCGCAACAGGTAACAGCATCAGGTACTTACACGCCAACATGGACAGGATTAGCGAACGTTACAAGCGTAACGGCTTTTTCTTGTCAATATATGAGGGTAGGAGATACAGTAACAGTTTCGGGATGGGTAACGATTGACCCGGTAAGCGACAACACACCTACAAGCCTTTCATTTTCTTTACCTATCAATTCGGATGTGTCAGTGGTTAATAGGTTGAACGGAACAGGCGTAACTCAGGGCGGTGGTGCTGCTGCTTCGCTGTCGGGTTACGCTGTTAACTTTGGAGAGTTTGAGGTAATACCATCGCTTGCTACTGCTGTAAACTACGCTTTCCATTTTACTTATAGAATTGTTTAATTTTGCAATAAATAAAAAAAACCATGACATACAGAGAACTTATCCAAACGATGAACATCATTAGTCAAAACATTGGACAGCAGGAAACTAAAACACAAAAAAAGCTGTACAAGATTTATGAGCGACTGAAGAAATACCATGAGGAATATCAGGAGCAGTTTCAAGAAATCAGACTTGATGCTGCTTTAGTAGATGATAAAGGGGCTTTGGTGTTAGATGAAAAAGGGGAGTATAAATTTACAAAGGATGGAGTAAGACAAGTAGAGAAGGCTGTTAAGGAATTATTGTCAAAAGACTTTGTTTATCAAAAAATTGAAGTTCTTAACGCCAACGGATTAGAGAACCATACCTATCTAAAAGATTGGCTTATAGGGGTTGAATTTATAGGTGAAGAAGATGCCGAAATTTTCTAACAAATCTATTTATGAGTAAGATGGCAGACATACCCACACATAGCCTTGATGCACGGAGTATATGGCTCTGCATCGGCACTATTTTTATGAAGTTTATGGCGGAGGTGAATACAAGTGATGCAGCTAATATTGTTGCGGTTATTGCCGGGTTGAGTACTATTGCGTACAATGTTGTTGCCTTCTATAAGAAATTCATTAAAAAATAGATATATGGGAAAATTGCTCGGCATTAATTGGAAGACTTCATTAGTTGGTTTGTTGGGTGCAGTAGCCTTATTGGTTATTGACTATATCAACCCCGGTGATGTTCAACTGAAAACGTTTGTGGAAGCTGCTGTGCTGTTTTTAGGCGGTCGAATGGCTGCTGATAGTAAAGCAGAGTAATTAACAAAGGGGGCTAAAAACCCCCTTTAAAATTTGTTCTATGCGCTATGTGTTAATACTATTGGTGTTTATTAGCTGCAACCCTGTTAGGCAAGTATTAAAAGACCCTGTGAAATTTGAAGCTGTAGCAGACGAAATGATTAAGCGTGGGTATTGTTTGAATGATACTACATACATTCACAGCACAGATACGCTTGAAATAACGGACACTCTAACAATGGTATACGTTGACACAACTATTCTGAATGATACCACTTATTTGTGGGAAACAAAATTTCAGACGATAACCAAAGTAAGGACTATTAGGGATAGTATTAAATCAGTTGTTATTGATTCAGCACAAGTGCAGGTATTGCGCAAACAACTTGCAGCGGCTAATGTTTTAAAGGAGGCAGCGGTAAAGGATATGAAAGGGCTGCGTAAAATATTACAGATTGGGGCTGCTGCTGCTGCTGTGTTTTTTCTTTTACTTTTTAAATTGAAATAGTGAATAATAAGGTATTTATCATTTTATCTTTTTTAGGCTCGTTTCTTATTATAGGGCTTGCCTTATATATTTTTATCATGCTCATGGAAAGGGAAATGCCTGAATCTAACAGGGAACTTTTAATAGCGTTTGTTTCTGTTTTGTTCGGGGCTATGGCAGCATCAATGAAAAATATTACAGGTGGAAGAGATGACAACTGAAAAACTTGGTTGGTTTGATTACCTGCTTATTAGTGTGGTGTTTCTTATAGTTGCTGCATCTTTGTTTTTTCTTTTCGGCTTTTATGAATCAGGGGTACAAGAAGTTAAGACGGATAGCCTGCTTATAAAAAAAGTAGAAACGCACGAAATCAGACTGGACAGGATAGATACATTACATTTAAAATACATAAAAGAAAAATAAGATATGCAACTATCAGAACATCTTTCAGTAGGTGAGTACATCAAAAGCGATACAGCAAAGAGAAAAGGAATAAATAATGCCATGACGGCTGCCCATACTGAAAATGCAAAAGTATTAGCCGCAAAGGTATTTGAACCTATTAGGGTACATTTTGGTAAGCCTATCTTTTTATCTTCAGGTTACAGAAGCGAGGCTTTAAATTCTGCTATTGGTGGCAGTTCTACATCGCAACATTGTTCGGCAGAAGCGATGGATTTAGACCAAGATGATAGAGGAACAGGCGTAACAAATAGAATGGTTTTTGATTACATAAAAGGCAATCTGAACTTTGACCAGCTTATTTGGGAGTTCGGAGATGACACCAACCCGGACTGGGTTCATGTCAGCTATAAGGTTAATGGCAACCAAAGAAAGCAAATATTAAAAGCAGTAAAGTCAGGTAATACTACAAGATATGTGCCTTTTTAGATTATATTAGCCCTACATTATTGTGTTTGTTTAATTGTGTTTATCCCGGTGGTGTTTACCTTCGGGATTTTTTTTTAAAAAAAATATATCAAAATAGTTTGGAAATTAAAGTAATAACCTTAATTTTGATTCATCAAACACACAAACATGAACAAAGAAACATTTTACGCAATTTTTACTGATGGTCAAAAAGACATCAAAATATTGTTTAAAGCAAATTCAGTTACCCATGCAAAATCAATAAAAACTAAATATGCTAAAACTAACAATATCACATATGTACAAGGTGGTAAATCTTGGACATTAGAATTTACTGGAGAGAATATTGCAGAATTTAAATCAATTAACTAATAATCAAATAAACACAAAACAATGAAACACAAACACACACCTGAAGAAATCGCAAGCGCAAAAAAGAATGCAAAACTTACCCTGCTGATATTGGCATTGGTTATAATAGCCTGCACGGCTGATAATTGGTTTAACTTTTAAAAATCTACATGAAAGAGACATTAATTAAATTACGGAAAGAAAAAGGTCTTACACAGGCACAAGTCAGCTTTATTAGCGGTTTATCCCTACCAACTGTTAACAGGGCAGAGAATAGAAACGTAAAGCTGAAGACTTACGAAATCCTTTTTACGGCAATAAATAATTATAAGGTTGATTGATTAGTGGACAATCCGCCCGGTATGTCTATGCTAGGCTTTTATTAAACACACATTAAAAAAAATAACATGATATATCGTGACCATTTTCAAAATTATAAAGGTTATGCGATACCAAAAGCGCAGTTAATTATAGCTGATATACCTTACAACCTCGGGAATAACGCATACGCATCAAATCCTGCGTGGTATAAAGACGGGGATAATAATAATGGAGAATCAGATTTAGCTGGTAAAAGTTTTTTTGATACTGATGAGGATTTTAGACCTGCCGAGTTTATGCACTTCTGCTCTACAATGCTAAGGTCAGAACCTAAAAAGATTAAAGCAGAAGGAGAAGGAAGGCAAAAAAGTGATGCGCCTTGTATGATTATCTTTTGTGCTTTTGACCAGCAGATGTATTTGATAGAATTAGCAAAAAGATACGGTCTAAACAATTATATAAATTTAGTATTTAGAAAAAATTTTTCTGCCCAAGTTCTTAAAGCTAATATGAAAGTTGTTGGAAATTGCGAATATGGGCTTATATTGTATCGTGAAAGATTGCCAAAGTTTAGAAATAATGGTAAGATGATTTTTAATTGTATGGATTGGGGCAGAGATAATGAAAGCGAAAAAATACATCCAACTCAAAAGCCTATTGAATTATTAAAAAACTTAATATCAATATTTACAGATGAGGGTGATGTAGTTATTGACCCGGTAGCAGGTAGCGGCTCAACGTTAATAGCAGCTGAAAGATTAAACAGAAAAGCCTATGGGTTTGAAATTAAAAAAGAATTTTTTACTAAAGCGAGTGCATGGCTTGCTGAAGAAAGACAAACTAAAAAAGATGTAGCTGAATTTGGTTTTGATAAAACAAGAATAGAGAAATCAGGATTAACTCTTTGGTCTTAAACACATTAAAATACACAATATGAATCTGAATGAAATTTTAAGCAAGTCACTTGAACAGATGCCTGACTTCTTTAGCAGCAATCAATTCGCAGATGCAGCTATTAGGCAGAATTATCCAAAAATTGCAATAGCTAAAGGAATGCTGGGCAGCTATTTACACAAGCACGCTACGCAGTCAAATACAAGCAAACGAATGTGGCATAAACGGGGTAATTCCCATCAACAATTTAACGACATAGATGCAGCTATAGCATTACTTAAATCTCATGGGTACAGGATATTAAAGCCTGTAAGCGATTGGCAAGAAATCTAAACACAAATAAAACACAATAAAAATGTACAGCACAATAACACAAGTAACAGTTCAGGTAAGGATTCCAAAAGATTGGATTCCAGCCGATTGGGAAAATGAAATAGTTTTAAATGTTCAAGGTGAAGTATTAGCTTATGATGGTAAGCATACGCCAATAGTTAAGCAGATAACTTGCAATGGATACCAAATGTGGCTCATTAACGCAATACATTATTTTGATGTTGTTGCATTAATTGACAAACAAATACTTGATGTCTATGCAGAAATGAAGCTGAACGCTGCGGAATCAAATTTGTCTGACTATGTCGAGTAGGACACGGGTGATGATGGAGTTAGTGATCAGGGATGAAGTGGTAGTTGTAGCAACATCTTTGCTGATGATACGCCACATGAAAGAAGTCCGGAACAGGTGGTATTATTTATACGGGCTGGCTTCTAAAGAAGATTGGCAAATACATATAAGGATGCCGAGCAAAATGGATGAATATAAAAAAACTATCAGATTTCCGAAGAAAAATGTTATATTTGAATCACAAAACACAATAAACAATGAAACAAGTACAGACACAACAGACGGACAATTTAGTGAGTCAGCTGATTATTAACGGCGATTTGGGCAGATTATCACCAAACGAAAAGGTAACTTATTACAACGGCTACTGCCAGCGTTTAGGACTTGACCCGTTTACAAAGCCTTTTGACCTGCTACGTTTAAACGGGCGTGAGATTCTTTATTGCACCCGGTCAGGTGCGCAGCAACTTAACAAGCTGCACAATGTTAGCCATGCAATAACAAGCCGGGAAACAAACGCAGAGGCTGGCGTTTACCTTGTAACCAGCAGGGCTTGCTTGCCTGATGGAAGATGTACCGAAAGCATAGGGGCTGTAAACATTCAAGGGCTAAAGGGTGAGGCTTACGCAAATGCGATTATGAAAGCGGAAACAAAAGCAAAGCGCAGGGCAACGCTTGACCTGTTAGGTCTTGGAGTATTGGATGAAAGCGAAATGGATACCTTGCCCGTAGTTGGCGGCTTTGAGGTTAACGCTGAAGTTATGAGCGAAGCAGATTTATCTTCTCGGACAACTTACAAAACTGAAGGCGAGGTTGTAGGTGCTTTGGATTTAGTTGAAACTATGCAACACCTTAAAAGCCTATACAAGATGAATAGCGTAATAGTTGATGCTAATCCTGAAATAAAGGAAATGTTTTCTTCACTCAAAAAAGAGTTAACCAATGGAAAATAACGCACTAATAACCCTGCAACAAAACCCGTCTAAAGAAAACATAAATAAGCTGGTGGAATCTTTCCGCCAGCAGATTGACGAGGGTAATATGAATCCTTTATCTGTTGCAGTAAGTATGGCAGCTTTGGAAACGCTTGTAAAGGAATTACGGGCTGTTATTTCGGGCTATGTTATGGATGAGGTAGCAAAGTATCCTAAAAGCAAAGCAGACCATCTTGGTGCATCTGTTAGCCTTGTGGATACAATCAGGCATGACTTCAGCCATATAGAAGCATGGAGCGACCTTGAAGCTGTTATAGTTGCAGCACGGGAATCGCAGAAAAGAATAGAGGAAGAGGAAAAAAAATGGAGGCGTGGCGAATTACCCGTTAAAAATTCATCCAGCACGTTTAAAGTCCAATTACCTAAATAATGAACGCACATTTAGAAAACGCAATTTCTTACCTGCTTTATGATCTTTCTTTACCATTAGAGGAAAGACCAGCAAAGGCGGTATACTACAGAACGGGGGCTGATGTTGCGCTATATCTTGGCATAAACGCTACCCGGCTTCCGTATATCAGAATACCCGGCAAGAAAGTAAGGGGTAAAGATGGTAAAATATATGCGGTAAGAATTGCGCCTGATAAGAAAAAATAGTTTAATTTTGTATAGTCGGAGATGAGAGCCTGACCAACAACAACTAATTTAATGCCTGAAGGGGCGATACTGCCCGGTATAAGTTTACCGGCTCTCATCAGTATCAATCCTTCAGGTTTTTTATTTTATGTCAAATACAAAGTATTTTCAAATTGATGGAAGCCAATTAACAAAGACAAATTGCATTGAAAGATTTTTAACGCATAGTGAATTGCAAGGAATTATTGATTATTGTAAATATCAAATTTTATCTTACGAGTTAGATGGTATAACAGAATTAGACATTTACAAAATGAATAGGGATTTATTGGCTGAAGAAATAAATACAATATCAAAAATGATTGATATTAATGAAAATATATCAGCTAAAGTAAATAATAAATAATATTTGTAAAATGGCTAACACTGGGCAAATAGTAAAGTCTAAATTGACTGAAAAGTACACATCAATTTCAAATGATATTTTAAGGTTCTATAAATTATCAATGGAGGAACGTGGCATGATTTCTTATCTTCTTTCATTGCCTTCTGATTGGGTATTGTATCGTGAAAACCTTTATAATAGCATGAATGATGGTAAAACTACTATTGATAGGGTATTCAGACAATTACAAAAAAAAGGCTTTATTGTATCAATTAGGGTACATGAACAAGCTACTGGTAAGTTTATAGGATGGAATCATGTAGTATATGCAGAGCCTGTTAAACCGATAGAAAAATATTCCGACATTGGTAATAACCGAGATAGGGAAAACCCGATATCGGTAAACACCGACCTCGGTAAATCAACCCCTATACAAAAGAAAGATATTAATACTAAAGAAATATTTAATACAAAAGAAAAAATAAATACAAAGGAGCAGGAAGATTTAGTTTTTATTTCAGATGATTGGAAGGGGTTATGGGATGAATGGATAGAATATAAAGACATACAATTTAAACAGAAGTATAAGCTAAATAAGTACGAACAAATAGCAATTAACAAACTTGTTAAACTATCAAAAGGAGATTTGGAATCAGCACAACAAATAGTTTGTCAGTCAATGGAAGCCACATGGCAAAGTTTTTACCCACTTAAAAATAATACAAATGCTACCACTTTCACAGGCAATAAGCCAAGCAATGCAGACATCTACAAACAGCGAAGGGAAGAAATGCACAGAATTGCAGCAGAGATTGACAGACAGCGAGGCATTAGACCTTGAACGATTCCAAATGGCAAGGGCTACGGCTTTAGTTAGCGTAGTTAGTATGGACTTGTTTATTGACGAACTAATGCGTGGAATGGCTTTGCTAGGCATTAAAGGCGAAAAGATACCTTCAAATGCTGACATGGTTAATATGTACAAGTCAGTAATGGAAGAGTACAAAAATATCAAGATTGGCGAAATGTCTTTAGCTTTTGATTTAGCCAGTAAGGGCAAACTGGATATGGAAGCTGAAACATACCAAAACTTCAGCGTATTATACCTTCACAGAATCCTCCGAGCCTTTGCTCGGTATGGGATAGTAAAGCTGAACGAGATTAAACCCGTGCAGCAGGAGCAAAGAAGTCACCAAATAGTAACCGACAGGGAAAAGCTGGAGATTGCGTGGGGTTGTTACAAGAAGTTCAGGAAGTGGGATAGCATAGTTTTCGGGCTTGATGTCTTCAAAATCCTGCACAAAGAAGGAAAAATAGTAGTCACACCAGCAGCAACCCTACAAAAGGTTAGAAGTGCAATGAATGATCAGATGATTACAGGTAGCAGCAGGAGGAAGGCTGAAATAGCCAGCCTGCTTAATGATGACGATTATATGGAGAACCAATGTAAGCGAATGGCAGTTGCAGATTATTTTGATACTTTTATAAAAAAATCTGAAAAATAATTTGTTGGAATAAAAAAGTAACCTTAAATTTGATTTATCAAATCACAATCAAACACAAACAAAATGAACACAGCAGAAACAATCCTTAATCAAATCGGTGGCAAAAAATTTATAGCTATGACAGGTTCAAAAGATTTTATGAATACTGGAAATGGTTTGCAAATGAAATTGGCACGCAATAATTCAGGAGCAGGTTATTTAGAAATACAGCATACAGAATCAGACCTTTACAATATGGTTTTTTATTCAGTTCGTGGTATCGAATTAAAAGTTAAAAAAGAAATCACTAATGTTTACGCTGATATGCTTGTAAATATTTTTGAATCAACCACCGGACTTATTGTTAGATTTTAATAAAAAAGGGGCGCAGCATCCTCCAAACTGCAAACACAATGAACACAGAATTAACAGACTACGAAAGGGCATACCTTAGAATGCTACTCAATAACAAGATTAAGGATTTACAGCTTATGTTGGAAAATAGGCACTTGATACAATTACAGGAGCATATTTCGAATGAGATAAGCGAACTGATTGTTATGAAAGAAAAGCTGACATTAATCTATTCAAACTAAACACAATGAAACACACAGAACGAGCAGAACAGATTTATTCCTACATGAATTTTAATTTCGTTGCAGCAGAATCGGCTATCTGCTTACTGCATCAGCATGGTGAAAATAAGGATTACTGGGAGTTAGTATGGGAAGCATTGATTGATAAGTACGGGGAACATTGGCAGAAAATCCAATTTGAAAATGAAAGGCAGGATTACATTCAAGCGTGTACACTATGACAGCAAATAATAAAAAAGTATGCACTAAATGCCGTAAGACAAAAGAACTAACGGAGTACTGTAAAAAGGCTTATAGCAAAACGGGGTATAATAGCCAATGTAAACAATGCGCTAAATTATATCAGAAATCTAAACGACCTGAAAAGCCTGAAGTAATCCATCCGGAAGGAGAAAAAGAATGCACGGGGTGTAAGCAGTCTTTACCTTACCCGTCTTTCCATCGCAATAAAGCAAGTAAGGATATGTATATGTCTAAATGTAAAGTTTGTGAAAGCGATATGGCAAAAGCGAGGAAAGCAAAGGAAGATATTAACTATGCGGCTTTTTATTATCCAGTAGCACTGGATTAAAAATTATAAACAGTCAGGTGGCGGAAGGAGGGTGGTGTCCATCCTCGTGGTAGACGCAGTAAATGGTTATAGCATTACGGGTTAAAAAGCACCTCAGTTGTGTGGTCACTATAATGGCATCCCTTACAGGTTCGAATCCTGTCCTGACTACTCATTAAAAACACAATAATATGGAAAACAAGGACATTGAAATTAAAAAAGTAGAAGCAAAAGAGGTTGCGATGAGTACAAAAAGAACATTTTATATGTGTGCATACTGGAATACACACGGTATAGTAAGTTTTAATACACCATCAAGCGAAAAGAGACACGCAGAAGAATATGCATTGAGTATGCGTAAATACGCAGAGCATACTGCTATCTATTCTTTCGACATTGATATACCTAACTTTAAAAACAAATAACATGCAAAAGACAGCGGTAGACTTATTTTTAAACGCAATCCAAAAAGTAGATAAAATGGATTGGGATTTAGTTTATATATCAGCCAAGAAAATAGAAAAGGAGCAGATAATTGATTTTGCTAAACAATGGGAAGCAAGACAAAACGAGGGTAATTTAGATACTATTGAAATGCTTTATAACGAAACCTATAACAAATGAAGAACGAAAAATATTGGGATGGGTTTATTTTAGGAATATTTGTAGGCGGTATTTTTGCTATTGTGCTTGTTAGGTTAGTAGACAATGGCATATTTTAAAAAAAAAATAACATGAAAAAAGTAAAAACGCAAGCAGAGCAGATTCAGAAACACCTTGAATCAGGGAAAAAGTTAACAGCAGCACAGGCTTATGAAAAGTACGGCTGCCTTCGGTTAGCATCAAGAATATTCAACCTAAAGAAAGCAGGGCTTCCAATCATTACCGAAATGGTTACAAAAAACGGAAGTACCTTTGCTTCATATCAAATTGTAAAAAAGTAATGATGTATAATTACAAAGCAGTTGTTAACCGGGTCGTAGATGGTGATACTGTAAACCTGCAAATAGATTTGGGGTTTAGGTTATCCTACACGGCAAATTGCAGAATGGCTGGTATAAACGCACCTGAAATGTCGGAAGATGCAGGTAGGCAGTCAAAGGCTGCATTAATGGAACATTTACAAGTTGGTCAGGTAGTAGACATAGTAAGCACGGGATTAGACAAATACGGCAGACCTTTAGTGATTGTCAAAGCAAACGGAACTGACATTAACATTAAAATGATTACACAAGGCTTCGCAGTTAAAATGTAAGCAATGGCAGACCTGACAGCTTCACAGATAACAAAGCACGCTTTAGAAGTCCTAAACGCATGGGGGTATTATGTATGGCGAAATAATAATTTATCTGTACCGGGGCGAAAGTTCATCGGGGAAAAAGGCGTGAGCGACATAATAGGCTACCATAAGCAAACAGGGCAGGCTGTGTATTGTGAAGTAAAAACAATTAACGACAAGTTCAGCGAATCGCAAATGCTATTTATGTGTAGAGCGAAGCAGGCAGGGTGTATTTGTTTAGTGGCTCATCAGGTAAACAAGCAAATAAAGCTGGACTATTGGACAGACGAGATGAAATAATTACAAGGCTTTATGAGGATGCAGACATAGCTGATGCAATCGGTAAGATGCGACCAGTAGAGTTACAAGATGACCTGCGTAGTGAAATGTTTATGGTACTTTGTCAGATGGATGCAGCCCGGCTGATAGACCTGCACGAAAGGAAGATATTAAAGTTCTATTTGGTTCGCACTATGTTAACCATGATAAAATCAGATAGAAGCACTTTCTTCAAAGTTTACAGGCGGTATTTAGATGAATTACCTGAAGGCTTTACTGAAATGCAGGACAAGCAGGAAAGCAATGAAGAAGCGTTTGCAAGGGTAGAACAAGCAATGGATGGACTGCATTGGTACGAAAAAAGCGTGATGGAACAATTTGCAGAACTTAAAAATATCAGCGAATTAAGCAGGCGTACCAAAATACCATACAGGTCTTTGAGCAAAACCATCAGCGATGCCCGAAAGAAAATAAAGAGCGATATAAAATCTAATATAAAAGAATAACACTAACTTTGTTAAAACCTACTAAATGACCGAATTTATACACCAGCTTCAGATATTATTTGCGGCTATATTATCAGCCGTTTACTTTATCGAAATGGCAAGGATGCACAAGGCTTTAAGGATTGATTTTAGACCTTTCAACTGCTTAATGTGTTTATCTACATGGTTAGCGTTAGGCTTTCAATTTGTGCCGTCTTTTGTGCTTACATACATAATTGTTTCATGCCTTGCTGGAGCATTGGTTAACCCGATAAAAAACTTCATTCAAAATATTAATTTTACTAAATGACACAAAAAGAAATAGATTTTTGTCAGGAGCATATCATAAATTTTGAATCTGTAAAGCTGGGCTTTACCCGTAATATTCCTCATGGCGTATTAGCCGAATATGAAAGGCTTTATCAGTCATATCTTGACCCACATTTTGGATTAACTTACTATTGTTCTTCCTGCGTATTTGATATGCTTTTAAGGTTAAGTAACCATTTTGATAACGAGAAAGCAAAGAATTTTGTACTCCCGGATGATTTGGATAATATACAGCCCGACCCGAATGCACAGCCTGTTGAATTAAAGAAGCGAGGAAGAAAGCCGAAGCAATGACTATAACACCAGCCGAGTTTTTAAAACTTGAATTAGAGATGGGCATTAGTGCTGATAACCCTGCATTCAGGGAATTAGCACGGAAGACGGCTGAATGTATTACAGAAAAATATACAGATGTTTTTGACTTTGGAGCAGGTACGGGTTTATATTCAAACGCCTTCCATGAATTAGGCAAGGCAGTATTCGCTTATGAGATATGGGCAGAACATCGGGATTATATGCGTAAGCACTTCCCGCACCTTATTCAGACCCTACATATTTTTACAACAGACCTGCTGCTAATGATTGAGGTAGCGGAACATCTGACGGAGCAGGAATTGCGATATTTTTTCAGCAGCGTACAACCGAGGCTGATTTTATTTAGTAGTACACCATACAAGAATCCGGAGTTTGATAAAATGTGGGGTCACATAAATGTCCGGGAAACAGAAGACTGGGTATTATTTTTTAAGGAGTTAGGTTATAAAATAAAGCGGATGCCAGGACTGCCTACGCCTTGGACTTTGCTATTAGAAAAAACACAAAACACAAAACAAATATGAAACCATACAGTAGTCAATATGAAAGAAATATAGAAAGATTAAAACAGGCTTATCCTGATATATCAGAAGCACAATTTGAAGAATTTAATGAACTAAATTCAGGGGTTTATTTGCTGATTAAAATAAATAATGATAACCTTGAAGAGGTTGTTTATATAGGCATATCTTCAAATTTGGCTCAAAGGATTGCTACACACAGATGTGAAAGAAAAAAAATATTTGATAAAGTTTATATACATAAATGCAAGGAATACTGGAAGGCAGCAATGATAGAATCACATCTAATAAATAAATACAATCCTTTGTATAATATATCAAAAGGGGTTTTAGCTGATGCCCTTTACAGGAATCAACACGGCATGAAATTGTCTGACAACGTAGAAAATTTTGCAGTTCCAACTGGATGGGCGCAAACAGCTACAATAGAAGCAAAACAAAACACAAAACAAATATGAAAGGAAGCGTAATGTCAGCAATCCATCACCTACGGGCAGCCATAGAGTATATGGATGATTTTGTAAGGGAATCAAATAAAAAATCAGGCGGCTCACGGGGAGCGGCAAAGTTCGGTGAGTATTCAAAAAAAATGCAATGGATACTTTTAGACATGAGAACCTACCCACACTTTTGCGATGAAGTACGGGAAGGCTTTCGTAAAGAAATGAAAAGCGATGTCTTTGCTTATGTTTCCATAGCTGAAAAGTGCAGCCTTTTAGAACCTGCCCAGCGTGAAATGTTAGACGATGTTTTGGATAGGATACTATCAGGGGAAACAATAGAAGTAAATTTAAAGCCTGTACCATGCGAATAATGGCGGTAGGTGATAGATTTAGTGGGGTAAGTTATCATAGGCTATTTTTGCCGATAGCTTTTTTAAAACGTGAAAAGGCTTTCTTTTCTGATACGCTTTACGAAAAGGAATTGGCTGAAGGTTACGACATCGTTCTGATTAATCGCTGCATATTTGAGGAAAGCAAGGTAAAGCCTATTCATGAGGTTATGCAGGTAAAAGCAAAGTATGGCTTTAAATTGGTGGTAGATGTGGATGATTACTGGAATCTTGACCAATGGCATATTTTAAAGAACGGCTACCCTACGCAAGCGATTATGGACTATATCATTGCAGCGGATATGGTAACAACTACCAACGAAAAGTTACGGGATAGGATTTTAAGTCTTAACAAGAACGTTCATGTAATACCTAACGCTTTACCTTTCGGGCAAGACCAATTCATTAACGATGTAGTATCAACGGAAGGAATAGAAGGAAGGTGTCGCTTTGTTTATGCTGGAGGCGTTACACATCAGCGTGACCTTGATATACTGCACAACCCGATGAAAAGGGTGGCAACGGATACTGAACTGAACAGGTTAACCCATTTCACTATTTGTGGTTATGACGGAAGTAATGCACGAAGCAAAGATATTTGGGATAGGATGGTGCATAATTACACAGCAGGTCTAAAAGTTAGCTGTCACATTAAATCTGCACTACCAGTTGCACAATACATGAATTTTTATGCTGAAGCTGATGCAGCGTTAGTGCCATTGGTAGGGTCAGAGTTTAATAGCATGAAGTCTAACCTGAAAGTATTAGAAGCAGCTTGTAAAAAGATTCCTGTAATAGCTTCGGATGTTTCACCTTATGCCGAATGTCCACACGTTTTAAAAGTATCAAAGCAGGGTGATTGGTATAAACATATAAAAGCATTAGCCAAATCTGAATCATTAAGAAAAACAATCGGAACAGCTAATTATGAGTGGGCAACCGAAAATCATAATCTGCACAAATGGAACGAGGTTAGGGCGGAATTATTTAACAGCTTAATAAAATAATCATGGAATTTTACGAGGTAGAATGGGAAGACAATTATGGTGTTAAAATGTTTGTAAGTATACCATACAGCGAAATAATTGCATGGGATATACGGGACTATAAAAGTTTTAAATCATATGTTCCAGTAGTTAGACATGAAAACTTTAAGTACAAAGGCAAAACCGATATGGAAGGGGCAACAGAATATTTAAAATGGCAGGCTTTTTTAAAACGTAATATGTAATGAATACACAAAAAGTAAAAATCAGCGAGGTGAAAGCCAACCCAAACAACCCAAGGCTGATAAAAGATGACAAGTTTAAAAAGTTGGTAAAGTCTATTCAAGAGTTCCCGGAGATGTTAAGCCTGCGCCCTATTGTGGTTAATGCTGACATGATAGTGCTGGGTGGCAATATGAGGCTCAAGGCTTGTAAAGAAGCAGGACTGAAAGAGGTTGATATTATAAAAGCTGATGACCTAACCGAAGAACAACAGAAGCAGTTTATCATAAAAGATAACGTGGGCTTTGGTGAGTGGGACTGGGAAGACCTTGCAAATAATTGGGATAGTGAGCAGCTAACGGGTTGGGGGGTTGATATTCCGGGTTTTGATAATGTAGAAGATTTAGGCGATTCTTTTAGCTTACCTGATGGCGATAAAGCACCATTCCAGCAAATGACATTTACATTAGCCGATGAACAAGCGGAACAAATAAAAAATGCAATAGATGATATAAAAGAAACGCAGGAGTACAAATATGCAGAAACAATGGGAAATGAAAACAGCAATGGTAACGCTTTATATTTAATCATAATGCAATGGGCAGAGCAAAGGAAATAATTGTAAAGGTCATACCTTCAAAGGTTGCAAATGAATTTGTCAAGCTACACCATTATTCTGGCAAATTTGTGCCTAATAGTACAATACATTTTGGTTGTTTTCTTGACAACAAATTGCACGGGGTATTGAGTTACGGCAATTCAATGGATAAATATAAGGTTGGTGCAACTGTAAAAAATACAGGTTGGAATGAATTTATAGAATTAAATAGAATGGCGTTTGATGATTACCTTCCTAAATATTCAGAAAGCAGGTGCATTGCAATTACATTAAAATTGCTTAAAAAAAATGCGCCACATATAAAATGGGTAATTAGTTTTGCAGATGGTAGTCAATGTGGTGATGGAACTATTTATAGAGCAAGTGGGTTTAATTTGATAGGTATCAAAATAAATAAACAAATATTAGAATGGGATGGTAAAATAATAGCTAAAAAAACTTTAGACAATAAAAACTATCCAACTATAAACGGTAAATATTACAGCAGGCATTTATTAGAAACGGGTGCAGCAAAACCAATAGAAGGTTACCAATTAAAATATATTTATTTTATAGATAAATCAAAAATAAATGATTTAACAGTACCCATACTACCATTTAGTAAAATAGATGAATTGGGTGCTGGAATGTATAAAGGAGAAAAAATAAGTTTAGCAGATAGAAAACAAGCGGATGTAGCATAATGGTAATGCGGTTAGTATTCCAACTAACAGAAGGCGGTCCGATTCCGACCTTTCCGCTCAATTAACAACGGAATAACAAAGGAATGGCAAAAAAGATAGTACAGGCGCATGGTGGCGTTTTATCAATACCAGAAAAGGGTGAAACTAATAATCCAAACGGCAGACCGAGGAAGTATGTTAGCCTTTTGAAAGATGCAGGATATAAATTGTCAGAGATAAATGATACTATTCAGACGATGATGGCAATGGATATACAGGAACTGAAAGGGGTTTATGAAAATCCACAGGCTACGATATTGGAAAAGACAATAGCGAGTGCGATGCGGAAAAGTTTAGAGAAGGGTAGCCTGTATTCATTGGAAACGCTTTTAACGAGGGTATACGGCAAGCCAAAGGAAACGGCTGAAGTAACTAATGACGGAAAGATTGAAGTGGTCTTTGTAAATGGTAAGACTATATTATGAGGATAGAACTGCCTGAACCACATATTAACCAGCTTCCTATCCTGCAATCACCTGCAAGGTTTAGAGTGGTTATGTGTGGCAGAAGGTTCGGTAAATCAGAACTATCACAGATTGAAATAATAACCGAATCACTCAAAGGGCATCAGGTCGCATACATTACGCCCACTTATAACCTTGCTAAGACTTTCTTTGATAAACTTGCAAAGGCTGTACCATTCCCGGCTAATAGATCAGAACTTACTATTAGCTTACCAACAAAGGGCAGCATCCAATTCTTTACAGGTGAGCGGCTTGATAACCTACGAGGTAGGAAGTTCCATTTAGTTGTAGTGGATGAGGCTTCTTTTATACCTAATCTTGAAGACGGCTGGCTTAATTCAATAAGACCAACCCTAACCGATTACATTGGTCGGGCTTTGTTTCTATCTACGCCAAAGGGTAAGAACTATTTTTATAGCCTGTTTATGAAAGGCGGTGAGCAGGACTGGGAGGCGTTCAGGTTTACGACTTATGATAACCCACACATAAATAAAACCGAGATTGATGACGCAAGGACTCAATTACCTGAAGCGGTCTTTGAGCAGGAATATATGGCTAACCCAATGGAGAACGCTGCCAATCCGTTTGGGTCTGCCTTCATCCAACAATGCACCTATCCAATAAGCACATCAGCACCAGCTGTTTACGGCATAGACCTTGCCAAATCTTCAGACTGGACTGTAATAATCGGAATGGATAGAATGGGTGCAGTCTGTTACTTTGAGCGATTCCAAAACGATTGGCGTACAACAAAGCAAAAAATTAAGCTACTACCCAAAGCACCTATGCTTATAGATAGCACGGGGGTAGGTGACCCTATAACGGAAGAATTGCAGCACGATGGTATGGAGGTAACAGGGTTTAAGTTCAGCCAAACAAGCAAACAGCAACTAATGGAAGGACTGCAAGCGGCTATTCATCAGCGGAAAATAACTTTTCCTTCCGGTATAATTACGCAGGAGTTGGAAATATTTGAATACCAATATTACGCAGGTGGCGTTAGGTATTCTGCACCATCAGGCTTTCATGATGACTGCGTAATGGCTTTGGCTTTAGCAAATCAGCACGTTAACCAATATAGAAACAAAGGAAAATATTCATTTGCATGAAATGGAGTGATGTAACAGTAGGACAATATCAGCAGCTTGCCGAAATAGGTAAAATGGGGTTAAGCGATTTAGAAGCAACACATGAAACGATTGCCATACTATTTGGGCTAACAATTAATCAGGTGCGGCAACTAAAGCCAACAAAATTGGCAGCCTATGTAGAGCAGATAGGTTTTTTGAAAACGGAAATAATACCGAGGCGCAGAACGATTCTTTATTGCAAGGGTTATTTTGCTGGGGTAGATTATTCGTTTGTTGATTTCCCGACAAGCAAATACATTGAATCAAAATGGTTCATGCAGGACTTTGTTGCAAACATCCACAACCTATTGGCGGTATATACCCATGAGCTGAAATATGGCTTGATAAAAAAGAAAGCTAAAGTATCCGATTTTGAAAAGGTTTCAGAAAGGTTAAAAGCTGCAAACATTGAAGAAGCAATGGGAGTGCTGGTTTTTTTTTATCCAACATTCGACAACTTGATGAAAATTATGCAACCTTGTTCGGAATTGAGCAGGAAGACGCAGAAAGTGAGCCAACTGATAGAGAAGGCACTCACCCTTTCCTTGAGCAATACGGATGGGTATACCAAGCCCACCTTGTGAGCGAATTTGAACGGGTTTGTTTGGATGATGTATACAAGATGACAGCTATACACTTCTTAAACGATTTGGCTTACCTAAAGGCTAAAAATGCCCATGAAGACTATTTAAATAAAAAAGCCCGTGGCGCAAAAATCTCTTAGGCAATTACAGCAAGAAGCACTTAACGAAGGTTTTCTTGATGACCTCGGCAATGACAAAACTAACTACGCAGATAAAAGAAAAGCACCTGTAACGGAGCAGCTTCTGATTGAGGTAGTCGGAAATTTCCTACTTCAAGTGCAGGAGAATCTAAAAAATGCAAATAAGGTTGACACAGGCACGCTTTCGGAATCGGTTAGTGCAGGCGACTTGATTAGTAATAAAGGTGTTTACTCAATAGAAGCAGGCTACCCATTAAACAGCGAAGCTGCCAATTACGCACCATTTGTCAACCAAGGCGTCAAGGGTTTTTTATCAGGTGAGCCTTCAGATAGTCCGTTTAGCTTTAAATCGGCACGCCCAAAATATGATGGGGTTATGGTTGATGCCATGCTGCAATGGGTAAAGCGTAACGGCATCAGCAGTAGGAGCGAAGACCAACGAACTAATTTAAGCCAACTGCAAACAAGAAGGCAATCTGTCGGCAATGTTGATGTACAAAGACAAACGGCTTACCGAATAGCGACAGCAATAAAAAGAAAAGGTCTACCTAAAACAGATTTCTTCACTTCAGCGGTTAGGCAATATTTTGGCGATGAGTTCGTAGCTGCTGTGGGTTCTGCTTTTCTTTCGGATGTACGGGTGTACATAAAGCAGGCGAATCAGCTAATTAATAAAGAGAATCAGTAAATATGGCGATAACAGTAAATAGTACACCTGAAGCATACCCTTCGGCTCATGATGACCTTTGGTTTGTTACGACAAGCACGAACATTGCACAGCCTAACTTCAAATTCGTTTACGATGTATACATTAACAGCGTATTGGTTGCACGGGTGAAGCAATTCCCTGATCCTGCGACATCGAAAGGCGTCTTTAACGCTGCTGGTATTGTTCGCAGTTATTTGTCTTCAGGCTTTAAGCCAAACGCAACATCTACCCTGTTTTCATATAACGGATCAGATATTTACGTTTCTTATCAAATCCAATACGGGGAAGAGTACGGAGGTACAACTTACACGAACTTAACGAACGCAACATATCAGGCATACAACTTTTATGCTCCTATATTTCGTGACCCATCGGCATCTTATTTTACAAGCAGGTTATCTAATTGGTTAACCTTCAGGGATACGACAAAAGTAGAATGTGGGTTTACTGACCCTTTATTTATTTCATGGGCTAACCCTTTCGGGACAAATATAAACATGACTGCAACGGTAAGGGTGATAAATGAAGCAGGCAGCACAGTAGGCAGCGCATCCACTACGACAACGCAGAGCATCGGAAACTTTTTACTTCTTGATATTTCACCGGGTGCGATTAACACCCACTTTGGAAGTACCATAATTCCTTCATCTGCTTACGGCTACGGGATTAAATTAAATTATGCAAGCACAAGCAGCAGCGAAATATTTGTTACTTTGGCGTGCGGTGCTAAATTTATCCCTTCTATCTTGACATTTCAAAACAGCTTGGGCGGTTATGAATCTTTCGGGTTTAGATTAGTCAATAAAGAAGTAAGAAACTATGAACGACAGGAATATTCTTTGGACAAATACCAATACGTTGCCTCCGCTTTGGCAATGCGTCAGTACGACAGCTACAAAAGATATAATCCGGGTAGCGTATCATTTTACACCAAACAAGACGTATTATTTCAGTTGAGATCTTCCATGCTAAACGTGCAGAATTATAACTGGCTGAAGGACTTAATCGGTAGCCCGGAAATATACTTAACGAATGGCGGCTACCATTACCCTGTAGTGGTTACAAGTGGAAATTTTGTTTCCAAAGTGCAATATGCAGATAAAGCAAATTACATGGAGTTAGAGGTTAAGTATGCTAATGCCGTAAATTCGCAGTACCGATGAGAACCGAAATATACATAGAAGATCAGCGGCTTGATCTAACGCAGGATATCAGCGCAGAATTAACCTACTCAATAGACGAGATTCAGGACTTCGGAACTCGTAATACATCATTCAGCAAAACTATTATCCTTCCCGGTAATGCAAATAATAACAAAATATTTGGTCACGTTTTTGATTTCAACAGGTCAACACCTTATGACCCGGAAATACAGAACTATGGCTATAATTTTAATCCTGCTGCGACTGCCCGGTGCGTTATCCTTATAGACAAGATTCAAGTCTTTAAAGGCGTTTTAAGGCTATTAGAAATCGTTATAGATAATCAGCTGATTGAATACGAATGTGCTGTATTTGGGGAGTTAGGCGGCTTTGTATCGGCATTGGGTAACAATAGATTAGAAAACCTTGATTTTTCATCTTACAATATTGCTTGGAATTATACCAACATATCAAATAGTTGGAATAATGTAACGGGGGGCGGTATTTATTTTCCGCTAATTGATTATGGTGCATTAAGCGGTAACAAAGAAGATTTTGATTTTAAAGCCTTCCGACCTGCTTTTTATGTGCGTGAAATACTTAACAAGATAATAACGGCTTCAGGTTATACATGGGACTTTCCTTTAGTTGATACGGCTTTATTTGATAGGCTTGTAATACCGAATAACCAGTTACGGATAAACAGCTTAACTACACAGGTATTTGATGCTGACTTTACTATTGGCAACTACGCAAGCCCGACTAATATACCGATGACGGTAATAGCTGCCGGGTCATTTACAGGAACTAATCCAATAACTTATACAGCAACAGAGCCTTTAAATATTGACATCACAGCAAGACCTACTGGGCAGGTATCATGTGCAAGCTATCCGAGAACTGTCAGTTTTTTACTTAAAAGAAATGCTACCACAATAAAGCAAGAAGATAGAGTAATAACATCAGCTGCTCAACTTGTTAGCATTAATCTTGATGTGGCAGGTCAAGCATTAGTGCAATCAGATACGCTTACTGTATCCATCGTTAACGCTTCCAACTACCAATCTTTTGGCGGTGATTTTAGACTAAATAGTACAGTACCTGTTGAAGTGCCTATTGCGTACAATGACGTAATAAGCATGAATGACTGCTTGCCAAAAGGCATCTTTCAGCGTGACTTCTTTTCTTCTATTGTGAAGATGTTTAACCTGTATGTTGTAGAAGATAAGTTTGTTGAAAAGAAGCTGGTGATAAAGCCATTTATTGACTTTTATAGTTATACTGCTTCTGCCCAATATGATTGGTCGAATAAGATGGATAGGGGAAAGCCGATAAGGTTAAAGCCCATGAGTGAAGTTAACGCAAGGTATTACCAGTTCGCATATAAGCCTGATTCTGATTATTACGGGGATAACTATCGCAAAAAATACAATCAGGGTTATGGTGATTTCATAGAAGATACAGAGAGCGAGTTTGTGAAGGAGACCGAAAAGGTTGAACTAATATTTGCAGGAACTGCACTTTACCAATATTTAGGAACTGATAAAATTTATCCCGCAATATATAAGCTATCCAACACAAAGCAGAGTGAAGACCCGATGGATTCTGTTATACGGATTTTACAGGCACAGAAAATAACTAACCGATTGGGATGGGATATGCTAAACGCTGGTACTGTTTTAGCAAGTTTTAATGTTTACGGGTACGCAGGGCATTTGTATTTTGATTCTGCAAGTTTTACTTCTACTTATCTAAATCCAACTTCAGATATCAATTTTGGCGCACCTGCTGAAATCTATTTCAGGGTACAGCAGTACACTTCGGCTAACCTTTTTAATAGCTACTGGAGCGAATACATTGCAGAAATAACGGATAAGGACAGCAAGCTATTAACGGCACAAATCAAGCTGAATGACGTAGATATATATAATCTTGATTTCGGGAAGTTGCTATATATAGACGGAAGCCTGTGGCGGTTGAATAGGATTTTAGATTACAACCCGATTGCATTGCAGACAACTAAATGCGAATTTCTTAAAGTAATTGAATTAATATAAATGGCGCAGCAAGAAGCGATAAACATAAAAGTAACAGTTGACAGCAAAGATGCGCAACAAGGCGTGGATAAGCTGCAAGAAGGTGTAAAGCAGACGGGTGATGCTGCAAAGAAAGCGGAAGCAGGTGCGAAGAAGGCGGCAGGTGCTTTTTCTACTATCGGCAACGCTTTAAAATCATTGGGCATTATTTCGCTTGTTGTTAAGGGCTTTGAGTTCTTGCAGGAAGTGCTAATGAAAAACCAAAAAGTGGCTGATGCTTTTGCAGTTGCAGGTGAGTTTATTAGCCGGGTACTTTCCGATTTGGTAGAGTTTGTGGTAAACAATTTCGGTAAGGTTGTCGATTTGTTTACAAAGGTCTTTAACGACCCTTTGCTGTATGTTGAGAAATTAGGCGAGGCGATAAAGAATAACCTAATCGAAAGGGTTAAAAGCCTTATTGATGCCTACGGATTTTTAGGTGAGATTATCAAAAACGTATTTACGGGTGAATTTGATGCAGCAGCAGAAGCGGCAAAGAATTTTGGTAAAGAGGTGGTGGATGTGTTTACAGGTGTTGACGATGCTTTTGATAAAGGCGTGGAGGTTGTAAAGAACGCAACAGCTGCGATTGTTGAATATGGTAAAGAAACATTAGAGGCTGCAAAAAAAGGTGTAGCGTTAAGGAATAGCGCAAGGCTGGCGGCAAGTGAAGCAGAGGTAGCAGCTGCAAAATTTAAACGACAAGCGGAAGAACAAAGGCAAATCAGGGATAATGAGTTTGCAAGTTTAGAAGATAGGATTGCAGCTAATCAAAGGCTCGGTAAAATATTAGAGCAACAACTAAAGCAAGAAGAAAGAGCGGCTGAATTAGCCGTGGCTGCTGCACGTTATGAGTTTAACAAGACCAAAAGCCTTGATGATCAAATAGCATTAAATCAGGCGTTAGCTGCTTTAGAAGGTAAGCGTGAAGAAATAACCGGACAGCGTTCAGAACAGCTTGTCAATGAAATAGCATTAACAAAGGAACTGCAAGAACTTAACAAAACAAGGATAGCGGCTGAAAACAAACTTGACATAGATGCACGCAAAGCCGCTGCCGATAGGATTAAAGACGAAAAAGAAAGGCTTGAAGTAAAGCGACAGATTGCAGTAGATGAAGCAGCTATTGAGTTAAAACGTTTAGAAGATAACGTTAACGCTGCAACTGAAGGAACAACGGCAAGGGTAGCGGCTGAAATTGAGTACAAAGAGAAAAAGGCAGCTATTGCAAATGAAATAATCGCAATAGATGAAAACATTAACAAGCTGGCTATTGATAGGGCAATGGCAGCAGCTGAAAGGCAAATAGCTGAAGCAGAAAAGCTGAAAGAAAATACAGAGCGTGAATTTGATTTGAAGCGTTCAGCCTATGATCAAGAAGAAGCAATTTTAAAACAATCGCTGGATAATAACATAATCAGTCAGCAGGAATACAACGATAAATATAAGGTATTAAGCGAAGCACGGGTACAGATTGACAAAGACGAGAAACAAGCCCGAATGGATGCGGCAACAGCGGCAGCGGATGCGCTCGGCAATCTTGCTAATATAATTGGTGAACAGACAGCAGCAGGTAAAGCGTTAGCTATTGCGAGTGCAACTATCAACACAATTAATAGCGCAGTTCTTGCATATCAAAGGGGTTTAGAAGTTCCTTTTATCGGCACAATCCTTGCACCTATTAACGCAGCGATAGCAGCAGCGGCAGGTATTGCGAACATCAAGAAAATAGCAGCTGTAAAGATACCCGGACAAGGTAGCGCAGGCGCAGCAGTACCATCTGTAAACACAGGGGCTGCACCAATTACGCCACAGGCAGCACTACCAACAGTTACCCAATTAGACAACCAAACCATTAACCGAATGGGGTCTGCAACAAATAGGGCATACGTTTTAGAATCAGATATTAATAACAATCAGGAACGTTTAATAAGAATAACAAGAGCGGCAAGGCTCGGCTAAACTAAAGACATGGAAAAGGAATTACCGATTTACGAATTACAAATAGATGACATAAACGGCAGCGCAGAAGTTGACTTTGTAGCTTTGGTGGACAGACCTGCTGTGCAGCGTAACTTTTTAAAGTTTGCAGAAGATAGCTGGAACGATTACCCTGAAGCGGCGGTTAACAATGCAAGGCGTGCTTTAAAATGGGCAGATGAAAATGGGTGGGGTAGCTGTGGCGAGGCAACGGGAAAAGCAAGGGCTAACCAAATTTCCAAAAAAGAAAATCTGACGAGGGAAACGATAGCCCGGATGGCATCCTTCAAAAGGCATCAGCAAAACAAAGATGTACCTTATGACGAAGGCTGTGGCGGTCTTATGTGGGATGCATGGGGTGGTGATGCAGGGATAGAATGGGCAATAAGAAAGTTAAAGCAAATAGACAGACAACGCTTCCAAATTGATGACGAAGAACAGCGTATTATTTCAGGCGTTCTGATGTTAGCAGATACTCCAATTTACAGGAATGACGGGGTACAGGAATACTATGTAGTTTTCACAGCTGAAACGATAGCCGAAATAGTACAAAAGTTTTTTAGTAAAGGTTATCAAAACAATGTTAACCTGATGCACGACAGCGGTCAGCAGCTTGAAGGCATCACCATGTTTGAATCATGGGTAAAGGATAGCAAAAGGGGCGTAAGGGCTTTGAAAGGTTTTGACGATGTACCTGATGGTAGCTGGTTTGGTTCTTACAAAGTCTACGATGATGCAACGTGGGAGAAAATAAAAAGCGGTGAGGTGTTAGGTTTTAGTGTAGAAGGTGATTTTATTTACAAGCAAAAGGTGAGTAAGGAGGAGCAAATGATGAAAGATATTATTAAAATCCTGCAATCGGTTTAGTCTTTTTCTGTTTTGTGTACAGTAGGTTTACCCTGCCCGTTTCTACGGGTGGGGTTTCTATTTCATAAAATATTAGTATATTTGTATGCCTGAATCTAATCGATAAAAATGGAGTGCCTAAAAAGCACAATCTTCAAAGGGTAATGGTTGCAGCCACTACCCTTTTTTTATTCTATTTTGCCTATATCCTTAATGGTTACTAATTAGTTGTAAATATTATATATGACAGCTGTTGAAGCACTAAACAAAATCAAAGCCATGTTTGCCGAAGCAGGCGAACTGCCAGCGGTAGCACCCGGCTTGGCATTGGCTGAATATGTCCTGATGGGCGGAACAAAAGTAAACATTGATAAACTTGAAGTAGGCGGTAAAGTTGAGGTAATTGGTGAAGACGGAAGCCTTTCTCCTGCACCTGTTGGCGAACATGAACTTGCTGATGGTAGCAAAATCGTGGTTGATGAAGCTGGAATTATTACCAGCGTTTCTGTACCTGAAGCAGCACCATCCGTTGAAGTTGAAGTGGAAGCACAGGTTGACGAGGAAAAAGAAATGATGAAGAAGAAGATAGCTGAAATGGAAGCTGAACTTTCTGCAATGAAAGCAAAGTTTTCAGAGGTTGAAGGTGCAGCAGTTGCACAATCAGCAAAGTTTTCTTCAGCAATTACGCAGCTTACTGATGTAGTTGTAGGTCTTTGCAATACTCCTTCAGTTGACCCATTACCTGCATCTGATAAATCTTACAAGTTTGTAGAAAGCAAGCAAAGCAAGATTGATAAGTTTTTGGACATGGCAAAAAATCTTAAATAGTAGCATCACTTTTAATAACAAATAAAAATTCATAACAATGGCTTTTGACGTATCAACTTTGGCAGCTTATACCAAAGACAACTGGAAAGAACTGGTTACCAGTTCAGTATTAGGTAGCAAGACTGCTAACCTTATTAAATCACAAGGTAACGTTTTAGTAGGTGTTAAATCTGCTGAAAACATTACAATTATGGACACCGATGCTTTTTTCCAATCAGGAACAAACTGCGGATTTAACGCTTCAGGTACTACCACTTTTACACAGCGTGCTGTAACTGTTGGTAAAATCAAAATCAATGAAGCACTTTGCTTAAAAGATTTGGAAAGCAAGTTTTTGCAAAATGCACTTCCGCAGGGTTCACGTTACACAGACATGATTTTTGCCGAGCAGTACAGCAATAGAAAAGCTGAAAAAGTTGCAGAGCAAATGGAAATCGCTTTATGGCAAGGTGATACAGCTTCTGCGAATGGTAACCTGAACAAGTTTGATGGTTTGCTGAAGTTGATTACTGCTGCATCTACTGCGGTAACTAACGCAAACACTTCTACTTACATTTCAGGCGGTCCGATTTCATCTATCACAGTTGCAAACGTTGTAAGCGTATTTGATGCAATCTACACAGCAATACCTGCAAAGGTTGTAGCAAAGGATGATATCACTATCTTCTGCGGAATGGATACATTCAGATTGTACACCATCGCCCTGAAGAACGCTAACCTTTTCGCTTACAATCTTGACATCAAAGCTGATAGCGAGTTCTTCCTTCCCGGAACAACTGTAAAGGTTGTAGCTGTTCAAGGCTTGAACGGAACAAACGACCTCGTAGCTGCAAGGATTAGCAACCTGTTCATGGGTACTGATTTGTTGAACGAAGAAGAGCGTTTTGAGATCTTCTATGCCAAAGAGGCAGACCAAATTAGATATGTTAACGAGTTCAAAGCTGGTGTAAACTTTGCCTTCCCTGATGAGATTGTAAAGTTCTTCATCTAAAGATAAACGGGGGCAGCTAATAACTGCTCCCACTTTTTAAAATAATAAATTTTAAGTCATGCCCTGCGTTCTTACCCAAGGATTTACATTAGACTGTCGTGACTCGATAGGCGGAGTAAAGGCTGTGTGGTTTATCGCTCATGCTAATGTTACAACTGTAACACAGGCTTCAGGAGTGGTTACCGCTATAACCGATACTTCGAATTGGTATAAATATAATTTAGTTAAAAATACCGCAAGCCTTACCGAAAATATCACAGGCACAGTAGAAAACGGGACTGTACAATATGCACCCGAACTGAATATTATAATTAACAAACTGCAAGCGAATACCCGCAACGAAATTTTGCTTCTTGCTCAAAACACGCTTATGGCTATTGTGCAAGACCAAAACAATAAATACTGGTTGCTCGGTGTGCAGAATGGTATAGACCTCACAACGGGTTCAGCTGCCACAGGTGTTGCAGGTGGTGACCGAAATGGTTACAGCTTGACATTTACAGGTACAGAACCAGCACTTGCTCCTGAAGTTCAGGCTTCAGTTGTTACAGGCTTGTAAAAAGCAATTCCGTGAAATACTAAGGGCTGTCCAAATCGGGCAGCCTTTTTTGCGTAATTTAGCCCGATACACTATTTATCAATAGATGATAACGATTAAGAAAGGAAATACCGAAGCAATAGTATTAACGCTAACTGAAAAACAAACGTTAGTTAATCCTAACTATTTGTTTGTTTTCAAAAGCAGGATGCCTGAACAGGTTGTTTCTTTTGTGCTATTGAATGCAGCGGATACAAGCCTTTACAAATATCGTTACAACCAATTCAGTATTGTGGTAAATAATTATTTCAGCAATAGCCCACAGGGTGAATGGCGGTACTATATTTACGAGCAGGCAAGTGCAACGAATAAAGATGAGACAAAGACGGGTGGATTATTGGAAGAAGGGATAATGAGATTGAATGAAGCAGAGGCGTTCGGTTATGTTAGCTATCAACCAGAAACGGAATTTATCACACATGGATAATTTATTTATATTAAAGTTTGCGGAGGCGAGGCAGCCGGAGTACCGAGAGAAAAAAGGTACTTATGGCGGTTACATGGAGTTCGGCTACCATAACGACTACCCTAAATATTTGCTTGATCTTTACAACAAATCAGCGAAGCATAACGCAATCGTAAAAGGTAAGGTTAACTATATTATTGGCAATGGCTGGAAATCTAACGAACCCGATGCAGTTGCAGAATCATTCATAAAAAAGCCTAATCAGTACGAGAGTTTAGCAGACTTGACCCGTAAGGTAAGCACAGACATTGAGGTATTCGGTGGTGCTTATTTGGAGATAGTATGGAGTGCAGCAGGTGGGCAGCTTTATTCTGTTGGTCATATTGATTATACCAAAATCAGAACAAACAAAGACAATACCCAGTTTTGGTTTAAAAATGATTGGCAGGATAGGAAAGAAGAACCTGTTGTTATTAATGCTTTTAATAGTCAATTAAGGCAGGGCAGACAGATTCTTTACATGAAAGAGTACAGACCCGGACTTGAAACTTATAGCCTGCCGGGGTACATGGGTGCGCTCAATTACATTGAATCTGATATCGAAGTATCAAAGCACGTTTTAGGTAATGCTCAAACAGGGTTCAGTGCATCAAAGATGGTAACCTTTCCGAATGGTGAGCCTACACCTGACGAGAAAAGAAATATAGAACGCAGGTTTAGCGATAGGTTTACTGGTGCAGATGGTAAAAAACTGATTCTTTCTTTTGTTGACAGGGTAGACCAAAAGCCATTAGTTGACGATTTAGGGCAAAGCGATTTGAGCAAAGAAGACTTTGCAAATGTTGATACGCTGATACAAACTAACATCTTCGCAGGTCATCAGATTGTAAGCCCCGTTTTATTCGGAATCAAAACAGAAGGACAGCTGGGTGCTACAACGGAATTGCAGTCAGCTTATGAGATTTTCAAAAACACATACGCAAACGATAAGCAGCACTTTATCGAATCGGTTTTCAATGAGTTAGTTACCATCAAAGGTGCGACTTCTGAAATAGTTATTATACCTGTTGAGCCTATTAGCTTCCAATTAACGGAAGCAGCTTTATTGCAGATTGCACCAAAGGAATACCTTCTTGAAAAAGCAGGAATTGATTTGAGTAAGTATGCACCCGTTGACAGCAATACAGGCAATTTAGCGGCATCACCTGCAAACGTGAACGAATCCTTAAAGAACTTAACAGGGCGGCAATATCAGCAGCTTATGAGGGTTGTACGGCAGTTCAGTCAAGGTAAGATAACAAAGCAGCAGGCAAGCGTTATGCTTTCGGGTGGGTTAGGGTTGAGTGAGGCTGAAATTAATACCATGTTAGGCGTGGATGATGACCCTGCAACTGAAGACCAATTTAGTGATCAAGAAAATGAAGCGGTAAAGATTTTTGAAGAATACGGGGAACAAAGGGAGTTTTTTAATGTGTTTCGTGACAAGCCAGTATACAGCAGCTTTGAGGCTTTCGTAATGGATAACACCATAGACGGGGCGAGTGACAAAAAGATATTGGAATTAATAAAGAAAGACCCGTTAATTCCTGCTGTGGTTCTTGCAAAGGCTATTGGAAAAGAAATTGATTTTGTTTACGATAGGTTACAGCATTTGCAGGATATTGGTGCAATAGTAAAGGATGAAGTAACGCAGGCAAGAACGCTGACAAGACCAATTAACGAAATTATAGACGAGCCTTTGCGTACTACTATTGAGGTGCGTTATTCTTACGAATGGAAGAAGGTAGTGCCACAGGGGCAGCGAAATTCAGCTACCCATCCTTCAAGACCATTTTGTGCAAGGCTGATGCAGTTGGACAGGTTATATACAAGGCGAGAAATAGAGGCAATAAGTTCAAGACTGGGATATTCCGTTTTTGACCGAGGCGGTGGATGGTGGACAAGACCAAGCGGATATCATAGCCCATCATGCAGACACGAATGGAGGGCGAATGTTGTAGTAAAGAAAAAATAAGGCAATGAGCAGAAACATACTTTTCATATCAGTTGATACAATAAAGGACAGAACAGGGCTGCATTTTAATGTTGACCCGAAGCTGGTTTATCCTGACATACTATTTGCGCAGGATGCCTATATTCTGCCAATGCTAGGAACGGCTTTGTACAATAGGCTTCAGGATGGTATTGATTGCAAAGACCTTGATTGTGATGAAGAAACGCTGTTGAATGAATATATCACGCCTACGCTTGTTTATCAAGTTATGGCTGAACTTCCTATGGCTTTATCTTACCAATTTTACAATAAAGGTGTAGTAAAGAAATCAGGCGAAGGACAGACAGAACCGAGCGCATCAGAACTAACAGAGGTTGCCCAACGTTATCAGGCAAGGGCTGAATTTTACAGGCAAAGGCTGATGAAATATTTAAGGCAAAATGCAAGTCAGAATGTGGTAAGCTGGGCGCAGCTTTATCAGAATCCCGGCAGCGGCTTTGATACTATTGTACCCGATGCTGAAGCCTATACTATTAGTGTATGGCTTGGTGATGATGACTGCTGTGCAGGTAAAACTTTTGAAGAAAAATATCAAGGAAATATAAATAGGTGCTGTGGCAAATAAGACCTTCCATAAAAAGAATCAAGAAAAGCTGAAAATTTATTTAGCAAAAATCGAAAAGAATGCTAACACTAAACCAATTAGTAAAGAAGATACAGGAAATAGGGGAAGCGCACAAACAGATAAAGACAACTTACAACGGAAGCGTTTTTGATTTTTTGAGTAAGGGTAGCGATAATGTTTATCCTGCTTTCGTTTACGATGTTTCGCAGGGGAATATTAACGGGACTGTATTAACTATTGATTTTTTGCTTTTCTTCTTTGACAGGGTTTTACCAGAGCAGTATAATGAAACGGAGGTGTTAAGTGACCAAGTTTTGATTTGTACGGATATTATCGCCCAGTTACGTTATCAGCTTTTTGATTTCTATTTGACAGGTAATAATAACATCCAATTTTTCAGGGAAGAAACGCCTGATTTATTAGCTGGTGTTCGTGCTACTGTTAGCTTTGAGATTCCTTATGATGCAGATAGATGTGCAGTACCGACAACTTTTGCTTATTAACTATTTATAGATATACTATGGCTTCAGATTTCAGACCCGGTAAAAATGATGTTCAGATTTGGCGGAACGATACATGGCGGCAGACCTTCGTGTTAACGGCTAATTCAGTAGCTATTAACCTAACGGGTGCGGTTATTACTATTCAGGTGCGTAAAGGATGCGGTGGAACTTTGGCACTAACTGCAAGCACTACTGATGGAGCAGTAACCATAGGAGGCGCAAGCAATAATGAGATAACTGTGAACAAGCTGGTTAATATCGAAAAGGGCAAATACTTATACGATATGAACGTGGCTTTTTCAAGCGGTTATGTTAGGACTTATCTTGAAGGTGATTTTATTGTTTACGATGATGTGACAAAACCATGAGTGACATAAATATAACAGTTAACGATGAGATAGTAAACATTGACATAGTTGACGAACCCGTTTTAGTCAATGTGATTAACAGTCCCGGTGTTCCCGGTGCGCCCGGTGTTGGTGTACCTGTTGGCGGTACTACGGGGCAGGTGTTAGCAAAGAATAGCGCAACAAATTATGATACCGAATGGGTAGATGTTTCAGGTGGTGCATGGGGTACTATTACAGGCACGTTGAGCAATCAGACAGATTTGCAATCCGCTCTTGATGGTAAGTTCGATGACCCAACAGGTACGACTGCACAATATCTTCGTGGTGATGGTTCTTTGGCTACGTTTCCATCTTTAACAGGTTATGTTCCCTACACAGGCGCAACAGGTGATGTAAATTTAGGCACACACAGAATACTTGCACAAAACGCAACGATTGCTTCAAGCGGTTCGGGTGATACGGTAGAGATTACACATTCAAGCGGTTCGGGTATCGGCTTAAATATTACTAAGGGTGGCAATGGTGAGGGGTTGTATATCAACAAAACCGGTGGTAGTGGTAACGCTGCGACAATCATCGGAACAATAAACGCTACGACATTAGTTAAAAGTGGTGGCACATCATCGCAGTTTTTAAAGGCTGATGGTACTGTTGATAGTTCTGTTTATGTTCCGACATCAACGACACTCACAATAAATGGTGTCAGTTACGATTTGTCGGCCAATCGCTCATGGACTGTTGCGGGTGGTATTTCGGGCAGCGGTGCGAGTGGGCAGGTGGCGTATTGGACAGGAACGAGTGCGCAGAGTGGGTCGAATAATCTGTTTTGGGATAATGCGAATGGTAGATTAGGGATAGGAACAACTACTCCAGCAACAATAGTTGATGTAAATGGTGGCACAAATGCAGTATTGACCGCAAGGTTTTTACATCAAGTTGATTATCCAACGCTAATCATTGGAAGAACAACTACAAGATATGCTCAATTAACTTGGGACAACCCTTTGGGAGAAGGTTTGTTTCAAACTTTTAACAGAGCGTTTCCTTTTACTTTTGATGCAAGTGCAATTAAGTTTATGACAACGGGAGTTGTTCGTGCAAGAATATTTGAAACTACGGGAAATGTTCTACTCCAAAACGGAGGCACTTTCACCGATGGCGGTCAACGCCTACAAGTGCAAGGCACAACCCTTTTAAACGGAAACGTAACATTCAGCTCCTCTACGGGTATGTTTTGGGATGCGACAAATAGTCGGCTTGGAATTGGAACTAATGCGCCTGCAACAATACTTGATATTAAGGGCAACAGAGCAGTAGTATCAATTACTGATAATTTTACATCTAATAGAAGTACTACATTTTTTGGTGCGTATGATGATGTATTGCAGTTGTCTGTTAATAGAAATCCTTCAAGTGGAATATTTTCTCAAACTACAAAAGCAAGTTCTCAAATAAGTTTAGTAGGTGCTGCTGGTTTAGGTACTATAAGTTTTTATACTACAAACGCAAACAACACAATACCTAATGAAGTAGTAAGAATTCTTGGAACTGGCAATGTACTAATACAAAACGCAGGTACGTTTACCGACTCAGGCGAACGCCTTCAGGTGACGGGTACGATGAAGGTTACAGGTGTGAGTAGCTTTGGAGATAGTTTAACAATAAGCAAAAACTCAAATGCAATCCTTGGACTGGTAATTTCAAATACAACAGCAGGAACAGTCTCAAGCCCTTACCTTCAGTTAGTATCTGATGCAACAGCAGGAAGTGCGCAACTTTTTAAATATTCTTCCACAAGAACACCATATAAGACAATAGCTGCATCTGATTTTGGACATTACAATGCAACGGCAGGAGATATATCTTTCTTAAATGATTTTGCAAGTGGTGCGATTAAATTTGCAGCAGGTGGGTCTTCTACTGCTTACATGACTATAAAATCAAACGGTCGCATAAATATGTCATCACTTCCGACATCACCAACGGGATTAAGTTCGGGTGATTTATGGAATAATTTAGGAATGATAAATATAGTATAAATATGAAACAAATAACCCCTTTTCCAGTTTGGCACAATGGTGCTAATGTCAATGCCGAGTATTTCGCAATGAAGTCTATTGACGATAATCTTGAAGACCAAGCGCAGTTTTATTGGCAGCTATTCGCCAAAACGCAAGACCCAGAAGGTAATGACGTGGTTGGTCAGGCATTAAGTCAAGGTAACCTCACGATGAGCGGTGAGCAATATGTTGAGTGGGGAGACCAAGGCGGGTCAGACATAAACAACTGGGCATATAATTGGGCAGCAGGTTTGCTTAACATTACACTTATTTAATGGCGGTAGGGAATCCGATAACTGAATTAAGCACTACGGGCAACTTTGTACCTGTAACACGAACGCTAACAATTAACGGGGTAAGCTATGACCTTTCAGCGGATAGAAGCTGGAGCATAGCCTCACCCGGTGGCGGTTCTGTTACATCGGTTGCAATGTCTGTGCCGACAGGATTTGCAGTTTCGGGTTCACCTATTACATCAGCAGGCACATT
>Ga0209288_10000062_pt1 | contig 34804 bp, 27 predicted proteins | sample PPLLaktember2015_4_FD_187261 | JGI IMG/M metagenome (GOLD analysis project Ga0209288, IMG submission 187261) | Freshwater sediment microbial communities from Prairie Pothole Lake near Jamestown, North Dakota, USA - PPLs Lake P8 Core (1) Depth... | ecosystem: Environmental > Aquatic > Freshwater...
TTCCATCACTATGAATAGCAAGTGAAAGTGCACCATCAGTTAAACCAGAAACATCTTTGGTCCAGGAATTTCCAGCATCTGTTGAGCGATAAACACCTTCATTTGTTCCAACAAAAAGATTTCCATTCGAGTGTTCAGTAATTGAAAACGAATATCCGTCTATTCCATTACCGACATTAATCCAATCATCACCATTGTTTGTTGATTTATACATTTCTTCATCAAACAGATAATATAAATCTCCAACAGAACTAACAAAAAGATCATAACAGTATCCTGTTGCAACTGTATCTGTAATCTCCACCCAGTTTGCTGCGCTTCGCGGTGTTCTAAAAATTTTTCCATCCCAGCCTGCTGCAAAATAATAATCATTACTTACTGCCAGCTCTTGTATATATTGATTTGTGAGTCCGGTAGAAAAAGAATTCCATGTTGATAAATCAGTAGAAGTTTTTATTCCATTATAAATATTATACACAATAACTCCACCAGAGGGAATCTTCTCGGCAGTTTTTATATATGTGTCTTCTTCATAATTAACAATTGTAATTTTATCCCAGGTATTTCCGTTATCGGTTGATGAATAAAATCCTTTACCAGGTAGTGCTGCATAAAGATTACCCGCTGCATTAGCATAAAGTGCATTGATTAAAGTAGATGTAAGGCCATTTGTATAGTTAGCCCAGGTTGTACCTGCATCTGAAGATTTTATTATACCAGAATAAATTGTAGTAGCCCAAACATTATCATTATTATCTACATAAGCAGTTTGAAATCCAAAACCATTAAACATTGTTGTAATGTTATTCCAGTTTGCTCCGCCGTTTGTTGATTTATATAATTGTTGAATGATTGTTACATACAAATCTCCATTAGATGTAAAATCAATATCCGAGGTATATGGCAGAGACAAATCCCCCATTATTGAAACCCAACTATTACCATTATCTGTGGATTTAAAAGGCCCATTGCCAGAAGATGAAATGAAAATCTCGCCAGCAGAGTTAGAGGTAAAACTATTAACATAATAAGTTGTATCGAATCCAGTATTTGATTGAACCCAACTAGCTCCAAAGTCTGTGGATTTATAAATTCCACGATAGACATCTGATGCAAGTAAAATATTGTTTTGTGTTGAGCCGATTTTCCAGATATAACTTGATTGTGGCAATCCATTATTTATAGTAGTCCAGCTATCCCCACCATCTGTTGATTTATAAATACCCGAATAACTGTTTGATACATAAATATTTTCAGAAGCATCAAAAGCAATATCTTCAGCATAAAAATTTTCCGGATAACTATTGTTTACCTTGGTCCAGCTTACTCCCTGGTCCGTAGATTTATAAATTGATTGTAGTGTTCCGGCATAAACATCACCAGAAGTGCTAATTTTAAGAACAAATACACCAATGTTGTCAATTTCGTTTGATATTGAGTACCAGTTTTCTCCGCCATCAGTTGATCTAAAAAGTCCACCACCAACATATCCGGCGAGAAAAATGTTGTCCGTAACCTTTACAATTGTGTTTGTTCTTCCTCCATCAATACCCGAAGGTTCCCAAAGATTTTGGGCTTTAGTAGTGGATGATAAAAAAAATAGCAGAACTAAACTTAAAAACAAATAGTTGATATACTTCATCAAACCCTCCTTGAAGCTGTTAGAAAAATATGTGATTAAATTATATATACAGAACCGTAATTGTTAATATATTAAAAATATTTATACAAGCGAATATTTCATTAAAAGAAACTATTACCGTTGAACATTTAATAAATAAAGTCTATTTTTTCGTCAAAAATTGAGGGGTTCTATTCGATCTCTCCTGATTATCGAACAAAGTTTATTTGCAACGAAAAACTACTTCAGATTTCTATTCTAAATCAACTTATTTCTAATTAAAAACATAATATCAATTATGACAAAATATATCTCGTTTCTGAAAGCAATAAATGTTGGCGGGCATACAGTTAAAATGGATTATCTAAAAAAACTTTTTGAAAAAATGGGATTTGAAAATGTTGAAACATTTATTGCAAGTGGAAATGTTATCTTTGAAACAAAATCCAAAACAGTGGATGCAATTAAAAAGAAAATTGAAACAGAGTTGGAAAAAACTCTTGGTTACAAAGTTAGAACCTTTATCAGAAAAATTGATGAACTTAACGCTGTTTTGGAATACAAAGCTTTCAAAGATTCAGACTTGAACAACGAGAACAATACTTTATATATAGGATTTCTGGATAGTACTCCGTCTAAAGAAAATCAAAACAAAGCTAAGGCGATGCAAGATTTTGCAAATGAATTCCATTTTAACAAATCCGAACTATATTGGCTTTGCAGAAAAAACTTCAGCGACTCTGGAATAACAGGAAAATCTTTAGAAAAAGCATTGGGAATGGAAGTAACAGTCCGAAATTCAACAACAATAAGAAAAATTACTGCTAAGTATTGCAACTAATTTTATAGTACGAATGATTGGCGTATTCTTTTTCGATCTCGATTAAATTCTCCGATTATTTTAAATACTCTACTATAATTATTTCTTATTTTTACCTAAACAATTATAAAAACCATGAACAAAACAATTACAATTTTCGGAAGTTCGATTCCATTTGAGGAAGACGAACAATATAAATTTGCTTACAAGCTTGGTGCAATATTAGCACAGAATGGATTCAATATTTGTACAGGCGGCTACAAGGGAATTATGGAAGCAGCTTCAAAAGGAGCTTACGATAATGCTGGATTTGTTTACGGAGTGACAATCGATTTATGGGATAAAGAACCAAACCCATATATTACTGTTGAGGTACGAGAACAAAAACTGTTTGAGAGAATTACAAAACTTCTTGAGCTTGGAGATGCTTATGTAATCCTTCAGGGCGGCACAGGAACCTTGCTTGAATTTGCTGCTGTTTGGGAATACTCTAATAAAAATCTTCAGCAGCAAAAACCGATAATCTGCCACAGCCAAATGTGGAAGGAAATTGTTGATGTAATGAACAGGCAAATGTTTCTTGAAAACAGAAGAACTGATTTGGTAAAATATTTTGATACTGTTGAAGAAATTGTTGAGTGTTTGAGATTAAAATTATAAACATCGAACATTGTCAGTTATTGTCACACTTCGACTTCGCTCAGCGTGACAGAAGGCTAATTATTTTTATAAACCATCTCAACATTCAATTCTTTTATGCATTTAAATTGTACGTCTACTTGTGAGCGGGTAATTAGCTTTTATGAGTAGAAAATACAAAGTGCATATTCCAAGTCAAGCAAAACAATTTTTAAAGAGTCCCGCTATTATTTTCTTATAAAATGCGGCATTTCATCTGGAATATTGAAAGATATTTCAACCATTCCTGCTGTAATATTTTCATTTACCCAGGGTGTTTGGTAAATAATTTTCTTCTTTCCATTTTTTTCTATCGTATAAACATTTGTACTGCCATCAGCTAACATTTCTTTTAATTTCGTTAACGCCGGCTCAGGATGACAGCCAAATAAATTACTGCCTATTAAATTTTTTTCGCCATCGTTTTTAAATACTTCCTCTGATTTTTCATTCATATAAACAATTATTCCCTGATTATCACAGATAGTAATTGCTGCATTAGTTTCCTTTAACCAATCCAAGGTAGCTCTCCTTTTTGAAAAATATTATTCCAGACTATATCAACGTCCAATTCTTTTATGCACTTGAATTGAACATCTGTGCGTGAGCAAGCGAGATGTTTTGGTGTGTAAAAGAAGCATGGTGCGCAATCTAAATTTAACGATACAATTTTATGCTCAGTTTTCCATGGATGAATGTAGTGTGTATTTGTAGGACCAATTATCGCTATAACTTTTAATCCCAATGCAGAAGCAACGTGCATTAAAGCAGAATCATTTGTAACAAATACATTGCATCGTTTCATTATTGCGATGCTCTGAAGAAATTTTTCAGTTTTAATTAAAAAACTATTTGCGGAATCAGTCATAGAATTGATTGATGATTTTAATTCTTCTTCTTCTGGTCCTCCGAATAAAAATATCTTTGCATTCTTTTCTTTAATGAGTTTCTTGCCAAGCTCTGCAAACTTTTCAGGTTCCCATCTACGCTTAATGTGGTTTTTTAATGTTGCACAGCCGGGATGAAATCCAACAACAAAATCATTTTCATTAATATTGTTCTTATTAAGATAGCCTTCTGCAAATTTTCTGTTATCGTCAGAAAGATACATTTCCATCGCCGGCTCTTCATCAAACTTTTTACTTAAAAGCTTTTCAATCAACTTAATATTTGTTTGAGCATTGTGTGTTAAATCATTTTCTAAAATGGTAACATTGTTAAGCCAACCCAGGTTGGAATTGTTCGCTCTGAGATATTCAACACCAACGCGTTTTTCGGCACCGAGCAAAAAATTTATGAAGTTATATTCTTTTCTGTTGGAGGGATAAACACTAATTGTCACATCATATTTTTTCCTTAATCCAAGAATAAACTTTAATGAATTTACAGCACCTTCTTTTAGAAAATCAAAATGGATTATTTTGCTAAAGTTCGGATTGGCTTCATAAATCTCTTTTGTTCCTCTGTACATTACTAATGCATCTATCTGAGCCGAGGGAAGTGATTGGCGAAGTAATTTTAATGCGGGAGTAAACATTAACGCATCCCCAATTCCGGAAAGTGCAAGGATTAAGATTTTCATAAAAGAAAAAGCTGAAAGTATGTTTAAAAAAGTTATTCCCGAAAAAAAGGAATCTATCAAATATTTAGTAATAGATTTCCGCCTTAACGGGAATGACAAAGAATGATTTACTTTGTTTTACTTGTATCAACTCCCTGTACAAGTGCTCTGTACTTCTGGATATTTGATTTAATGTTTGGATCATTGGGATATTGACCCTCAAGTTTTAACCATAACTCTAATAATTTGTCGTTACGTCCAAGTTTTTCATAGCTGTCATTAAGCACTCTAAATGGTGTGTATAATGCCTGATCATTGCCAATGTTTTTTTCAAAATCTATTAAGGCGTCTTTTTCAATTTCCTCAGCAATTATTACAAATTTGTCTCGTGCACCAGCTTGTAAATAAAAATCACCTATGCTGCTAAGTATCCAATAATCTATAGGAAACTGTTTGCGAGGCATTTTACTTTCCATATTATCCAGAACCTGAATTGCCAAATCATTCTGTTTTTTACCTAAATAATTAATTGTTAATCTTAAGAAGGCATTTCTGTAATTCATTACCATACGTTTATGGTTATCATCAAAGAAAATATTTGGATCATTTAATCCACGGAATTTAAATCCCGGCTGATAATCTTTGCTGTAACCAACAGCTTCTGTAAGGTTAGCTTTTAATATATTAGCTTCTACAAACTCATCGTTAGCTTTGCGTTTTTCCGGAACCAGACGGAAAGCCATTCCCTCCATCCTTAAATAGTCGCTTAACCCGATCTTACTGTCTTCAGAACAGGTAACAGCAAAATAGATGGGTCTTTCCCAATTGTTTGCTTCAACAATTTCTTTAACCATTAAATCCTGCACACGCACAGCTTGCACGTCTCCATAGTTAAGTGTTGGATTCATTGTCCAGGTTATAGCGCCCTGTTTTAATAATGATGTATCTTGTAGTCCAAACTTCTGCATAATATCAGAAAAAGAAACTGTACTGCTTGGTGTTGGAAGGGGAACGGTAATATTGCGTGGCGACCATTGTATTGGTCTTATATCCATTATCTGCTGATCACTTAACCTCATTTTAACTGTACCAACTTTATATGGATCGTTATTTTTAAGTTGTGATATATACCACTCTGTATTAAGCAAACTTAGATTTGCAATCTTAACATCACGCCTTACTCCTTCAACATCCTGCAAATACCAAAGGGGAAAAGTATCATTATCCCCGTTCGTAAAGAGCACGGAATTCGGCGCACAGCTTTGTAACAGGTTATAAGAATAATCCCAGGGAACCCAATTGTTTGATCTATCGTGAGTAAAATAATTTGCCTGTAACATTTTAACAGGAACCAAAACAATTCCAACAGCAAGTACAGCATAAGCTGCGGCATTACGGGCAGAAACACTTTTTATTTTTTTCTGGATTAAATCAATCAATCCTCTTAGACCGATTGCAATCCATATTGCATAAACAAAAAAAGCACCAACATAAAAGTAATCTCTTTCTCTTGGCTGCGGCTGCTGCTGATTTTGATAGAATGCAGTTAAGTGTCCCATAAAAACAAACATAATCATAAATACAGCCGCCATCTTCCAATCTTTACGGAAGTGAAAATAAATCCCCATTAATCCTATTAAGAAAGGAATACCAAATAACGAATCCTTTACTTCTCCGGCAAAATTAATTCCAATAAGCTTTCCGATAATGTTTCCAATACCATTAAATGGGGCAATGTTTGCGCCCTGATCTTGCACCCAACCTTCACGTCCTGCAAAATTCCATAACAAGTATCTTGTCATCATATGATTCATTTGATATGAATATAAGAAATCCAGATCTGAAGAGTAGTTTGTATAAACAATTTGCTGATGAGGTTCGGTAGCAAATCTTCTTTTGAAGGTAGGGAACTCACCATACTGTTCACGATTTAGATATTTAACAAGTTCAGTAAATGTATCGGGATCATTTTCATCCATCGGCGGATTTTGATTAGAACGGATAATAACCATTGCAAATGTCATAAACCCAACAAGAATAAAAATGAATGACATAAATACCAGGTGCAAAGTTGGTTTGGATTCTTTTCTTGAGTAGTGAACCCCGTAGCCAAGTCCTGCAAAGAGTAACACAAGAATAATTATTTCGGTAATAATATTATCACCTCCAATTGCTGTCATAATTTCCGGAAGATATTTTACAACACCTGGATAAGTTGCAAACAAAGCTATTCCGCCTATTATAAGCGGCATGTAAAATGAATTTCTTGTAAAGATTTTCTTCCAATAAACACCCATAATAAGCGCACTGATTCCAACAATAAAAAGTTTAAACTTTGTATCAAAATCTTTGTACTCCTCTGGTGTTGGAGCAGATTGGGTTTTTTGAGAACTCCACCAAAAAAAAGCGAGTAAAAGAATTATGGCAGTATGACCTAAAAAAATATAACCCGTTTTCTTTAGTGATTCTTCATCATTAACATACTTTTTAAACATAATAATCATTACAACAGGAACTGCGGCAAGAACGCTCATTAAATGTACGCCGGTTGAAAGCCCAATCAGGTATGCAATCATCAAAATATATTTTTCACTGTCTTTATTATCAGCCCGTTCGTTCCATCTCATAATTAAATAAGTAACTGCCGCAAAAATAAAAGTACTGAATGCATAAACTTCTGCTTCAACTCCATTAAACCAAAAAGTATCACTAAAAGAAAAAGCAAGTGCGCCTATAGCTGCAGAAACGTATGTTGATATTGCATCAAACATATTGTCAGCTTTTTTACCTTTATAATTTTCAATTAGTTTTACTGCAATAAGATAAAGCAGAAGAATAGACAGTGCAGATGAAAGTACCGAGATCATATTAACTCTAAAGCCAAGATTTTCTCCGATTGGAAGTTTTGAAAAAATATTTCCAAGTAATAAAAAGAAGGGTGTTCCCGGTGGATGCGGTACTTGCAAAGAAACAGATGCAGCAATAAACTCGCCGCAATCCCAAAAGGAAACCGACGGCTGAACAGTCATGAAAAGCACTATAAAAGAAATTATAAAAACGATTCCTGCAATAACTTTATTTAGCAGATTGAAATTCATTATTACCTCTGATTTGGAATGAGCGCTGTATTATTAAAATATATCTTAATGAACGAATGTTTTTTAGACGTTCAGTTTTCTGATTCGTTGCTTTTTTTGAAAAAATGATCGTATTTTGATTTATCCACGGGTACATAAAACTTATCATAAAGATCTTTAAGCATCTTCATCGAAACAGTATCAAAATCTTCATCATCCTTTTGGCGTTTAACAAACTTTTTGTAATTCTCAAGTTCGTTGCGATCCATTTTATTCTCAAATCTTTTGAGAAAATCCAAATATTTTTGCTGATCTCTGTATGCCATTTGGACACCTTTCTTGTTGGATAAGCAAATTTTGCCCTGCAAAAAATAAACAAACTTTAAGTGCCAAAAAAATGATTTTATATTGTATGGAGCTTAAATCTTTTATGATTAAGTGAATAATTTAATAATGTATTGCTCAATAACATTTAAGCAATTAAGTTGCGTATAACAATTATCATCTATAGGTGAGCGTGATGAAAAAAACAATAACCCTCTTTTTTGTCTTGTCAATTTTCATTCCTGTGATAGCGCAAGACTCAACAGTTAATAAAATTGCACTTCTGCCATTAATCTCGAACGGAATTGATTTAGCGTCTGTTCAAACTGCAGAATCAATTCTTAGAATGGAGCTGAGCAATGCCAGCACAATGAACATAATCTCCGAAAAGAAAACTCTTGCCATTCTTGGTAATGAAAATTGTGCCGATGAAGACTGTGCAAAAGAAATCGGAGAGAAGCTTGAAGCAAAACAGGTTTTGCTTTGCAAACTTAATCCACTGGGTGAAAAAATTATTGTACAATATGTTTTAGTCGAAACATCAACCGGAAATAATCTCTTATCAGAACGAGCAACTGCAACTAGTTTAGAAGATATTGATGCTGTTATGAAGCGCGTTGCAATTAGCGTTGCAAAACAAAAACCATTTAACACAAATCAGGAAGTTGGAAATATTGTTGGTCAGGAGTCTCTTGAATCGTTGCGCCAAAAGGCGCGATATAATTTTGGTGTTGGATTTGGATATCTGTTTCCATCTGATGGATACGACAATGATAATAAAAAATCATTTACAATTAATGGCTATTTTGACTATGAAATTAAAGATTATGCTGTTGGATTAATGCTTGGTGCAAGAAAAGGATTTGCAATAAATCTTTATGGGAATTATTTGTTTACAAAATCTGATTTTTGTCCTTATGCTGGTGGAGCGTTAGGATTTCACTGGGTTGCTCACGAAGGATTATTGTCTGATGATGGCTTGGATGGCGATGGAATTGCGCTTGGAATACAAGGCGGAGTAAGACTTTTCCACACTTACAATTTCCAAATATTTATTCAAGGCGAATACATAATGACATTTAACGATTATAACGATAAAGCATTTGTATTTACAATTGGAATATTATAAGCTTGAATCTAAACTAACCATATCGTAATAATAATGTTGGAGCGAAAATGAAGAAATTTTTCTTATCAGTTTCCATTTTAATTTTGTTTACAATGTGCGGGCATCAGGGCCCCAGTATTTTATCAAATTCAACATTTCCATATATCGAACCAGAATTACACACTTATAACCAAAGAAATATTATTAAATTTTTCAAAGATGAGAATCTCTTTAATGATAGTTGTTCAATTTATTTGGAAGAAATTGATACTTCAATAATTTCATACTATGATAGAGGAATTAAGCTGAATAAATCAAAACCAAAAGAATATAAAATTTATGAAGATATGATCGATTGGTTTGATTTAGAAAAAGTTAATCAAAATAAATACAAAAGTCCCGAATTGTTTTTTGCTAATGAGTTTAATACAAACTTTATCAAAGGATTTCGATATGGAAATGATAGATTTCTGAATGTAAAACCCATCAATCGAACTGAACTTGAATCTTATGAGATGGAATTCATAAACAAGGAACTTCCAACAAATCCTAAAAAAATACTTGAACTTCGTCAACCAAAAAATCTCTCTGAATTTTGTAAAAACTTTAAACTTAAGCATGCTGAAGCTGATTTTTTGGTTTTAAATAATGGATTAGACATTACTCTAGGGACATTTGACGGATACAACCCACCTATTCCACCAAATTCAAAAAAAAGAGCTTGTGCTATTCGAATTCCCAGAACAATAATTGATATTAAAAATGCAAAAGTTCAGGCATATTTTTTAGATGAGGATAATCTTTTTTATGACTCTCCTCTAATTCTTATCAAAGATGGGATGATAGATGAATTCGAGAATATTGGGGAAGCATTTAATTCAACATTTTAATATTTTATATCAATTTTTATGATAAAACACATTGTATTCTGGCGCTTAAATGAAAGCGCATATGGAAATGATAAACAAACCAACGCACAAATCTTAAAAGAAAAACTTCTTGCAATGCAGGGCAAAGTTAAGGGATTGTTAAAAGTAGAAGTTGGATTTGATTTCAGTAATGAAAAAGATTCCTGCGACGTTACTCTCTACTCAGAGTTTACGAGCAAAGAGGCTCTGTATCAATATCAAATTCATCCTGATCACGAAGAAATAAAAAAATGGCTAAGCGAAGTGCGATACGAACGCAGGGTTGTGGATTATGAGATTTCTTAGTGAGCCTTAGTGTTCTTAGTGTCTTGGTGGTAAAAACAGCTTAACCACGAAGACACTTAGTTCAATTCTAAACACTAAGCAACTTCCTCAGTTTCTATTTTGATCTTAACCTCATTACCAAACAACTTAGAAACTCTGCTGCAGAAAGTTATCAAGTAAGAAAGAATGTCTTCGGCTTTTTCAAATCGATTTTCAATTACGAGCTTCATCACTTCTTTTTGCTGATTGAATTTTACTTTGTCTTTATAATGATCCATTATAAATCTCATCAGCTCAACAAAACGAACTTTATAATAATCTTCTTTTTCACCACGAGGAAGAATTATGAAAATATTTTTTCTTTGGATTGCAACTCTTTCAAATAATGCAAATGAAGAATAGAATTTTAAAGTTGCTGTTAGCACCAATCGTTTTACAACCTCTGGAAGAACTCCAAATCTATCAAGCATTTCTTCTTTGAGTTCTTCAATTTCGGATAAACTTTTTACAGAATACAATGCCGTGTAAAAGTTTAATCGATCCATTTGTTCCGGCATGTAAGAAACGGGAATACCAATTTCAAAAAATGTATCTATTGTTGGGTCCGTTCTTTCTTCAATCTTTGGCAATGATTTAAATACTTCTTTAAAGTCCTGATATTTTAGCTCATCAACAGCTTCATTTATCAGTTTAACATAAAGATCAAAACCAACATCATTTATAAATCCCGTTTGCTCTGTACCAAGTAAATTGCCCGCACCACGAATTTCCAAATCACGCATTGCAACATTAAATCCGGAACCAATTTCTGTGTATTCTTCAATTGCCTGTAAACGGCGCAATGCTTTTTTTGTAATTCCGCTTAACGAAGGGACGATAAAATGTGCATAGGCCTGTCTATCGCTTCGTCCAACTCTTCCCCGCAATTGATGAAGTTCTGCAAGTCCAAATCTATCAGCACGATTTATAATTATCGTGTTAACATTAGGAATGTCAATTCCAGATTCAATAATTTTTGTCGATAGTAGAACATCAAACTTACGATTGAGAAAACCATGAATGACATCTTCAAGTTGTGATGGTTTCATCTGCCCGTGTGCAACCCCGATTTTAGCTTCAGGGACATATCGTTTTACATAGTCTGCCAGTTTATCAATTGATTGAACACGATCGTGAACAAAATAAATTTGCCCGTTTCGCTTTAGCTCATTCATAATCCATTCGCGGATTTTCAAAGCATCAAAAGTGGAAACGTTTGTAAAAATCGGCTGCCTGTTTGGCGGCGGAGTTGCAATAATTGAAAGATCCCGCGCACCAAGTAAAGATAAATTTAATGTTCTTGGAATTGGAGTCGCTGTTAATGTAAGTGTATCAACATTTACTTTTACCTGGCGCAGTTTTTCTTTTGCAGCAACACCAAAACGATGTTCTTCATCAATGATAAGCAAACCAAGATCCTTAAATTTAACATCTTTAGAAATTAATCTATGCGTTCCAATTAATACATCAAGCTGACCTTCTTCTAAAAGTTTTACAATTTCTTTTTGTTCTTTCTTTGTTTGAAATCTTGAAAGAGCCGCAACTCGAACTGGAAACTGTGTGAGTCTATCTTTAAAAGTATTGTAATGCTGCTCTGCTAAAATCGTCGTTGGAACAAGCACCCCAACTTGTTTTCCATCCTGCACCGCCTTAAATGCTGCACGCACTGCAATTTCTGTTTTGCCAAATCCAACATCACCGCAAACCAAACGATCCATGGGGTTTTTGGCTTCCATATCAATCTTAACATCTTCACTAGCTTTTGCCTGGTCTGGAGTATCTTCATAAAAAAAAGATGCTTCAAGTTCTCTTTGCCAAATTGTGTCTGGAGAAAATCTATAACCTTCAGTTGATTTTCTTTTTGCGTAAAGTTCAATCAGTTCTCTTGCGGCTTCCTTAATTTTTTTCTTTGTTTTGGATTTTGTGCTTTCCCATTCGCCGCTGCCAAGCGTTGCAAGAGTTGGTTTAAGATTTTCGTTTGATGAATATCGTTTAACCAATGCCAGATAATTTAAATTAACGTAAACAACTCCACCTTCTGCATAAAGAATTTTCATCGATTCCTGGTCAGCGTCTCCAATTTTTATCGTTTGTAGACCGGCATACTGCCCTATTCCGAAATCTTCATGAACAACATAATCGCCACGTTTAATTGAAGCAAAACTTTTAGCTTTAGATTTTTTATACTTTTTTGCAGAAGAGATTTTTGTGCGATATGGTTTATTAAAGATTTGATAATCAGTGAGTAGTAAAATCTTTTCGTTACGATTTACAAATCCTTCTTTAATTGCTAGAGTTTCAACTTTTATTTTTGCGGAATCAATTAACTCACCAAGTTCGGGATTAATTTCTGCAAGTAAAGCTTTTAATCGATTTGTTTGAAGTTCATTTTCTGATGTGATAACTACATTAAAACTTTTATCCGTAAAATCTTTTAAAGTGTTAAAAAGAATCTGATAATTTGAATTGATCGATGGCGCTGGAGTAAATCCAAGTTCAATTCTATTTTCAGAGGTCAATTCTTCTTCAATTATCCAGTTTGCATTTTTGCCTCTGTAATCAAATGAAGTTGTTGCAATAATTTCAGGTTCTGCGGCAATAACTTCTTCAGCTTCTGGAAATTCATCTTCATTAAGAACTTTTACTTTTTTCTTCGATTTTATTTCTTCTTTAATGACAGAAACAACTTCTTCTTTGGTAGATTTTATATTGTCTAATTCGTAAGCTGATGCAATAAAGATTGGATTAGTTAAATATCCAAAAACATCAGAATTAAAATCCTCAGCTTGATTTTCAAAAGCACCTGCAAGAGTTACTTCTTCAACTTTTTCAAACGATCGCTGGCTTTCATAATCAAAGTAACGGATTGATTCTATAAAATCGCCATCAAACTCTAATCTTACCGGACTTTTTTCTGAGTATGACCAAAAATCTACAATCGCTCCGCGTTGCGAATAATAGCCCGGCGCTTCAACAAATTTATCTTTGGTGTAAATGAGAAGATTTAGATATTCAATTAAGTCATCATATTTTAAATCACCACCAACATTAACTTTTGTTGTAAGATGATTGATTTTTTCTTTATCGGGTAATTTTAGATTTAATATTTCGTATGTAGTAACAAGAACAAATATTTTACGTTTAGATATTTCAGTTATTTTTTCTTGGATTGATTCAAGATTAAAATCATCTATCACAATTAAGTTGTCGCCAAGACCAAGAACATTTAGCTCAACTTTAGTTTCGTTAACAAGCTTGATGTCTGAAAGAAGTAAAACTATCTGTTCATTCTTCTCCAACAAATCTTTAACAGCAAAACTTTTTGATGAGCCATAAAGCGGACTTATAAAAGTAATCTTAGATTTTGGAATGATTACTTTTGAGAGGTCAAGAGATGCCATTAAAAAGAGCTTATTACTACTTAGTGAACTCATTATTTGTTACAATGGAATTCTAAATGCAAAAAATGGCGACGGCGGACTTATGGGTTCAGCATTTGAATCACTTTTCTGATTAGTGGGATGATTATTTACAAACTCACCAACAAAATAACCCATAGCCGAGCCGAATAATATATCCGAGAACCAATGTTCATTGTTATAAACTCTTGCGTAAGCTGTTAAAACTGCAAGCGAATACCAGCCGAATTTCCAGATAAAGTTTTGATATTCTTTTGCCATAACTGTTGAGTATGCAAATGCAAGCGTTGAATGTCCTGATGGAAACGATGTTTGCTCAAAAGTTATTTTTAATGGGTTAAATTCAAACGGAGTTTCGGTGTACGAAGGTCTGCTTCTTCCACTAAGAAATTTTATACTTAAATTTATAAGGCTGCTATATACTGTGGCTTCTGCTAATCTGAGAGACAAATTTCTTACTTCGTTGTTTTTATCAATTAAAGCGTAGCCGTAAAAGACAACAATACTTGCCGCCATAAGCTCTATATGATAATACTCATCAATTTTAAAAACTGTATTTAGAGATTCTGTTTTCTTTGATTGAGAAAACTTCTTAACGTCTTTATCTACTAAAAGAGCTAGTCCCGTTACTCCTATAGTGGCGGAAAGTTTAATCCAATCATCTGATTCAAAATCTTTTGGGGCGGTCAATATATCTCCGCCAACTTCGAAAAACTTTCCGAAATCTTTTTCTGCACTTTCTTCAATCTGTGAGTAAGAGATTGAAGAAACTAAGACTATTAAAAGGATGGTGAGATAGAATCTCATTTAAAGAAATGTATTTGTTAGATGAAAATAATATGTGAAATCTATTTTTGTAATTCTATAACTACTAACTTCTTCCCTTTCTTGTTTCTTAAGTTTGTTGGTTTGTAAGCTAGCTCATACACTGTGAATTTTTTTATAAAAGATTTGTATTTCAATTCTGCTTTCTGAAATTCTTCATCTAAATCGCCACCCTTCATTGCAACAATAAAGGCTTTATCTTTAATAAGCGGAAGTGCATAGCGGAATAATATTATTATCGGTACAACTGCACGGCTCACTATTAGATCAAATGTACCTTTATATTTATCAATGAACTCTGGGCTCTCAACTCGAGCATTTTCTGCAACAGCATTGCTTAATTTAAGTTTATCAATAAATTCCTTAACTGCTTCAATTTTCTTTCCTGTTGAATCAGCGAGAACACCTCTTAATTCAGGTCGCATAATGGCCAATGGAATTCCTGGAAATCCACCGCCAGTTCCGATATCTAAAAATCTTGTTAATTTTTCCGGAAGAAATTTTGTGATATAAGCAGAAATGAAAATATGATTTTCAATTATGCTCTCAACATCTTTTCGCGAAATTAAATTTACGCTTTCATTTTTCTCGGCAACTAATTGAGCAAAAAAAGCTAATCTTTCATTGCGCGTAGGTTCAGGATTAAATCCGTTTTCCCAGCAAAAATTCTGTAGTTCTTTTAAATATAGTTCTTGTTTGGTAGGCGGCATCTATAATAAACCTTACAATTTAGTTCTTCAAATATACCAACAAAATAGAAATATCTGAAGGTGTTACGCCTGAGATTCTTGATGCCTGTGCAATAGAACGCGGCTTAACTTTATTTAACTTCTCTCTTCCTTCTGTTGATAGCTGTTTGATTTTTGTGAAATCAAAGTTCAATGGGATTTTCGTACTCTCATACTTTTCAAGTTTAGCAACTGCTTCATACTGTCGTAAGATATAGCCTTCATACTTAATTTCAATTTCTGCTTGCTCTAATGCTTTTTCATCTTGTAATAACTCAATGGCTTCAAGATCACCAGAACTTCCATTGAATTCTAATAATTGCTTAAGATTAAATTCTGGCCGTTTGCAAAGCTTGGAAATTGTTTCCGTTGAATCAATTTCATTTGAACCAGTTTCTACTAGAAATTTATTTATATCTCTAGCATGATACTTTTTGTTTTGGCAATAATTAATTCCATTGATAATTGCTTTTTCTCTTATTTCAACCTCTTTATATAGATCTTTTGTAATTAATCCAAGATCATAACCATATTTCATCAATCTTCTGTCTGCATTATCCTGGCGAAGCAATAATCTATGTTCAGCCCTTGAAGTAAACATCCTGTAAGGTTCGTCTGTAGATTTTGTTACAAGATCATCAATTAAAACTCCGATATATGCTTCACTACGCTTTAACACAAACTCAGATTTTCCCTGAACTTTTAACGCAGCATTTATTCCCGCAATTAAACCTTGCGCAGCAGCTTCTTCGTAACCGGAAGTTCCATTTATTTGCCCAGCAAAATATAATCCTTCAATCAACTTTGTTTCTAATGTTAGATCTATTTGATGTGGAGGAAAAAAATCATACTCAACAGCATAAGCAGGACGAATCATTTCAACTTCTTCTAATCCAACAATTTTATGTAAAGCTTCAAGCTGAATTTCTGCAGCTAAAGAAGAAGAAAATCCATTTAAATAGATTTGATTTGAATCCAATCCTTCCGGCTCAAGAAAAAGTTGATGACGTTCTTTATCTGCAAATCGTACAATCTTATCCTCTATCGATGGACAATAACGTGGGCCTACGCCTTTGATCAATCCTGTAAAAAGTGGTGATTCGGCAAAACCTTTTTCAAGAATTTTATGAACTGTTAAATCAGTGTAAGTGATATGACAGCTTACTTGAGGAAGAAAAGGAAATTTGGAAAAATCTGTTTGATGAGAAAACGGTTGTGGATTTTCATCACCGGGTTGCTCTTCTAAAATACCCCAATTGATAGAGTTTATGTTTAATCTTGGTGGAGTTCCGGTTTTCAGTCTTCCATATTCAAATCCAAGTTTTGCTAAAGATTCAGTAATTCCTATTGCTGCTTGTTCACCAAATCTTCCTCCACTAGTTTTATTTAATCCTGTATGCATTAAACCATTTAGAAAAGTTCCTGATGATAGGATCAAAGCTTTGCAATGAATCTCTTCCCCGCTTTGTGTTTTTATTCCTACTACTTTTCCATTCTCAGCAAGAACTTCGGTAGCAGATTCTTCTACAATCTCTAAATTTTTAGTTGGAGAAGTTATTCGATATGCTTCTTCGGAATACAACTTTCTGTCTGACTGGCAACGGGAAGACCAAACTGCTGGTCCTTTAGATTTGTTTAACATCCTAAACTGTATTCCCGTTCGATCCGCAATTTGCCCCATTAATCCACCAAGAGCATCTATCTCACGAACTAAATGTCCTTTGGCAGTTCCACCTATTGCTGGATTGCAAGACATTCTTCCAAGAGCAAACCTATCCATCGTGAGCAGTCCAACGGAACACCCCATTCTGGCTCCAGCAGAAGCCGCTTCGATTCCGGCGTGACCACCCCCAACTACAACTATGTCAAATTTCTTCATTTTCTTATCTTTTTTGTTTCCACGTGAAACACAATTATTTGCGAAATGTTAATGATTTCCGTTTCACGTGAAACCGAGACTTACTTTCCAACGCAAAATTTCATAAAAATGTTATTTAAAATATCATCCGAGGTTACTTCACCAATTATCTCAGCAAGGTTCATTTCTGCGTTTCTTAGATCTACAGATATAAATTCTCCGCTCATTTTATTAAGTATAGATTCTCTGGCATTTATTAGATTTTCCCTAGACTTCTTAAGACAGTTATGATGTCTTAGGTTTGTAACGATTGCTGTTTTTTCTGTATAACTTTCGTTTCCGATGGTTTTTTCTTTTAGTTTGTTAAATAACAAATCAATTCCTTCGCCTGTTTTCGCTGAAATTTTTACATCCACATCTTTTACGAGGTTTTTATTCAGATCGATTTTATTTACTACTTTAATAATTTTATCCGGACTTGTAAAATTCAATAAATCAATAAAAAGATCTTTTGATTCTGCCTGTTGAACATCCTCTAAATAAATAACCACATCAGCAGATCTAACTGTCTCCTGGCTTCTAATAATTCCCTCTTTTTCAATTGAATCTTCAGAAACCCTTATTCCAGCCGTATCAAACAATCTGAACAAGATTCCACCAATCGAAACTTCTTCACGTATAACATCACGAGTAGTTCCGGGGATTTCACTTACAATCGCCCGAGATTCTTTCAGAACATAATTCAATAACGACGACTTCCCTACGTTTGGTCTGCCAACAATCGCTACATTTACGCCATCTCTAATAACTCGGCCAAACTCATAACTTTCAAGTAAAGTATCAATTTCTATAATTATTGAGTCAATTCTTTTTAACAATTCATCTTGATTTACGAAATGAATATCTTCTTCAACAAAATCCAATTCCAATTCCACAAAAGAAGATGAGTTTAGCAATTGAGATCTTAATTCGTTTACCTTTTTTGATAACAATCCATCCAATTGATTTCTTGCACCACGAAATGAAGCTTCTGTTCTAGAGTTGATCACATCTGCAACTGCTTCTGCCTTGGCAAGATCGATTCTGTTATTTAGAAAAGCTCGCTTTGTAAACTCCCCTGGTTCAGCTAATCTTATGTCATCAATACTTAATAAAAGCTCGATTACTTTTTGAGTAATGAGTGGATTTCCATGCGTGCTTATCTCAACACTATCTTCACCAGTATATGAGTTTGGTGCCCTAAAAATAGATATCAAAACATCATCAATGTGTTCCCCATCTTGATTTTTTATATCACCATAGTGCAACGTATGTGATGATGCATTTTCAATTTTACTCTTGCCATAAAAAATATTATCAACAGCAGCAAACGATTGCGGTCCACTTAGTCGTATAACTGAAATTGCGCCGACTCCAGCAGGAGTGGCTAAGGCAATAATTGTATCTTCTTTCACTTTATAAAATGCTCATTTTTAACATTACAAAAATAATCATTATTAAAAGGGATATCAATTGAACTATAAATACTAGTTTGCTTTCTAAAATTGTAATATTGTCATATTATTATGACGATATTTTCCACCTATCAAATTATTTGACAAATTATCCGACATTTTGTCCACATCAGTTAAAAACCTACTTCTACCTGTAACTCATTATTTTATAATGCCTTATGGCAATATTAGACTTCGGCACGTTGATTGGATATCTAATTACGAGTTTGAAAATAAAATTAACAACAACAAATAAAAAAGGAAATATACTATGACACTTGTAAAGTTCAACCCGGTAAGAGATCTTATTGATTTCGAAAGAGAGTTTAACAAAATGTTTAACTCGCTTGAAAACCGATTTGGCATTTCAAAGAGTAAAGATGCTGATGCAGAATATGAGAATGCCGTTTGGATGCCGTTAACTGACATCTATGAAAACAAAGACAACTTTACTTTAACTATTGATTTACCAGGAATCAAAAAAGAAGATGTTAAAATTTCTTTTACAAATGGTAAACTAAATATCAGCGGTGAAAGAGTTCAGGAAGCCGATACAAAGGATTCAAAATGTCATCGAATTGAAAAATCGTATGGCAAGTATTTCAGATCATTCAATCTTCCTGAGTTGATTCAGGCAGAAAAAATAAATGCAGAATTTACAAATGGACAGTTAACAATAACTATCCCAAAAGCAGAAGAAGCAAAGCCAAAAGAAATTGAAATAAAAGTTAAATAAGCTAAGAGTAGATGAAGATCTGAATAAGGGTAACTTTTTGGTTACCCTTTTCTTTTGTCTAAATTTAAAAGAATAAATCAATAACTTTTTGGTAACTGCAGGCTTCAGACTGTGGACAGTTTTTATTTCCGTAATCTGAAGGTTGCGACTACAGGGCTCTAAATTCTAAAAGCTTAAAATGGAATATAAAGATTATTACAAAATTCTTGGTGTAGAAAAAAAGGCAACGCAGGATGAAATAAAAAAAGCTTACCGAAAGCTTGCTATGAAACATCATCCTGATCGCAACGCCGGGAAAAAATCTTCTGAAGAAAAATTTAAAGAGATAACTGAAGCCAATGAAGTTTTAAGCGACCCAGAGAAAAGAAAAAAATATGATACTCTCGGTTCAAACTGGAATCAATATCAACACACTGGGGGACAAGGGTTTGATGATTTCTCTTCTCGCTTCGGAGGAGGAAGAAGACAATCAGGTTCCACTTATGAATACTCTGGAAATATAAACGATATTTTCGGAGATATGGGGGGTGGATTTTCTGATTTCTTTGAATCATTTTTTGGCGGCAGTAGCGGAGGATTTGGCGGTAGAACTCAACAACAAAAAACTGCGATTGATGTTGAAGCAAACATGAACGTTACTCTTGAAGATGCTTTTGTCGGAAGCGAAAAGACAATCAGTGTTGAGGGAAAAAAACTTAAAATAAAAATTAATCCGGGAACAAAAGATGGGCAGAAACTTAGATTAAAAGGATTGGGAAGATCTAAAACTGCTGATGGTACAAAGGGAGATTTATATCTAAACATCCACATTCTTCAACATCCATTTTATGAAATAAAGGAAACTGATTTATATTACAATCTTGATGTTGATTTATATACTGCAGTTCTTGGTGGTAAAGAAAACATAAGAACTTTAGATGGAAAAACAATTAGCATTAATATTCCCGAAGGGACTGAATCAGAAAAGATATTAAGGTTAAAAAATCTTGGAATGAATACAGATGGTGGGCGTGGAGATTTGTTTGTAAATATTCACGTAACAATCCCAAAAGACCTCAATAAAGAGGAAAAAGAATTATTTAATAAGTTAAAATCATTAAGAAAAGAATAACGTTATTGCGAATCTCGGCTTGTCGGGATGAAGTAATCTGGTTACGAAAGTTTGCTTCGTCACTTCGATCCTCGCAATGACAGAACAAAAAAAGGAGATCCAATGACCGAAACACACAAAACAAAATTTGAATTTAAAGCGGAAACTAAAAAGCTATTAGATATTCTTGTTCATTCGCTTTACACGAGCAAGGATATTTTTCTGCGCGAGTTGATTTCAAATTCATCCGATGCTTTGGATAAACTTCGATTTGAATCAAACAAAGGAACCGATATTGCAGACAAAGATCTTCCGTTAGAAATTAAAATTGGTTTTGATGATAAGAAAAATACAATTACACTTTCTGATACTGGAATTGGAATGACTCGTGACGAAATGATTGCAAACATTGGAACGATTGCCAAATCCGGCTCAGAGGAATTTTTAAAACAGCTATCAGAAAACAAAGATGCCATTAACAACATAATTGGAAGATTTGGAATTGGTTTCTATTCTGTTTTTATGGTTGCCAAAGAGGTTGTAATCAAAACAAAATCGTATAAGAAAGATGAAGTTGCTGTTGAATGGAAATCAGATGGACTTGGTGATTATGAAATCTCTGATATTGATGAAGATATAAGTCGCGGAACTACTATTGAGATCTTTTTGAAAGATGACGCAAAAGAATTTTCTGAAAAATATAGATTAGAATCAATCATTAAAAAACATTCTAACTTTATTTCTTTCCCGATTTATTTAGAGAATGAAAAGATTAACACAATTGCAGCAATCTGGCGCGAACCAAAATCTACACTAAAAAAAGAACAGTATGATGAGTTCTACAAATTTTTAACTTACGATAACGAAGAACCGTTTGAAACAATTCACACATCGGTTGATGCGCCAATTCAATTTAATTCTTTGTTATTCATTCCAAAAAAGAGTTATGAATACTGGAGGTTTAATCGCGATGATTACGGTTTGGATTTATATGTACGCCGCGTTCTTATTCAACACCAAAACAAAGAATTATTGCCAGAGTATTTAAGTTTCGTTAAGGGTGTTGTTGATTCTGAAGATTTGCCGCTTAATATTTCTCGCGAAACGCTGCAGGAAAATATTGTCTTTACAAAAATTGCCCAAAGTGTTGCGAGTAACATACTCTCTGATTTAATTAAAGTTGCAAAGGATTCTCCAGAGCGTTATGCTGATTTCTGGAAAGAACATGGAAGAATTTTTAAGCTTGGTTATATGGATTTTAGCAATGCTGAAAAATATCAGCAGCTATTAAGATTTAATTCGTCTTTAAGCAAAGATGAAAATGAACTTGTTTCGCTCGAAGATTATGTAGGCAGAATGAAGAAAGATCAAAAAGAAATTTATTACTCATTAGGCACAAGTAAAGAAGCTATTGATTTAAATCCTCATCTTGAAATTTTTAAAGCAAAGGGATTAGAAGTTCTTTACCTGTATGATCCGGTTGATGAGTTTGTTGTTTCATCAATTCGCAAGCATAAGGATTTTGATTTCAAATCTGTTGATGGTGTTGATTTGAAAGAACTTGACAAACTCGAAGATGTTGTAAAGAATGAAAAACCTAAAGAGAAATTCAGTAAAGAAGATGATAAAGCATTTGGCAAGTTATTGTTGAAGATGAAAGAAATACTCGGAGATAGAGTTACAGAGGTTCACGAATCAAAACGATTAAAGGGAAGTCCTTCTTGCTTGATAAATCCAGATGATACAATGTCATCAACAATGCAAAAGATTTTGAAGATGTCTAACCAGGGAATGGCAATGCCTCCTCAAAAAAGATTGATGGAGATAAATAAAGAACATAAGCTTATCAGAAACCTGATGAATGTATTTAAGAAAAACGAAAGTGATCAATTTATAGCGGATACAACCGAACAGCTCTATGAATCAGCTTTGTTGCTTGAAGGAAATCTTGAAGATCCGCATAAGCTTGTAAATAGGTTAAATAAAATGTTAACCGATGCCAGTGAACTTTACAGTTTGAGCAAAGAATAGGCGTAAGCTTTATATAGTTGGGATTAAAGATAAATGTTTATGATGTGTTTGATTTAAAAACAAACCTTCTAGGTATTTCATTAGCATTTCTGATAGAAATAATAACAATTAATTACTTGCGTGAGAAGTATTAGAGGATATTATGAATGATTCAAAACCACGTGTATGCCCTGTTGAACTTTCAGGTTCATTGGATAATAAAATAAGAAGATGGTTGCAAAATCCGGATAAAATATTAGCTCCATATTTAAAACCAGGGATAAAGGTAATTGATATAGGATGTGGACCAGGCTTTTTTTCTATCGAAATAGCGAAGATGATTGGCCGCAATGGAAAAGTATATTCCGTTGATTTGCAAGAAGGTATGCTGAATCAAATTAAAAATAAAATTAAAGGAACCGAATTAGAAAAAAGAATTCATTTAATAAAAAGTGATGGTGATAATTTTGTTATACCTGAGAAGGTAGATTTTATTTTAGCATTTTATATGATACACGAAGTACCTGATAAAGATAATCTATTTAAGATGCTAAAAAATATGCTTAATGAAAATGGACGATTTTTAGTAGTTGAACCAAAACTATTTCACGTTTCAAAAAAAGAATTTGAATTAACATTGCAGAAAGCGAAGCAAGCAGGATTTAAAATTACAAATGGTCCTAAATTGCCATTCAGTCATTCTGCAATTTTAGATTAACTGCAGACGAACCCCACCTCGTTCCTCCCCTTTAGCTAAAGGGGAGGAGGCAGGAGGGGTTTGACTTAAACTTTTTATTGCTTTAATCTATAACTACTTTTTCATTGATTTTATAATTCAGAATTACTTTGACAAAAAACCATAAAATCCGCAATGTTAGTTTTATTATACTTGGCGTTGTGTTATTCATTTTAAAGCAAAAATATAATGGACCAAATAATTAAATAGTAAAAAATTATCTTGACAACTTTTCTATTTCATTTGCGGTTTATTTTATTGTTGAATTTTGTGATCATTTCTGGAAGTCAAATAAGTTAACAACTGCTTTTATTACACTTATTATTGTTAGTTCGTTTGAGTTAACAAATGGGTTTGGTGTAATGATAAATGTTTATAATACAATCGATTTACTTGTAAATATTATTGGTGTCTTACTAGCGTTGGCACTTGATATTGTTACATACAAATTTACTATGGTAAATAAACAATAGTCGTCTTTTACTTATTGATTAAAATTTTAAGAGCTCAATTTTATTCCATAGATCTAATATAATATTTAACAAAAGATATAAATGATTATTGATTTCATACCAACGTTTTCTAAGTATGAATTTTGTCATGCTTCAACGGTTTGCTGTCTAAAAGATAAAACTCTTGTTGCTTATTATGCCGGTAAGTATGAAGGGCACCGTAAAACTGGTATATGGTTATCAATTAAAAGAGATGGTATCTGGTCCCAACCAACTGAGCTATTCAACTCTAAAAATTTTATAGGTAGAGAATTACCGTGTTGGAATCCTGTTTTATTTCAAGATTCAGAAAAATTATTCATATACTTTAAAATAGGAAAGAACCCTGCTGAGTGGTCTGGTTATTATTCTGAAAGTATTGATTTTGGTGAAACATGGTTAAATCCAAAAGCCTTGAATAAAGATATAGTTGGACCCGTCCGGAGTATGCCTGTTAAAATTGGTAATCACTTCATTAGTGGCAGTAGCAATGAAATGTTTGGTGGTTATATACATTTTGAACTAAGTAATAATGGCATAAACTGGAAAAAAATTATTCCAAATATTGAGTCAGAAATTGGGGATTGTATTCAACCGGCACTTCTGAAATTAAATGAAAAAGAATTGATTGCTTATGCTCGCAGTTCTTCCGGAGTTTTAGTGTCTACATGTTCTAATGATGCAGGTAAATCGTGGAGTAAAGTTAGCAAAACAAAAATCCTAAATCCAGATTCAGCCATTGAAATTAAATCCATTGAAGATAATTTTCATTTACTTGCCTATAACAAATCCAATATAAAGCGATCACCATTAATGCTTGCCTACTCAAATGATGGGATCAACTGGAATGATATAATCTTGATTATTGAAGGGGACGGTGAGTATTCTTATCCTTCAATGTCTGTTTATCAAGATGATGTGATAATTACCTTCTCGAACAACAGAAAGTTTATTTCCTGTGTAAGTTTAAATGTTGATGAGTTGAAAAGGAAAGAAGTCTTGCCATTTGCTGATTGACTTAAACTTTTTACTGCTAAGTTATTAAAATAAAAATCACACACCTGAATTTATTTTAACTATTTTGGTCAAACATTTTTACAGATCTCAGCACTTAAAAGGATTTACGTTATCGGTGTCCTAGATTAATTTTATTCATCTTAGTTTTTAACCATCTATCACAAATACATCGTATTTGCAAATATTTTAAGCTCAAAACTATTTACGTTTGTTGAATAATATTCTTAATCAATTTAACTTTGAGCATTACATGAAACTATTTGTTAACTAATCAAAAACTAATAAAAGGATCACAATGAGCAGTATTTTAAAATTCGGTGAAGACGTTAAAGGTTACAATATCCGTGTACTAAATGAACGGGAAATTAGAGCTGGAGCCGGGTTGTTATTTGTTCTTATGTTTATTGCAATACTTTCGGCTATTATGCAGGGAAGTTTTGCACTTCTTAAATATGCTGTGATGATATTTCTTGCAGATATGCTGATAAGAGTTTTAGTTAATCCCAAATATTCACCTGTTTTAATTTTAGGAAGGTTCTTTGTTAGAAACCAGGTGCCGGAATATGTTGGTGCTGTGCAGAAAAAATTTGCATGGGTAATTGGAGTATTTCTTGGTTTATCAATGTTCATACTGATAAATATTATGAATACCTTTAGTGTAATTACAGGTCTTATCTGTTTAATCTGTCTAATCTTTTTATTCTTTGAGTCTGCTTTTGGAATTTGTTTGGGTTGTAAATTTTATTCATGGATGTATAAAGAAAAAGCTCAATACTGTCCGGGTGAAGTGTGCGAAATTAAAGACAGGCACGAAATACAAAAAACAAATTTGCCTCAGTGGGTAATAGTTATAGCATTTATTGCATACATAATTAGCATCGTCTATTTATTTAATGATAATTTCAAAGTGCCGCCGCGTGAGTTGTTTTCCGGAAAGAGTTTAGAAGAGATGCAGCAGGAATAATAAAAAAAAATCCTCTCTTATTTTGAGAGAGGATTTTTCATTATTCAAATTGAGTAATTAAGATTTTCTTTTGTACTTAATTTCCATCGATTTAGTTTCGCCAGCACCATAATCAACGAACATTTCAAAAGTTGAATTATCTTTGTCAATAATTTTTAGCACCTGTCTAACATCAACTTTACTACCGTTTGGTGTTACCATTTTGCCCTTATAAATTACTGTATTAGTACTTTTATCATATTTCCCTTCAGTTGACATCATACCTGTACCCATATTATCAATCCAAACATTCTGGAAAACTTTAAGTGCATTATCATAACCGGTAATATCCATTCCATTAAACGGCATACCCATCATCGTCCCGGAAAATTTTCCAACTATATATCGTCCATCCATAACTGATTCGTATTTTGTATTACCCTTCATTGTTTGCGGTGGTTGAGATGGATCCATCCACATAGTTATATCGCCCTCCCATTCTCCAGCCATATCAGTCAGTATTTTGTGTTCAGAACCTGGAGTCATATAAGATTGCCATTCCTTCATCATAGCTTCCTGGTTGGCATCCTGTGCAAAAGAAATTATGGAACATAAAAGAACGAGAGCTAAAGAGAACTTACTAAGGAATTTCATACTTACTCCTAATGAAATGAATTGATTAATGTTAATAGTAACGAAAAAGAAAAAGGATTTTATTAGTTATTCTATGGTAACATAGTTTCTATAATTATAATTGTCAATAGTTAATAATTATTTAATATCTCACACAATGTGCAATTTATATTAAAGATTTCATTACAGACGATTGATTGACTTACAAAAACCATTAACCTAATTTTAAACCGCATTTATTCAATCATTTCATAGGGGAGCTATGGATATTAAAAAGTTTCTTTTGGTTTTAATTCTTAATTTTTCATTCTTAACTGTTAATTGCTTTAGCCAGCAATATGGTTGGGTGGATATTAGCAGTAATCTTCCTACTTCAATCGGAACAGCATCATTATCAGATATGAACTGGCTAAATGAAAACGAAGGCTGGATATGTTCAAGTGCTTTGGGAGAAATTTATCACACTACAGACGGTGGACAAACTTTCGAAACTCAAACTACTCAATTCTATACAAATGCAATTTATATGCTTAACTCTTTTATTGGATATGCAGGTGGGCAACAAGGAAGAGTTTACAAAACTACAGATGGTGGAACAAACTGGTTTGTTCATGGAAGTATAGGGAACACTTTACTTGATATAGATTTTCCTCCAAATTCAGAGTCTGGTTATTGCTGTGGAGATGCTGGAAAGATATATAAAATAACATCATCAGGTGTAAGTTCAATGAGTAGTGGGATAAGTTCAAATTTAAGATCAATTAGCTTTTCATCTGCAGAAAATGGATGGACTTGTAGTGGAGGCTATATTCTTCATTTTGATGGCAATTCGTGGTACGAACAAGATTCACCAGTAGGCAGTTCTTACAACAGTATCGATATGGTAAATGATTCAATTGGTTGGGTCGTAGGGGCTTCAGGTCTGATTGTTAAGACTTTAACTGGAGGTGAAACAATAAATAATATCTCGTGGTTCCATCAAACATCTCCTGTAACTTCATCATTAAATAATGTTAATTTTTTAGATTTTAATTTTGGTTGGACAGTTGGAAATTCTGGTGTAGTGTTATACACAACCAATGGTGGAACAGATTGGAATATTATTCTTGATGGATGGACAATAAATATGCTACGCTCAGTTCAATTTACTTCACAAACAAACGGCTACATACTTGGCAACAACAAAACACTATTTAAATATGGTTTACTCACAGGTGTAGAAAAACAACCAACGCAACCAACAGAGTTTAAGTTAGAACAAAATTACCCAAATCCGTTTAATCCTTCTACCAGTATTCAGTATGCAATAGGCAGTAGGCAATTTGTACAACTTAAATTGTTTGATGTTTTGGGAAATGAAATCGCAACTCTTGTTAATGAAGAAAAACCTGCAGGCAGTTATGAAGTAAAATTTACTCCAGCATCAAGTATCCGGAATCCGGCAACTGGAATCTATTTCTACCAACTTAAAGCAGGGAATTATATTCAAACAAAAAAAATGATATTACTTAAGTGAGAACTTTATGAAAAAACTTTTAATGCTTTTAATTTTTCATTTTTCATTTTTAATTGGTACTTGCTACAGCCAGCAATACGGTTGGGTAGCACTTACTTCGCCTAATGCCAGTGGTTTATTCAGAAGTATTTATGTATCTGGAAATGAAGCTTGGTTGCTTAATAATAATGCAATTTATTATAGCAACAACTATCCATCTACAGAATTTTCTCAGATATTTACTCCTTCAAATACACTAAATGCTATGTGTTTTCTAATTCAAGGTGGTAATAAATATGGCTGGGCAGTCGGGAGTAGTTCAATCGGTGCAAGAACTTCTAATGGAATATACTGGGAATCTATCTCTCTCGGCGGAACAAGTACATATAATTGTGTTTTTTTTCCTACAACTTCAATAGGTTTTGCAAGCGGAACAGATAATTATCTTCATAAGACTGTAAACGGTGGAACTAACTGGATCGGTGTGGGAACAGGATTAAGCGTTAGCAATGTAAACACATTATTCTTTATGGATTCTAGTACCGGATATATAGGAACCTCTGATCCACGTCTTGCTAAAACTACAGATGGTGGTTTAACCTGGGTTGATGACGGCGATATTACAGGGACTATAACTGATATTTATTTCTATGACAATACTCAAGGTTGGGCTGTTGGTGGTACCGATATACTTACTTATAATAATGGTATATGGACTCAACAAAATAACACAACTGGGTTTTCACTGTATTCAGTATTTTTCCTGAATCAAAATGAAGGTTGGATCGCTGGTAATGGCGGAACAATTCTTCATTCAACTGACGGTGGAACAACTTGGTCAGCACAGACAAGCGGCACCACTGCTATGTTAAGAGATGTTTTCTTTACATCTACCACCAATGGTTATGCAGTTGGTAATAACGGAACAATACTTCACTATACCCAACTTACAGATGTAGAAGAACAACCCACACAGCCTACAGAATTTAAGTTAGAACAAAATTATCCAAATCCGTTTAATCCAGCAACCAGTATTCAATATACAATTGGCAGTAGTCAAGTTGTTCAATTAAAAGTTTATGATGTTCTTGGAAATGAAGTTGCCACTCTCGTTGATGAAGAAAAACCTGCAGGCAGTTATGAAGTTGAATTTAACTCGGCACGTCATTCCCGCGAAGGCGGGAATCTAACCAGTGGAGTTTATTTCTATCAGCTTAAAGCTGGTAATTGTTTAGAAACAAAGAAAATGATATTAATGAAGTGAGAATATGGGAACCAGTATAGCTTACTTTTTACCCTTTTACAGTTTATGAACAATTTTGGTGACCTTTATATTTCCTGTGCTTTTTAATTTTAAATAACAGAAGACAAGTAAGTACATAATTAAAATCATTGCTTTGAGTTTAATTTAAAGAAGATGGTAACTGTTTTAACTGTTCTGCAGAAAAGCTATTTGCATTTGGTGAGGTTAAAATTGCACATACTCACAAGGGCAGACAATAAACAGAGGAAAATTTTACAATAAATTAATATTCTATCCTGATTCTTATCACTTAAAATAAGAACTCTCCAGCTTATATTTGAGCAATTCAAATCTTAAACATCAAAAGGAATACTATATGCAAAAAAGAATTCTTGGAAAAAATGCATTGCAGGTTTCTGCAATCGGACTTGGGTGTATGGGAATGTCTGAGTTTTATGGTCAGACAAATGATGATGAATCAATAAAAACTATTCATCGCGCATTAGAGCTTGGTATTAATTTTTTAGACACTGCGGATATGTATGGTGTTGGCAAAAACGAAACTCTTGTTGGTAAAGCAATAAAAGGAAAACGTGATCAATTTGTAATTGCAACTAAGTTCGGAAATGTGCGTGGCGCAGATGGAAGTTTTCTTGGAGTTAGTGGCAAACCGGAATATGTAAAGAAATGCTGCGATGAAAGCTTAAAGCGTTTAGATATAGATGTGATTGATCTTTATTATCAGCATAGAGTTGATCCAAATGTTCCGATTGAAGAAACAGTTGGCGCAATGTCTGAACTTGTTAAAGAAGGCAAGGTAAGATTTTTAGGTCTTTCAGAAGCCGCCCCGGAAACTATAAAACGCGCAAACAAAGTTCATCAGATAACTGCATTACAAACAGAATACTCACTCTGGACAAGAGATCCAGAACAGGAGTTGTTAGATGTTTGTAAAGAACTGGATATCAGCTTTGTTGCATATTCACCTTTGGGAAGAGGATTTTTAACAGGACAGTTTAAGCCTGAACAGGAAATTCCTGCAGATGACTACAGAAGAGTAAATCCAAGATTTGTAAAAGAAAACATAGAACACAATTACAAACTAGTAGAGCAGATAGAACAAATTGCAAAGGAAAAAAATTGCACGGCGGCTCAATTAACACTTGCGTGGTTATTGCATCAATGGGATAAAATTGTTCCAATACCAGGAACAAAGCGCGTAAAATATCTTGAGGAAAATGCTGCGGCTGTTGATATAAAATTAACCGTTGATGAATTAAAGAAAATTAGTGCTGCCGCTCCAGTTGGATTTACCAAAGGTAGTCGTTATGCAGAGCAAGCGATGAAAGCACTTAACAGATAATTATTAAAAGGGAGAACGAAAACTCCCTTTTTATTTGATTAACATCATCTTCTTAGTTTCAACAAAACTCCCAACTTGCAGACGATAAAAATAAATTCCAGACGCTAGACTCTTGGTATTAGATCCTATGCTAAATTCTACTTCATACTTTCCTGCTTCTCTATATTCACTTACCAGGGTAGAAACTTCATGTCCAAGTATATCATAAATCTTTAATGTTTGCCAAGTTCCGATTGGAGATTGCCAACTGATTTTTGTGCTTGGGTTAAACGGGTTCGGATAGTTTGGATACAATATTATTCCGGCAGGGATAATTGTTTCTTCTTTAACATCTGTTAATGTGAATTGTACATTTAAATTATATTGATTCTGGTTTTGCGGACTGATAGTAAACTGATCACTTACTGCATTTGCAAATCCAACCTTTTGCGCTACCAACTGATATGAACCATATGGTAAATTATTGATGTAAAATCGACCGTCTTCTTTTCCAAAGTTGTAAGAATAAAGCTGATTGTTGCTTAAAGATTTTGCGAGAACAGTTATTCCATTCTGACTTTGTGCATCCAAAAACGGAACAGTAATTGTACCATAAGCGCCGCCACCGCCGTAAGAGGAATCTCTTTCTAAATAAAGATTTTTATTGGCCAAGGGTTGATTAACAAAAACTGAATCTGCATCTTGCCAAAAAACAGAGGCTGAGTTACTGCTGTTATAATATGTTGGAAGAAAATAATCGGAATACCCCTGTACAAAATAATAAGTGCTGTCTTCAACACTGATGCTGTAACTTCCATCAGATCTTACGAAGCCAGCATAAACAGATGAATCAGCATTTGGTGCATCTGATTTCATCAATGTTGGAGTGTGTGTTCCTTTCCGGATTATCACAACACCTTTATCAAGTGTAATTCCATAAATAGAATCGATAACCGTTCCGGAAACAGAATATCCTGTATTATAAATGGTTGGAAGAATGATATCTACATTTAAAGTTTGTCCGGAATCAAGGTTTACAGGTGCAGCAAAAAAAGGATCCGGCGTATTACCAGAAAACATAACACGATATCCTTCTTTTTCGGCCGCTACGGTATAATCCCCCTTTGGCAATTGAATATTATAGTTGCCGGATATATTTGTAAATGTGGAATCAAACAAATAAATGCCGTAGTAAAAAAAGTATACTTTAGAATTTGGCAAGGGAGTTAAAACTTCATCAGAAATAATTCCCGAGCAAGTTCCATAATCATCATCAAAAAAATCTATTTTAATTCTTAGATCGCGCGGACTCTCCGGATCGTTACTGTAGACCCAGATTGTATCTGTTGTGTCATGAACCGTTATACTGTAAAAATTTGTAAGGATAGTATTTAATTTTACTGTATCTCCAGGATTAATGATTAACGGTAATGGAGAATTATCTTCAAAATCCAGAATATAATATGCACTAGTTGCAGACAAACTATCAATTATAAGCGGCTGGTTGCCATCATTATAGACTAATGTATATTCATATCTGCTGAATATATCTTCAAATCGAATATTTCTGGGTTCTATTCTTAAATCTGGCTGGGCAAAATGGTTGCCCGTCAAATACATTATTAGTAAAAATGTAAAATAATATTTATTCATAGTCACGAGTTTATTTAATTTAGTACTAATAATATTAAAATAGTGACAAAATAAAGAGATAGAAAAATCGACTTTCTTAATATATCAAAACCAGAACTTGAATCTTTGTTAATCTTATCAAAAGACGGCGATTCAAAATCATTTAATAAGATATCCGGCTACGTGCGTGAAATATCTTATTCCTATTTTTTATCCAAACATAGGGCCCACAAAATCATTAATAAAGATGATGTAGACGACCTTGCCACAAATGTTTATATAGCCTTTGCAGAACAATATCATAAAATAGATGTTATTGAAAACTGGCTGCGCAGGGTTTTGTTTTTAACTTTTGTAAGATGGTACAAGCAAAATAATCAGCGAAGAACTCTTGAACTGAATGAAGAAATTACTGCGGATGATTCTAATTTAAGAACAGATGATGGATTTGATGTTAACGTGATCATGAAGATTGTGGATACCTTAAGTGAAGAAAAACAAGAGATTGTAAAGCTTAGATTTTGGGGTGATTTGAAGTTTTCTGAGATTGCTGAGAAGCTTAACAAAAACGAAGCAGCGATTAAGAAAATGTTCTATCGTACAATTGAAGAGATAAAAAACAAATTAGAATAATGTCACTTTTAAATGATTGTCATTACTAATGGTTAAGAAGCACAAAAAGGCATTTATAAAATGGACGATTTTGAAAAAATAATAGAATTGCTGGATAAAGATTTTATTTCAGAAGGTGATAAGGTTCGTCTTAGCGAGATGATTAATAATAATCCAGAGGCAAAAAAGATACACGATGCATATCTGAATCTGAAATTATCTTTAAAGAGAGATGAACATATTGATGAAGAACTAATGGCAGAATATGTTATGTATAAAAACAATCTCTCATCAACCAGATTGATTATTCTACTTGCAAATAAAGTTGAAGATCATATTAGAAAATGTGTTAAGTGCGAAAAACTTTTTACCAAGTTAAATGCAGAATATTGTGATGTTGATGCTTTTGTCAGCCAATCTTTAGTTGAGCAAGTTAGCCAGAAAAAACCCGAACAATCAAAAGGATTTTTCTTGTTCAATAATTTTAGTGCGGCAAAATATGCTTTTGCGTCTTTAGCGGCTGTTGTAGTTTTATATTTAGGCTTGTTTGCGATTTCATCATTCACAACCCCGGATTATAAAAAATCATTTTTAGATGGAGAAGAATTTTACACAACAAGAGGAAGAACTTCTGAATTATTTCAACGCGGGTTGGATGCTATTGATAGAAAAGATTATGATAATGCAATCAAGTTCTTGAATGATGATATAAACAATAACAAATCGGATGAATCAATTTTCTACACTCATTTTATACTTGGTATAACTTATGTAGAAAAAGCAGAGAGTGATTTTCTCGGATTGTTTAATTCTTTTAACAAAGAAGACGTTACAAGGGGAATTGAGAATTTTGAAAAATCAATCGATCTGAACAACAGCGGTAAGTTTAATAACTTAAATCTTGATGCACATTATTTTATTGGCAAATCATACTTAATGATTGATGAAAAGACTTCTGCGTCCGAACATTTACAATCGGTTGTTGATGGCAAAGGCAGCTATTATAAAAAAGCAGAAGAGTTGCTAAGAAAATTATGACTCGTAAATGAATTGTGAACATGAAAAAACGTGCATTTACATTTTTTACTTTGATACTGTCTGCCCTGGCGGGATTGTTTTTTATTGCAACAGGATTTTTACCTGTTGATGAAATAAAATCCGACCAGAAGGAAGATTTGGAAATTCAATCAGAATTTTTTATCCCGTCTTTAGAATTCCACAAAATTGAAAAAGCATTACTTAACCTATCTAACATTGATTCATATTTAGAATCGATAACCCAACTAAAAAACAGTTTCGAGAAAAATTATTTAACAGCTCTAGTGTTGAAAAGAAAAGGAGAGTATGAAAACTCATTTAATCTTTTATACTCAATGCTTTCAAGTTATCCGCAATATTATCCATATTATGATGAACTAATATTTTCCGCAAAGGCTTCTGATAGTTTAAAACAAATTAAAAAACTTATTGAAACTGAAGAACCCAACAACAAGTATTCTGATTATTTAAGCTCATTATATTTCTATCATACTAATCTGTATTCAAAATCGATTGAATTGCTAAAAGATAATAAAGATTTTGAATCACAATATTTACTTTCTTATTCTTATCGGGGAATTGGTGATTACGAAGGCGCTTTATCGGCTTTGAATCAATCAGAAAGTTTACTACCAAAAGAAAGCTATGAGCTAAGCAAAGTACTTATCTCAAAAGGCTCACTTTATCTGCTTTCCGGAAAATATGACGAAGCAGATAAATTTTATAAATCTGGCTTAGAGTCAGCAAAACTGTCAGGGAATAAAAGAGAGGTTGTAAAAGCATTGGTAAATCTTGCAATCCTGGATGATCAGAATGGGAGCGTGGATGAAGCCAAAATTAAATTAGAATATGCGTTGCAAATATCAAGAGCAATAGAAGATACAGAACTCGAAGCGACAGTTTTATCTGAGCTTGCAGTATCATATACATATTCTGGAAACATTGTAGAAGCAAAAAATAATTACGAAAAAAGTTTTGAGATATTTAAAGTTCTTAACCATAAAGAAAGATTATCAAATCTTTGTGCAAACATTGCTTCTCT
>Ga0209288_10000067_pt1 | contig 33795 bp, 26 predicted proteins | sample PPLLaktember2015_4_FD_187261 | JGI IMG/M metagenome (GOLD analysis project Ga0209288, IMG submission 187261) | Freshwater sediment microbial communities from Prairie Pothole Lake near Jamestown, North Dakota, USA - PPLs Lake P8 Core (1) Depth... | ecosystem: Environmental > Aquatic > Freshwater...
TGCAAAAGCTTTTCGAAACTTTTTGTAAATTTTGTGCGGGAATTGAAACAAACATCCAACTAATAAAGTATAAAACCGTTGAAGGATAGAAATCTTAGCGAATTTACGGATGAAGAGCTGATTCTGGAATTTCAAGGCAATGGAAATGAGAAGGCTTTTGAAATTTTAGTTCAAAGATTTAAAAATCCGTTAACTAATTATGTTTATCGATTTCTTGGAGATTATGATTCTTGTGTTGATGTTGTGCAGGATACTTTTGTAAAAGTTTATCGGTACAAAGATAATTATAGTTCTTTGGCAAAGTTTTCAACCTGGATTTATACAATTGCAGGTAATCTTGCACGAACTGAATATCAGCGGAAGCGAAGAAGAAATATTTTTTCAATAAGTGGGTTTGGGGAAGAAGATAAATCTTTTGATATACCTGATAATTCTAATCGTCCGGACATAGCTGCTGATATGAATCTGAAAAATGAAATTATTCAGAAAGCTTTGTTAAAAGTTAGGGATTCTTATCGAGAAGCTGTAATACTTAGAGATGTGCAGGAATTATCATACGAAGAAATTGCAGATATAATGAAAATTGAAGTTGGCACAGTAAAATCAAGGATAAATCGTGGCAGGGCAGAGTTGCAGAAATATCTAAAAGATATTTATAATGATTAAGGTTTAATGAAATGAATGAAGAAGAAAAAACATATAAAAAATTATTAGATGATTTAAAAAATCTTCCCAAGGTTGAGGCACCTAAAACCTTTGAAACAGAACTTTTAAGAAAAATCAATTCATCTGAATTGAAAAAGAAAGAAAGTTTTTGGGATAGATTGGTTTCACCGGGAAAATTAGCACCTGCCGCTGTTGCTATTGCTTCTGCCGCAATTATCTTTTTTGTTGTTGATATTAATTCAGAGGAAATGGAAGATCCTCTTAACATTGCCCCAAAATTACGTGAAGACTTAGTCGTGATTGAATCAATTGAAGAAATACCGATTGCACCATTAAAAAGATCGGCAGGAGTTAATGAGGAACCAAAAGGGCAAAACGAAAGGTCGGTTGAAACAAAAGAAATTGAGAATCAAGTTCAACCTAAAGTTGGTTCTGAAGAACTATCCAATACAAAACTTGAAGATTTTGAAAAATCATTTTCTGATGAGTCAGTTTCCGATATAACCGATAACGATAATCTAAAGACTAGAGAAACAAGAAATTTAGGCAGAAGTACCTCGCCCTCAGCTTCAACACTAGCATCTGAAATAACTATGGTAGATAGTTTTGAAAGAGAAACGAAAAGAGAAGGGGATGAAATTAAAGATCTTCCAGTTATACAGAACAGTTCTGATAATGTAATTAAGGAAAACATAAACTTTATGCAAAGAAATCTTTCAACCGAAGAAAAAAAAGAAGTTCAGCAATTAAAAATGAAAGTTCAGACAGAGAAAAGTGCAAAAACAGAACGAAAGTAGACAAAATTGCTCTAAAAGTTATATTGGATAATACTACCGAAACGTCTATATTTACAGCCACTATTTAAGAAAAATAAATATTTAGGATAGATATGAAACCAGGAATTCACCCAGAATATAAACCAGTTGTATTTCAAGATGCATCTTGTGATTTTGCAATTTTAACTCGCTCTACGATTAGAACCAGCGATACTATTAAATGGACAGATGGCAACACTTATCCATTAGTTAAGTTAGAAATTTCAAGCGGCTCGCACCCTTTCTTTACAGGAAAACAGAAGCTACTTGATACAGCAGGTAGAGTTGAGAAATTCAACAAGAAGTACAGCAAGAAACAATAATATTATTTTTTGAACTTGTAATTATTTTAGCCTCGAGATTTCGGGGCTTTTTTAATTTTTGGCTTTCGGAAAAAGTTACTTTAATTTAGTTTTAAGCAGAATAATCTGATGAATAAAAACATAAAAAAAATACTTATAGGAATTACAATTGTAGTTTTACTTGCAATTGTTTTTTTACCCAAAATATTGTCTTCTGAAGGCGGAAGCAATTCTATGACCGGAAGCAGACCGGATGTTTCTGTTCCTGTTAAAGCCCATGTTATTACGTTAGAAACATTGAGTAACAGCGTGTTTACAACAGGAACCATTCTTGCCAACGAAGAAGTTGAACTACGAAGTGAAGTTTCAGGGAAGATTGTTAAAATACTTTTTAGAGAAGGATCTTTTGTAAACAAAGGCGATCTTTTAATAAAAATAAATGATGCCGATTTACAGGCACAGCTACGAAGAGCAGAATCAAAAGTAAAGCTGTCTGAAGAAAAAGAATCCAGGCAAAGACAATTGCGTGATGGTAATTTGATCAGCCAGGAAGAGTATGATAATACAGTTGGCGAATTAAATGTTAATCAGGCTGATTATGATCTGATAAAAGCACAAATAGATAAAACAGAAATTAAAGCTCCATTTGGCGGAATAGTTGGACTACGATCTGTTAGCGAGGGCAGTTATGTAACAACTTCTACAGTTATGGCGCGATTACAAAACTTTAACAGCATCAAGGTTGATTTTTCAATTCCAGAAAGATATTCCGCATCTGTTCAAACAGGTGATGAACTTGAGTTTAAGATTAGCGGAAGCAATAAAATATTTAAAGCAAAGGTCTATGCGATAGAGCCTAAAATTGATCCCGGGACAAGAACATTACAGATCAGAGCAATTTGTAGTTCATCTTATAAAGAGTTAATTCCCGGTGCCTTTGCAAATGTTGAGTTGAGTTTAAAGCAAACCATTGGTGCTATACTTATTCCAACTGTTTCTATAGTTCCTGAACTAAAGGGACAAAAAGTTTATCTATTTAAAAGCGGCGTTGTTGTGCCTCAAGATGTTGAGATTGGTGTAAGAGAAGAAACTCGTGTTCAGGTAACATCCGGTTTAAGCTTGGGCGATACTGTAATAACTTCGGGTATTTTACAAATCAGACCAAAATCAAAAGTAAAAATTTCAGAATTTAATTAGTTGTGAATTACTAAATGAGTTTATCATCCATAAGTATTCAAAGACCGGTACTTGCAATTGTAATGTCAATTGTAATTATTGTGTTTGGAATTCTTGGTTATACTTATTTAGGCGTTCGAGAATTTCCCTCAGTTGACCCTCCGGTAATTACAGTTTCAACAAGTTACATTGGAGCAAATGCAGATGTAATTGAAAGCCAGATTACAGAACCGCTTGAAGAATCCATTAATGGCATTGCCGGAATAAAATCACTTACCTCAGTTAGCCGCGATGGAAGAAGTACAATTACAGTTGAGTTTGATATTGAAGTTGATCTTGAAGCAGCGGCAAATGACGTGCGTGATAGAGTCTCAAGATCACTTTTTGATTTACCTCCCGATGTAGATATTCCCATAGTTGCCAAAGCTGATGCAGATGCAAGCCCTATTGTATTTTTAAGCGTGCAAAGTGATACCAGAAATCTGCTAGAACTTTCAGAGATAGCTAATAATGTTTTTAAGGAAAGACTCCAAACGATAAGCGGTGTAAGCAGCGTTCAGATTTGGGGCGAAAAAAGATACGCAATGCGTCTCTGGCTAGACCCTGCAAAACTTGCTTCATTTCAATTATCGCCGGTTGACGTAAGAACCGCACTTAATCGGGAAAATGTTGAACTTCCTTCCGGAAGGATTGAAGGTGATGACACAGAACTTTCGATAAGAACTATCGGCAGACTACAAACAGAAGAAGAGTTTAACAATTTAATTATTAAAGAATCAGATGGAAGTATAGTTAGAGTTAGAGATGTTGGCAGAGCAGAACTAGGTGCTGAAAATGAACGATCAATTTTAAAATTTGATGGGATTCCCACGGTTGGAGTGGTGCTTATCGCTCAGGCTGGTGCAAATAATATTGCAATTGCAGATGAGTTTTATAAAAGATTGGAGCAGTTAAAAAAAACTATTCCTGCTGATATAAAAACATCAATCGGCTTCGATGTTACAATTTTTATCCGTGAATCTATTAAAGAAGTAGAACAGACTATTATAGTTGCATTTATACTTGTTATTTTAATTATATTTTTATTCCTGCGTGATTGGCGAACAACTCTAATACCGATGCTGGTAATTCCTATTTCTCTAATTGGTTCATTCTTTATAATGTATATAGCAGATTTTTCTATCAATGTTTTAACATTGCTGGGGATAGTACTTGCGATAGGAATGGTTGTGGATGATGCAATAATTGTGTTGGAAAATATCTATACAAAAATTGAAGACAAGATGGATCCTATTGAGGCAGGCAAGAAGGGTTCTGCTGAAATATTTTTTGCTGTTATTTCTACAACAGTTGCTCTGGCTTCTGTTTTTATGCCCGTTATCTTTTTGCAGGGATTAACAGGAAGACTTTTTAGAGAGTTTGGAATTGTAGTTGCTGGTGCTGTAATAATCTCATCTTTTGTTGCACTTACTTTAACACCAATGCTAAGTGCAAAAATACTTAAGAGACGAGAAAAACATAATTGGTTTTACAATATCACTGAGCCTTTCTTCGTAAAATTCAATGAGACGTATAAAAGACAGTTAACCTATTTCATATCACATCGCTGGCTTGCTTTTCCCGCAACGGCTGCAGCAATAATTCTGATTTATGTTCTCATTTCAATTGTTCCAACTGAACTTGCACCTCTCGAAGATAGAAGTCGTTTATCAATAATCGCCACAGCACCTGAAGGGGCAACTTTTGAGTACATGGATAGATATATTGATGAGACTGTCGCTCTATTAAGTGAAAAAGTTCCGGAAAAAGAAGGATTATTTGCAGTTACATCACCAGGATTTGGGGCTTCAAGTTCGGTCAATTCGGGTTTTATTAATTTGATTTTAAAACAGCCGGAATTCAGAAATAAATCTCAGCAGCAAATAGCAGATGAAATTACTCCCCTGGTTAATTCTCTAAGCGGTGCAAGGGCATTCATCACCCAGCAGCAAACTATTGGCGGAGGGAGACGAGGCGGGTTGCCGGTTCAGTTTGTATTACAGGCACCAAACTTTCAATTACTTGAAGAATATCTTCCGAAGTTTATTGATGAAACCAGAAACTATCCCGCATTTACGATTGTAGATGTTAATCTAAAATTTAACAAGCCTGAATTAAAGCTCTCCATCGATAGACAAAAAGCAAGAGCACTTGGTGTTTCAACTATCGATATTGCACAAACTATTCAATCTGCTTTTAGCGGACAGCGGTTTGGTTACTTTATAAAAGACGGAAAACAATATCAGGTTATCGGACAGTTTTCAAGAGAGAATAGGGATGCGCCGATTGATCTTAAATCAACTTATTTAAAAAATACAAAAGGCGAACTTATACAATTAGATAACGTAGTTTTTGTAGATGAACAAAGCGCGCCACCTCAGTTATATAGATTTAATCGTTATGTATCGGCAACAGTTTCCGCTGGATTAGCTCCGGGAGTTTCTTTGGGCCAAGGCATTGATGCTATGTACGAAATTGCTGATAAAGTTTTAGATGATAAGTTTTCAATTGCTTTGGATGGACCATCAAAAGATTTTAAAGAAAGTTCTTCAAGTTTACTCTTCGCTTTTATGCTGGCGCTGGGATTAATTTACTTAGTGCTTGCCGCACAATTCGAAAGTTTTCGTGATCCGTTTATAATTTTATTTACAGTTCCGCTTGCACTTGCTGGCGCATTATTTTCACTATGGTACTTTGATCAGACATTAAACATTTTTAGCCAGATTGGAATTATAATGCTTATTGGCCTGGTTACTAAAAACGGAATATTGATTGTTGAGTTTGCTAATCAAAGAAAAGCTACAGGACTTTCAAAAAATGATTCAGTAATTAGTGCTGCCGCTTCTCGTTTAAGGCCAATCTTAATGACAAGCCTTTCTACAGTACTTGGAATTTTACCAATTGCATTGGCGCTTGGCGCTGGTTCTGAAAGCAGAGTATCGATGGGTATTGCTGTTATTGGCGGATTAATTCTTTCTACATTCTTAACGCTTTTTATTGTCCCCGCTATCTATTCATACTTCTCAAGAAAAACTGCTTCTGTTACAAATGTAACGGAGTAGAATTTCCACTTTTTCACTTAGAGAAACTTAGCTCAAAAAATGTTAAATTCTATAGTACTTTTTGAAAAAGGATATAAAACTATATGCAAATCTGCATTTTTGAAGATATAAACTACTCAAACTTTGAGCCCATGGTTTTTTCACGCCCCGTGTATGATCTGTTATGCGGTATTGATACACTAAAAGAAAAAATCATTCGCAGTTATGGTGATGTAAAAGTTTCGCTGCATTGCCGCCCTTATCTTGCAGAAATTGTACAGCACCAAAACCCAAATTGCTTGGTTAATAAAATAGATGACAAAGAATGCCTGTTTATTAACGGAAGATTAATTGCTCCGGAAAATTTATCTGAGTTTTTGCCGTTACTGCCCGCAGAGGATAAAGTTTTTGTAAATGAAGAAACAGTTATTGCCGCATACCTATCCGGCACACATCTGCAGCATAAAATAAATTATCTTAAAGATCTATTTTCCGTCAGCGATTTTAACGGAATGCCTATTAAAATTCTTGATTTTAAATGTGCAAACTATTTGTGGGATCTGATAAACCATAACGGAAAACAAATAGCTGAAGATTTTAATTACCTGGTAAATAGCTCTAAAGAAAATTTTGCAAATAGCATTGATTCATCAGTACACGTAATTAACAAACAAAAAGTATTCATTGGTAAAGATGTTACAATAAAACCCGGCGTTGTTTTGGATGCATCCGGTGGTCCAATAATTATTGATAGTAATGCTTTTATATTTCCTAACGCAGTAATTGAAGGTCCTGTTTATATTGGTGAATCTTCAAAGATAAAAAGCGGGGCAACTATTTATGAAAATGTTTCGATAGGAAAAGTTTGTAAAGTCGGCGGAGAAGTAGAGCAATCCATTTTTATGGATTATTCAAACAAGCAGCACGCAGGATTTATAGGGCATTCTTACATCGGAAGCTGGGTGAATCTTGGTGCCGATACAAACAACAGCGATCTGAAAAATAATTATTCCAAAATAAAAATTAAGCTGAGCAATAAAGAAGTTGATACCGGCTCACAGTTTCTTGGTTTGATGATTGGTGATCACTCAAAGAGCGCAATAAATACAATGTTTAACACGGGTACTGTTGTAGGGTTTTCTTGTAATATATTTGCGCCAGGATTTCCTGAAAAATATGTTCCATCATTTACCTGGGGCGGTGATGCTTCATCAACTTTTTATGATATTAAAAAAGCAATTGAAACAGCAAAGATTGTAACAAGCAGAAGGAAAATTGATTTTGAGAAAAAGGATGATTTGATGTTTAATAAAATTTTTGATTTAACAAAAAATGACAGAAAAAAAAGAGGCTATTAATTGGAAGAAAATACTGATCAAAATATTGAACCTAAATTAGAAGATATAAACGATCAGACCGAATTAGGGGCAGATCAGAAAAATGCCGGGCATCTGGAAGAGCATAAAGTTGTAGATTTATATTCAGGAGTTCGCGGATTAGCTGTCAAAATTCTAAATCGTGTTGAAAGAACAGATGCATATCTGGAAAAACTTTTAGACAATGAACTAAAGAATGCAGAACTAAACGGACCGGATAAAGCACTGCTTTATGAAATTGTTCACGGCGTTACAAGATGGCAGGGAAGACTCGATTGGATTCTTAACGGTTTTTATAAAGGACAATTTTCTAAAGCAATTCCAAATCTAAAAAACGGACTGCGTGTTGCTCTTTATCAGATTTTATTTTTAGACAGAATTCCTGATCACGCTGCTGTTAATGAAGCTGTTGAGTTTGTTAAAAAATTGCAGGGACAAAAACCTGCTGATCTTACAAATGCAATTCTTAGAAATATTATAAGAAGTAAAAATGCAATCAGGTATCCTGATCCTAATGAAGATATAATTGGGTATTTAACTGCATACTATTCCCATCCTGCATGGATGGTTAAAAGGTATCTTGATAGATTTGGAAGAGAAGAAACTGAAAAATTATTAACTGCTAATAATGAAAAACCATATCTTACACTAAGAGTAAATGCCATTAAAACAACACCGGAGGAGTTTAAATTACTCTTAGGGCAGGTTAATCTTAAATATCGACCCGGAAAATTTCTTAATGAATTTGTGCAGCTGCTTAACCTAACAAACATTACTGCTTGGGATTATTATGTAAAAGGATATTTTAATATTCAGGACGAAAGTGCTGGCTTAGCTGTAAGGCTGCTGGATGTGCATCCGGGCATGAATGTACTTGATATGTGCGCTGCACCGGGCGGTAAAACAGCTTATCTCGGTTCGTTAATGAATAACACCGGAAAAATTACTGCGCTGGATCGTTATGATGGAAGATTAAATCTTGTACGCAAAAATAACGAACGACTTGGTTTAACATGCGTTACAACAATAGAAAGCGATGCTCTGGAATTTGAATCTGAACCATTTGATCGTGTGCTTGCAGATGTGCCTTGCAGCGGATCGGGGACACTTTCTAAAAAACCGGATATCAAATGGAAAAAAGATATTTTTGATTTAAGAAGAAATTCAGAAATGCAGCTTAAATTAATTACCAAAGCTGCCACATTAGTTAAATTAGGCGGAGCTATAGTTTACAGCACCTGTTCTATTGAACCGGAAGAAAATTTTGAAGTTGTAAAAAAGTTTCTTGAATCGCATCCAAACTTTAAATTTGAATCAGCAAAAGGAAAAGTTGCTGATAATCTGGTTGATGAAAACGGGTGCATCCAGACGCTTCCGCAAAAACATCAGATGGATGGGGCTTTTGCTGCTAAATTAGTTAGAATTGAATAACAATTTATAAGAAATATTATGCTTGATAAATTTGCAGATGAATTAAGACAACAAAGAGAAAGTGCCGGTTTAACACTTCAACAGATGGCAACAAAAACAAGAATTGATTTTAAATTTCTTGAAGCAATTGATCAGGGAAATTTTTCTTTCTTGCCAGATCTTTATGTAAAAGCATTTGTTAAACAGTATGCAAAGACAATAGGTCTTGATGAAAATGTTACTTTGAAAAAGTTTGAAGCTGCAAGAGAAGGAAAAGAGTTTGATCCGAATCCACCCGCACCAGTTGAAGAAATAAAACAAGCAGAAGTTCCTAAATTTGAAGCACCTAAAACTGAAATAACCAAACCAGTTGTAAAATCAACATCTCCGCTTAAATCTTATGCTGATGAGCAGAAACAAAAATCTAATGAAGATGAAGGCAAAGCTAACAGACAGCTTATGATCTTTGGATTAGGCGGAATTGGATTAATTGTTATAGCTGCATTATTATACTTTTTTGTTTTTAGTAAGAGTGATAAAATAATTGTTGAGGAAACTCCCATAGATGAAGTGATTGAACAAAATAATCAAAGATATGTTGAAGAAGAACCCGCTGAACAAATAACCAGCGATAGTACAATGGTTCCTGTTTCATCCGACAGTCTTTATCTTACTTTTTATGCAAAAGAAACTTCGTGGGTTTTTGTTGTTCTGGATAATAGTCGAACACAGGAATTTACACTTAATCCAAATTCAAAATTTAGTGTAGCTGCTTCAAGAGAATTTAAAGCAACAGTTGGTAATTCAGGTGGAGTTACTTTGCAATTAGATAATAAAGATGTTGATTTTACCGGACGTGTTGGTTCTGTTAGGCACTTTAAATTAGATAAAACCGGAATAGTTTATTTAAACGCACCTCCAAAATTAGAACAAGAGTAAATGTCTGTTTCTGTTGAAAAAAAAATTGAGGAACTGCACAATCAAATATTAAAACATGATTACAATTATTATGTTTTAGCGGAACCTGTTATAAGTGATGAGAATTATGATAAGCTTGTTAACGAGCTGGAGAAGCTTGAAACTGAAAATCCTCATTTAATCACTCCCGATTCCCCTACACAAAGAGTTGGTAAAGATCTTACAAAAGAATTTAATCCTGTAAAACATAAAATGCCTATGTTAAGTCTTGCAAACTCATACGATGAGCAGGATTTAATTGATTTTGACAGGCGGGTTAAGGAAAGCTTGCCGGAGTCTGAAAAAGTTGAATACGTAGTTGAATTAAAAATTGATGGTGCATCCGTTAGTATTAATTATGTAGATGGACTATTAAAAACTGCCGCTACTCGGGGTGACGGAACTATAGGAGAAGAAGTAACAAACAATATTAAAACAATACGTTCGATTCCTTTAAAGATTAATAAAAGCAAAGAAATAAAATATAAGCTTAAAGATTTCGAAGTCCGTGGCGAAGTTTATATGCGTATCGCAGACTTTGACAAGCTAAATGAAGAACGCGAAGTAAATGGTGAAAAATTATTTGCAAATCCGCGTAACTCAACCGCAGGCACTTTAAAATTACAAGATCCAAAACTTGTATCCGCAAGAAAATTAAATGTTTTCCTTTATTCACTCATTAGTGTTGATGAAGAATTTGAATCGCAGGAAGAAAATTTAAAGTTATTAAGTAAACTTGGTTTTACGGTTAATCCAAAATTTAAAGTCTGCAAAAGTATTGAAGAAGTGTTAAGTGTATGCAACAAGTTTGAAGAAATCAGAGATACACTTGAATACGAAATTGATGGTGCTGTAATTAAGGTGAATTCAATGCATCAGCAAAAATTATTAGGCAGTATTGCCAAATCACCACGCTGGGCTGTTGCATACAAATTTAAGGCAAAACAGGCTTTTACAAAATTAAATGAAATCACCTGGCAAGTTGGCAGAACCGGTGCAATCACTCCTGTTGCAGCATTGGAACCGGTTAAGCTGGCAGGCTCAACAATTAGTCGTGCAACTCTGCATAACTTTGATGAGATACAACGTAAGGATATTAGAGTTGGTGATAATGTTGTGATAGAAAAGGGCGGCGATGTAATTCCAAAAGTAGTTTCAGTTGTTTTAAGTGAGCGTCCAAAAAAAAGTCAACCAACTCTGCCACCGGAAAAATGCCCTGTTTGTAATTCAAAATTATTTAAACCGGAAAATGAGGTTGCTTTCTATTGTGAAAATCCTGAATGTTCAGCTCAAATTAAAGGTCGGCTAATTCATTTTGCATCTCGTGGCGCAATGGATATTGAAGGACTTGGTGATGCCTTGATTGATTTATTTGTTGATAAGAGATTTATAACTCACTTTTCAGATATTTATAAATTAAAAGATAAACGAGATGAACTAATTCAGATTGAAAGATTGGGTGAAAAAAGCATAGATAATCTTATAAAATCAATTGAGAAAAGTAAATCGCAGTCATTTGCAAAAGTTCTATTCGCAATTGGAGTCAGATATGTTGGTGCCGGTGCGGCACAAAAAATTACCGATCATTTTAATTCAATTGATGATATTATTGCAGCAGGCGAAGAAGAAATCTCTTCAATTTATGAAATTGGTCCAAGCATAAGTAAAAGCATTAAACAGTTTTTCTCCAATAAAAATAATGTTAAACTGATTGAAGAATTACGTAAATCTGGGTTAACTTTTACATCAGAAAAAAAAGAAATTGTACAATCGGCTTTAACTGGAAAAACCTTTGTTTTAACCGGAACACTTTCTTCTCTTTCTCGTGATGAAGCCGGCGCAAGAATAATAGCATTAGGCGGAAAAGTAACTTCAAGCGTAAGTAAGAATACTGATTTTGTTGTTGCAGGAGAAAAAGCTGGTTCTAAATTGTCTAAAGCTGAGTCGCTCGGTGTTAAGGTTCTAGATGAAAACACATTCTTAAAAATGCTCGAAGAAAACGAATAACAATGATTGATTTAATTAAAGAAAATGTATCTCGATTTTTTATTTCAAGAAAATTAAAAAATCTTGTTTTAAATGAACAGGATTTTTCGGAAGCTCTTAAAAGATCAGGTTCGTTTTTAATATTGATGCCGGAAGATGAAAAAGATTTTAGAGCAAGTTATATTGTTATAGAGCATCTTGAACATCTTAACAAATCTATAAAAATATTAACCAGGGATTACCGTATTAGCTTGCTTCCGGCTAAGTTTAGAAACAAGGCAATGGAGTTTGGAATTTCTGATTTGAACAAGCTCGATCTTCCTTCACATAAACTGATTGAAAAACTTTCAGAAATGAAATTTGACGGTGTGATAGATTTAAATCGAAAAGATGATCTTTTTTATAGTTATGTTTCAAACCTGGTTAATGCAAGAATAAGAATAGGTTTTGCAAAAAAAGGTGCGGATAAATTTTATAATTTTCAGATTTCTAACAATGATGTTGAATCTGATAAATCATACACTAATTTCTTAAATTGTTTAAAAATGTTTTAAGGTAATATTATGAACTTCGAAACAAAGAGTGTTGGCGATATTACGGTTTTTAAGTTGAACGAGAAAAGATTGGATACAAGTATTTCCGGATTACTTAAAGGTGAGTTTACAATGATTCTAAAAGTTGAAGGAGTAAACAAACTGATAATTGATCTTAGCGAAGTTGAAAGCTGCGATAGCTCCGGTCTAAGTGCAATTCTTGTTGCTAATAGAATCATTTCAGTTAATGAAGGACAGATCAGACTTGCAGCTCCATCTGAAAAAGTACATACATTAATAAGAATCACACAGTTAGATAGAGTGCTTCCTGTAACAGATACTGTAGAACATGCGCTTGCAGAGTTAGGAAAATAGTATTTGCAAGTTTCCACCCTAGATTATGCAATAATTGTTTTATACTTGATTGGGATTACTGTATTTGGAAAAATAATCGGTGGAAAACAAAAAACGGTTAAAGATTATTTTATTGGCTCGCAGGAAGTTCCATGGTGGGTAATTAGTTTTTCAATTGTTGCCGCTGAAACAAGTACATTAACATTTATTTCCATTCCCGGTCTTGCCTATTTAACCAATCTGAATTTTCTTCAGCTAACATTCGGATATTTAATTGGAAGAGTAATAGTCGCTCAATTCTTTTTACCGGCATATTACAAAGGTGAGCTTTCAACTGCATATTCTTATCTTCAAAATAGATTTGGTAATAAGACACGTTCATTAGCCTCAATTACTTTTTTATTTACAAGAACTGCCGCTGATGGCGTAAGACTTTTTGCTACTGCAATTCCACTTTATTTAATGCTGGATATTTCTCCAATGTTTGCAATTATTATTATTGCAATTGTTGCGCTTCTTTATACTTTTACCGGGGGATTAAAAGGCGTAATCTGGGTTGATGCAATTCAAATGTTAATTTATATCGGCGGGGCAATTCTTGCCAGTATTTATTTGATAGTTAATATTCCAGGAAATATCGGGGAGATTTTATCTTCAACTGAAATCAATTCTAAGCTGAGTGTTTTTAATTTAGGATTTGATAAAGGATTTGCCGGCCTCTTTTCTCAGCCTTATACTTTGTTAAGCGGATTAATTGGCGGAGCTTTTCTTTCAATGTCATCTCACGGAACTGATCAGCTTATTGTACAAAGATTATTAGCAGCAAAGAATTTAGCAGAAAGTAAGAAAGCACTTATCACAACTGGATTAATAATAATTTTTCAATTTGCGCTATTCTTAATCGTTGGAGTTTTACTTTACGCTTACTACGGTCCACTTAATGTTAAATCTGATGAAATATTTTCAAAGTTTATAATAGAAGTACTGCCCTCCGGCGTTAAAGGAATTATTATTGCCGGATTATTTGCAGCCGCGCTTTCTACACTTGCAGGATCAATAACATCACTATCCTCTTCTGTTATGCTTGATCTTTATATTCCAATAAAAAAATCCATTGATGAAAAAAAGAATTTATTGTATTCAAAACTGTTAACAATCTTTTGGGCAGTAATGCTGATCTTTTCAGCTTTCATTTTTATGGAAAGTTCAAAAGCAGTTGTTGAGGTTGCTCTAAGTATCGCTTCATTTACTTACGGGGGATTATTGGGCACGTTTCTTCTTGGATTGACAAATAAAAAGATTAAGCAAAATCATGCTATTGCAGGGTTTATTTCTGCAATTGTAATTATGAGTTTTATAATATTCTTTAAAGTTGTTGCGTGGACATGGTTTATTCTTATTGGTGTTTGTGTTACAATTATTGTAGGTAATTTATTTTCAATGTTTTCAAAAAAAACATAATCTTACAATTATTGCAGAAAGCTTGCAATCACGTAATCTTTATTCTAAATAACCTTGTCAAATCATTTGAATATACTTCACAAATCTTTTTCTGTTAAATTCCTTCAATAATAATTTTCAAAGTCAAAGTATCCATTTTCGTAACTAAACCTTATATTTATCATAGTAAAAAAACATCTACCACACATTAGAGAAACAGATACCATACCAGAGAGGATAATGTGGAATTAATAGACTATATAATCGTTATTGCTTACTTCGTTTTTTCTGTTTCTATTGCATTGGTTTATTCAAAAAGGGCTGGAAAAAGCACTAATGACTTCTTCCTTTCAGGTCGCAATTTACCCTGGTATTTAGCTGGTGTTTCAATGGTTGCAACAACCTTTGCTGCAGATACTCCGTTGGCGGTTACCGAACTTGTCGCTAATAATGGAATTTCCGGAAACTGGCTGTGGTGGAATTTTGCTTTCGGTGGAATGCTTACCGTTTTTTTCTTTGCAAGGTTATGGCGCCGGGCTGGAATAATGACTGAGGCTGAATTTGCTGAGATAAGATACTCAGGAAAACCCGCAAGATTTTTAAGGGGTTTCCGGGCATTGTACCTTGGTTTGTTTATGAATGTCATAATAATCGGGTGGGTTAACAAAGCAATGTCATCAATCCTTCAGGGAATGTTCGGCATTGATGAATCATTAATTATGTTTTACGTTTTTGGATGTATGATTTTGGTTGCAGCATATTCTGCAATATCAGGTTTATGGGGCGTTGTAATTACAGATGCATTTCAGTTTTTTATTGCAATGCTTGGATGCATAATACTTGCAATAATTGTAGTTAACTCACCGCAAGTTGGAGGGATGACAGGTTTAAAACAAAATCTACCCGAACATGTTTTTAATTTCTTTCCAACAATTTCAGATATTCCTTCTGCTGCGGGAACATTAGCAATGTCAGTTTTTTCTTTCCTCGCTTATATCGGAATTATCTGGTGGGCTTCCTGGTACCCTGGTTCAGAGCCTGGCGGAGGTGGATATGTTGCACAAAGAATGATGTCTGCTAAAGATGAAAAGCATTCTTTGTTTGCCACATTATTTTTCCAGATTGCACATTACGCAATCAGACCCTGGCCCTGGATTTTAGTAGGATTGGCTTCGCTCGTACTTTATCCTGAACTCATCGATTCACAAAAAGGCATGGGTTTTATTTATGCGATGCGCGATTTTCTTCCTGCAGGTTTAAAGGGATTACTTGTTGCAGCTTTTTTTGCTGCTTATATGAGCACTATAGCAACACAATTGAATTGGGGAACCTCATACATTATAAATGATTTTTATAAAAGATTTATTAATGAAGGCAAAAACGAATCACATTATGTTTTATCTTCAAGAATTGCCACAATTATTTTAATGCTTGTTTCTTTAGTTGTAACACTATTTATAACTAAGATATCCGGCGCCTGGTCATTTATTATTGAGTGCGGTGCAGGTGTTGGTTTAGTTCTAATATTAAGATGGTTCTGGTGGAGAATCAATGCATGGTCGGAAATCTCTGCAATGATAACTCCATTTGTAATATTTCCAATTCTCAAGAGTGTGGGAATACTTTTCCCTTACAGCTTATTTATTATTGTTCCGGGGACAACTTTAGTTTGGGTAACCGTAACATTTCTTACAAAACCCACAAGCGAAGAAGTGCTTTTTTCATTCTACAGAAAAATTCATCCCGGCGGCCTAATGTGGAAAAAAATTTCATCCAAACTGCCGGATGTTGAAAGTGATTCGGGATTTTTTAGATTGTTTATTAACTGGTTAATTGGAGTTATTTTAGTTTACTCAATTTTGTTCGGTACAGGAAAACTGTTACTTGGTGAGTTTACAGAGTTTTTCATTTACTTAGCAGTAGCAGCAATTTCAGTTTCAATTATATATATCAATCTTTCAAAGATTGGTTGGAAAACAGTTATAAAGTAAAATGTTTGATTTAGATGAGTTAAAGAAAATAGAACTGGTAATCTTTGATGTTGATGGGACATTAGTAAATGATGAAGGTGAAATTGGAGAAAGAACTAAGCAGCTAATAATGAATCTTAAAAAAGTTGGCGTGATTTTTTCATTTGCATCGGGGCGTTTGCACTCAGCGTTAATACCTTTAGCAGAAGAACTTAAAATTCATTCTCCATTAATTTCCCTGGATGGTTCAGCGATTAAAAGCGTTACCGGTAAAGATTTTGTATATAGATCATTCCTTAAACAGAACCATGTTAAAAAGGCAATTGAATATTCGGAAAATTATCAGATTAATATTGCTCTCTGTCACACAGAGGCAATTTATTATACAAAACAAAACTCAGTCATTCCAAAATTGATTGAAAAATTTGGAGCTGTATATAAAGAAGTTGATTCGTATAATGAGCTGACGGATAAAACATTAGAGATCGTTTTTGCAAGCGATAATAGGCTTAAAGTTCAGTTTGTTAGGGATAAATTAAGTTTTCCTTTTACAATCGGGGTTTCACTCTCGTACTTCAGATCCCAAACTCACGATGAAATTTATTATCTTGAAGTAAGAAGATCAGGATCATCTAAAGGAAAAGCGATGCAGCGATTACTAAAATATTTAAAAATAAATGAAAACAGAACTGCAGTGTTAGGTGATTGGTATAATGATCTTAGTTTATTTGAATCCAAAGGAATGAAGATTACATTAAATAATGCTATACCTGAATTAAAAAAATCAGCAGACTATGTTCTGAGTAAATCCAATAATGAAGAAGGGATTACTGAATTTCTGGAAGCCCTATTAAAAGCCAAACTGTCTAAACTATGAATGATGAAGAAAATAATCTAAAGCAAACTGGAATTAAAAGAAAAATAATTATCGGGTTAATTACGGTTATCCTTATAGTTATGATGTTTCCCAAAGGTGAATCAATCGAATCGGAAGTAACTGAAGGTGCTATCTGGACAAATGACGATTTGATTGCTCCTTTCAGTTTTCCAATTATGAAAGAAGCACTGAACTTTAAAGAAGAAGTAATAGAAGCCGAAAAATCTGTCTTTCCTGTGTTCAACAAGATAGAAGTAAAAAGCCGTGATTCACTTAATGCAATGGCAGCATACATAATTAGTGTTATTGATGAGAATCTTAATAAAAAATCAGATTCATACTTAAATCCTACGTTTTTAAACTCAAATGCATTTATACAATTTTTAAATTTGCGTAAACTGCAAAAAGATTCAAAACATGGAAGAGAAAAAATGTTAGATAATATTTTTTCCTCTGCCGGAAATATTGCTGATGTAATTAACAAACGTGGAATCATAAATCTTGAAAGTGGTGCTAAAACTCGGGATAGTATTGCTATAAGAATTGGAAACATTGATAAGATAGAACCAACAAGTAAATTTTATTTTTATGATCAGGCAAGAAAAGAAATCATAAATAAGATTAGAGAACTAAATTATTCAGAAGAAATTAGAGAAGCTATAATTGAATTTACTCTGCATTTTGTTTATCCAAATCTTGTATATAATGAAGACGCAACAAATCTTGAAATTGAACAGGCAAGAAACAGTGTTTCTAAATATGCAGGTATTATTAACGAGAATGAAAGAATTATTGCAAAACATGATCGTATAACCAAACAGGTTAAATTAAAAATTGAGTCATATAAAGAAGCAAAAGGAGAAACGATTGGTTCCGAAGGAATTGTTTTACAACTACTTGGTAAGTTTTTACACATATCATTCTTCATAACTATTCTTGCTATATATTTATTTTTGTTTAGAAAAAAAATCTTCTATGATAATACAAAAATTGTATTAATCTCAATCATCGTGGTATTCGTGTCATTTGTAACTTATCTTATAAATCATATTGCAATAAATGCTCCCATTCATTTTTTGATTTTTGTTCCTGCAGCATCAATGATTTTTACTATTGTATTTGATTCCAGGGTTGGTTTTTATTTAACAGTCATTCTTTCTTTAATCGTCGGTGCATTAAGGGGTAACGATTATACTTTTATGGCGATGAATTTTATTGCCGGCGGATTGTCTGTTTATACAGTTCGTGATATAAAAAATCGCACCCAAATCTTTAGATCATTTCTTTTCATATTAATTGGGTACACAGCGTCAATACTTGCATTCGGATTAGAGAGATTTGCACCCGCAGAATCAATGCTTATTGAGTTTGCTTTTGCAGCTTCTAATGCGTTAATAAGTCCGGTACTTACCTATGGACTACTGATTTTCTTTGAACGACTTTTCAATATAACAACCGATCTAACATTATTAGAACTATCAAACTTCGATAGACCATTATTGCGTGAACTTGCAAGAAAAGCTCCAGGAACCTTTAATCACTCTATGACTATGGGCACGATTGCAGAAGCTGCCGCTGAAAAAATTGGAGCAAATGCTCTACTAGCTAGAGTTGGTGCATATTATCATGATATTGGTAAAACTATTGAACCCCAGGGATTTGTAGAGAACCAAATGAACAGCCAAAATTTACATGAAAATTTACCACCTGAGGAAAGTGCAAAACTTATAGTTAAACATGTTAATGAAGGTATTGAATTAGCAAGACAACACAAACTACCTCAGGAATTAATTGATTTTATACCTATGCATCACGGAACAACAGTAAGCACATATTTTTACGAAAAAGCAAAAAATCTTTATGGTGATGAAAAAGTAATAATGGATGATTATAAATATCCAGGTCCAAAACCAAACACAAAAGAAACTGTTATTGTTATGCTGGCTGATGGATGTGAATCAGCGGTTAGATCTATTTCAGAGCCAGATGCTTTAAAGGTTGAAAATATGATTAATAACATCTTTAATTCTAGATTAAAAGAATCCCAACTTGATGATGCTCCCATTACATTTAGTGATATTTCAAAAATGAAAGAAGCTTTTCTTTCTATTTTAATTAGTCAGCATCATAGAAGAATTAAATATCCAAAACAAGATGAGGCAGAACAGGGAATTAGTCCGGGAAAAGAAAACTGATGGAGATGTTTGTAAAAGAATATCTTGCATATGTAAAACTGGAAAAAAACCTTTCTAACAACACTGTAATTTCCTATAAAAATGATATTAGTGCATTCCTAACCTTTTTAAAAGTTTCCGGTATAGATGACCTCTCAGATATTTCTTCGGATAATATTGGCGGTTTCTTTAAAACTTTAAAAGAGCTTGGCCTTTCAGGCTCTTCAAGTGCAAGATATTTCTCATCATTAAAGGGATTTTTCTTATATCTATTAAAAAACAAATACATTTTAAAAAATCCAATTGAAAAAATAACCCCTCCTAAAATGTCTAAAAAATTGCCCGGTGTTTTAGATGTAAACGAAATTGAAAAAATCTTATCAGCTCCAAATGTTAATGACAAATTAGGTTTGCGTGATAAAGCAATACTTGAATTATTTTATGCATGCGGGACAAGAGTTTCAGAATTAATAAATATTAAAGTAAGCGATCTTTTTTTTGATGATGAAATTATCAGAGTATTCGGAAAAGGTTCTAAGGAAAGACTGATCCCGATTGGTTCAAGTGCAATAAAATGGGTTGGCGAGTATCTTAAAAAAAGCAGACCATTGCTAATGAAAAAATCTGTAAGCGAGAATAATTTGTTTCTTAATTCCCGTGCCTCAAAATTATCCAGAATGGGTATCTGGAAAATTATTGACCGGTATGTTAAGGAGGCTGAAATTAAAAAAGATGTTCATCCACATACTTTTAGACATTCATTTGCAACTCATCTTCTTGAAGGCGGAGCTGATCTAAGAGCCGTGCAGGAAATGCTTGGGCATGCAGATATTTCTACAACTCAGATTTATACGCATATCGATCGAGATTATATTAAGCAGATTCATAAACAATTTCATCCGAGAGGTTAATTATGATAAACAAATTGTTTGTGAAATATTTTCTGATTTTAATTATGTGTGCCTGTGTGTTTGTATCCTGCAGTGATGTTAAGAACAATGATATTGATGAAGATAGTCTTAATAAAGAAATAGCGAATGCAAGGCTTACAGAATTCTCTGGTCTTTATTTTGTTGGAAACTATGGTGATAAACCCTCTATCTATAGATATGATTATTTATCAGATAAATACAAAGTGTTCTGGCATTCCAATGATGAACGTGTAATTGATCTTTTAATTTCTCCCAATAATAACTCCGGTTATTTTATTACAAAAAGAAAGCAGCGATTAAAATCATCTCAACCAGCAATTGAAAAAGGCAAATTATATAGAATAGATTTTGAAGTAAACAGAGTAGAATCTGTTGCACAATTGGAGGATGGTATTCAGGTAATTCCTTTTTGGTTAGATAATGATAGGTTTTCTTTAGTTATTAATTCCATTGATAAAACAATAGCTTCATATATAAATAAAAACACCCAGGTTTATAATCGTTTTGGTAAACTTCTTTCTGATAACACTGAAATTTATGATTTAACCAAAGATGGTTATCCGATTACCAAACAGGCGGCAGTAAAAAGAAAATCACCAAATGAAATGTTTTCAGTAATAGAAAAGAATGACTCAATTTTTATACGCCAGCAAAAATCTAAAAAAGAAATTAAAACTGGAATAGCATTAAAACAAATATTGCAGATAGAATGGGCTGAAAATAGTAAGCAGCTTGTTATGCTTATGAAAACTAAAAGTGAAGAAAATCAATTAACCACCGATGTGGGTAAAGCTTTGATAGTAATCTACGATCTTCAAATGAAAAAAATTGCTAAAAAGTTTGATACAACTGGCTACAGCCGCTTTGTGCTGATTGGTGATTTTCTGATATTTGACAACGGGTTTGGCAAAGATTCACACATCAAAATATTCAAACTTGAATCTTTGTCCGGCTATAAAACAATAAAAATAAACGGCGGCTGTGGTCTCAGAAATATTTAAATGTCAAATGAAACAACTTGAATTCATATTTTAAAATACTTACTTACACAAAGCCATACTGGCGGCATATCCTGTTAACTTTTGTGTTTACAATTTTATTTGCTTTACTGAACGGTGTGTCTGTTTACCTGACGATTCCTTTACTTGATACTTTATTTCAGGAATCAGCATCTAAAGAACCAGCAATACAAAACAGCAATATTGAAAATGCTTCTGGTATACTTCCGGGTTGGATAAATAATTTTAAAGAAGATGCCGTTCAATCGTTTAATAATTTTGTGCTGGGTGGTGATAAACCTGAAGTGCTGATTAAAATATGTTTTTTAATACTAGCTGCTTTTTTGTTAAAAAATATTTTTGGATATGTACAAGGGTATTTTATGGCATTTGTTGAATATGCATCAATGAAGGATTTGCGTGATGATGCTTATAAACATTTGCACAAATTGCCCATAGGCTATTTTAAATCTGAAAGAGTTGGAAATTTAATTTCAAGATTTACAAACGATGTAAACATTATTCAGGCAAGTATATCGGCAACTTTTTCAAACCTTATAAAAGAACCGCTTACCATATTAGTATTTCTTGGTATCGCAATAAGCATTAGCTGGCAGCTTTCGTTGTTTGCTTTTATTATTGTTCCAATTGCCAGTCTAATTATTGCGTGGATCGGAAATAAACTTAAGAAACAAACTAAAATCCTTCAAACAAAACTTGCTGATATAACAAGTATTCTTCAGGAAACTATTTCAGGAGTTAAAATTGTTAAGGCTTTTGGAATGGAAAAATTTGAAAACCAGAGGTTTATGAATGAAACTAAAAGTTATTTCAAATTGGTTCTTAAAACGGTTAGAATAAGAAATTTTTCTTCACCAATAACTGAAATATTAAGTGTAATAATTGGAGTAGTAATAATTTACTATGGAGGAATACTTGTTCTTGTGGATAAAACGCTTAATGCAAGTGAGTTTTTAGGATTTTTATTTGCAATCTTTCAGATGATGCCGCCAATTAAAGAACTTGGCAGTGTTAATAACCGAATTCAGGAAGCAAGTGCGGCGGGGGATCGAATTTATGAAATTATGGATATTGAACCGCATATAAAGAATATTCCTGATGCAATAGAACTAAACGATTTTAAAAATGAAATAGTTTTTGAAAATGTTTCTTTTAACTATGAAGATTCCGATGTAAAAGTATTGGATAACTTAAATTTTAGAGTTAAGCGCGGAGAAATTATTGCATTAGTTGGTCCAAGCGGCGGGGGCAAATCTACTCTTGCAGATTTAATCCCAAGATTTTATGATCCAACAGAAGGACAAATTCTGATTGATGGGAATAATATTAAAGAAGTTACTATAGAATCGTTACGTTCAAAAATGGGAATTGTAACACAGGAAACGTTTTTATTCAATACAAACATTGCAGAAAACATAGCTTATGGTTTAGCAGATTATCCGATGGAGAAAATTATTGAAGCTGCCGAAACGGCTAACGCACATAACTTCATTAGCGAAATGCCTGAGGGATATAACACAATGATTGGTGAAAGAGGGGTTAAGCTTTCAGGTGGACAAAGACAAAGGCTTACAATTGCCCGCGCACTTTTAAAAAATCCTGAAATAATGATTTTTGATGAAGCAACATCAGCTTTGGATAATGAATCGGAGATTCTTGTTCAGGAAGCGATTGAGAGATTGATGCTGAATAGAACTACATTTGTAATTGCACATCGTTTGAGTACAATTAGAAATGCAACAAATATTTTGGTGTTGGATAGAGGACGAATAATTCAGCAAGGAACGCATGATAATTTGATTGCTGAAGAAAAAGGACTTTATAAAAAGCTTTACGAAATGCAGTTTAGAGAAAATGATGTCTGATAAGAAATCAAGTGCTCTTAAAATAATTGATTCTGCAATTTTTATTTTTATCATCATTTTTCTGTTAAGCATTAGCAATTCAATTTTTGTAAATCAGCTGGGATATTATGGCGCATTAATACTTATTCTTATTAAAGCAGCACTAACCAAGGAAAATCAGTTTAGCAAAACCGGAATAGAATTTGCTTTTTTTTGGTATATCCTTGCCGAAGTGCTTTCCACTATTTTTTCTAAAGAATCAGGAGCTTCTTTTCATAATCTTTTAAAACATGTTTTATTAATTCCCGTCGTTTATACTATTATCGCATCTATAAAAAATTATACGGACGCAAAAACATTTTTTAAGGTATACATCGCAGGCACTTTACTTACAGTTTTAATCTATCTATATTTTTCGTTTCAGCATTACATAAACAATCTTTACAGTTCAACAGAATCAGGTCCGTCAATATTTCAATATCCAATAACTGCAAGCGAGATACTAAGTTTTACTGTAATATTTTTCTTCTCATTTCTTGTAAATGAAAAAACACCTATAAAAAACAAAGTACTTTTATTCATTGGTTTTGCTTTGTCTTCCCTTGCACTATTTTCAACTTATAAAAGAACAGGCTGGATGGGTGCAGCATTTGGTCTTTTTATTATTTTAGTTGTGAGAAAGCAATGGAAGACGCTAATTACGGGAGTAGTTTTTGTTGTAATCTTCCTACTGATGCAAAAAAATATAAATGAAATAAATATTTTTAATATTGAAAATAATTCTCTAAAGTTATCGTCAACAATTGTTACTGATGGGAAAGCTATTGATGTCTTTTTGATGGGCGATCAATTAATCCTTTCAGATTACAACAAAGGTCTCAGAGTATTTAAAAACGATTCTTTAATTGATAATTATGAATTCCCTTCTGCGGTTAATGGATTTTTTCATTGGAAAGATGACTATTACTTAGCCGGTCTAGCGGACACTAGATATATTTTATTGAAATACAATTCTGGTAAATTCATTCAATTAAATGAAGTTTATTCACCCGGATTTACATATTCTCAAGCATCATTTAATGAGAAATTTTACATACTTGATAGTGACAGTGGTTTAACCGTTTTTAGTAATCCGAAAAATCTAAATCAAAAGTATCGTTCAAATCAGTTTACAAACTTCACAAATGTTTTTGTCGATACTTCAATGATTCTATTTGCTGAAGCTAGTAAAGGGTTTTCGATTTTCACTTTGGAAAATGGACTACCAACTGATAATTTAATTGCAAGAGATTCATCAGAAATATCATTCTTTTATTATGCATCCTCTTTTGCAATTACAGTTAATGATAGAGGTCTGAATATCTACAATGTAGATGGGAATGGAATTAGACTTCGTCAAATTATTCCTTCGATAAAAAATATATTTAGTATGGATTCTGATAAAGACAAGTATGTTGCTGCCAGCACTAATGGTAGCGTATACATTTTGGATCATGATTCTCTTGGACAATTTAGAATAAACACTAAGACAGATCTTAATTACGTACCAAAGTCTGTTAGCATATATAATGAAATACTATTTGTAACTAGGGTTGAAAGCAAACAAAGCAGATTACTTGGAATATTTGATCCATACCATCCTTCAAATGCAAACCGAATTGCATTCTGGATAGCAGGAATAAAAATATTTAAGGACTATCCAATTTTTGGTGTTGGGGATATTGATTTACAAAAATTATATAGACAGTATAAAAGACCTTTTGACAAAGAAATTCAGGGACATCTTCATAATAATTTCTTCCATGTGCTAGCAACTCTTGGTTTATTTGGATTGCTCTCTGTGTTGTATTTATTCTTTAAAATTATTTTAATTGATGTTAAAATTTATAACTCAATTAAAGATGTGCCTTTTGTTTCTTCGTTTGCATTAGGATCTCTTGCAGGTTTTTGCGGATTCTTAATTTCCGGTTTAACTGAGTTGAATTTCTGGGACCACGAAATAACAACATTAATCTGGTTTACACTTGGATTAAATATTGCCTTCTTCAAATCAGTTAAACCGGATTTAAAGACTAATCTAAAAAATATCTAACCCCTAGGCCTCCATTAAAAAAGAAAAAGGTTTCAGGAATTATATCTAGTGAAGGTGCTATCTCCACAAACACATTTATTGGTGCATTGCAAGGAATCCAGACAATTCCCACATCAAATCTTATACCTAATCTTGCGTTTGCATTTTCCACAGACTTTAATCTTGCACCGGGACCTTAGTAGAGTGAAATATTTTCTACTGAGTTAAATATATTTTTCGAGTGAAATAAATAATCAGCGTGAAAGTGCATTCTGCTGCGTTTCTCTAAAGAGTAACCTAGTCCAAAATCAAAAGCCGTATTATTGGAAGTCCAATATTTTGCACTTATTGCTGTTGGCTCACCAATTATAACTCCTAATCCAAAACCTTTCGATTGGGCTAAGGAGAGGTTTGAAAACATAACGATAACCAGGACTATTTTTGCTAAATTGCTTTTCATTAACATTTCCTTTAGATAATTATAAATGCGGGCAAATTTAATAATTACGTGTAAACAATAAAATGCAAAGGTTTGGAATAGGAAGAGCCTTTAATTAATTTTTAATCAATAATTTGTTCAATTAAAAAAGTTAAAAAAGAAAAAATATGAACGAAAATATCACAGCAGAAATTTGTTCTAAAGCAAAAGAAAACTCTACAAAATTTCACTCTTCAAATGAAGTTGCAATAATTCTTGCCGCGGGACATGGAAAAAGAATTAAATCGCAAACATCAAAAATGCTCCATAAAATCTGGGAGATTCCAACAGTTGAGCGAGTTTATAATGCTTGCAAACTCGGAGTCCAAAATATCAACACAGTTATTGTTGTGGGAATTAAGGCTCTTGATGTAATGGAGGTTATTGGAATACGGGAATCAAATAAATTTGCGTTCCAGGAAGAGCAGAATGGGACAGGGCACGCCGTTCAAGTTGCATTAAAAGAAATTGAAAATGATTTTAAAGATGGAATTGTTTACGTTCTTCCAGGAGATATGGGATTACTTGATGATACTTCTATGAATCAATTTAGAAAAGATTTTATATCTGCTGGAAACGACATGATGGTTCTTACTGGAAAATTTGAGGGTGATTCGGAACAAAATGCTTACGGAAGAATTATAAGAACCAAAGATAGTAGTGGCAATTCAAATGGAAATGTAATCCAAATTATGGAGTATAAGGATATTCAAGCTTTACCAGAGAGCAAACCATATAAAGTATCTTACCGAAACAAAACCTACTCTTATACAAAACAAGAATTGATCGATACAAAAGAGTTCAATTCAGGTGTTTATGCTTTTGATTATAAAAAACTTACTGAGTTGATTAATAACATTTCCAGCAACAATGCACAGAATGAAATTTACATTACAGATTTAATTTCATTGTTCAATCAAAAGGGATATTCTGTCGGTGCTGTCAGCCCGAATAATCAGTACGTTGTTATGGGTTTTAATGACAAATCCGTTCTTAAAGAAATGCACGAAATTGCACGCAGAAACATTTATGAAAAATTAAAGAATATAATCCAGATTGATGATCCTGACGATTTTTTTATACACGATTCTGTTGTTAACGATTTGATCGAAATGGATAAAAAAGGAATTCCTCTTGATATACAAATTGGTAAAGGTGCTTACATTGGTGATGGAGTAAAGCTCAATTACAATGTTGAAATAGGCAGGGCGGCTTACATAAAAGGCAATGTTGTGTTTGGAAAAAATATTAAAGTCTGGAGGATAGTACACCTTTCAACTTTTCCAAATCAGACCTTAACAATAGAAGATAATGTAAAAATACTTTGGGGAGACATTATAAAAGGAAATATTATCATCGGTGAAAACTCAATAATTGAATCAAGTGTTAATATGACAGGCAGTGATGAATTTCCTTTACGCATTGGAAAGAATGTTCTTATCAAAGGATCTAGTTATCTTTTCGGTTCAATTGTTGAAGATGGTGTTGCGATTGAACACAGCGTGTTGATAAAGAAAAAAATAAAGGCTGAAAAAGATGAGACTGGAAAAATTAAACCGGTAAGATTTTATATCCCAGAAACTGAAGGTAAAGAATTATTAAGTGAAATTTGAAATTATTTAAAACCAAAAAAGCTCTTCAAACGAAGAGCTTTTTATAATTCACAAAATCATCAAAATTATTTTGTAGCTGTAACCTTATTTAAATGCTTTGTTAACTTTGATTTTTTTCTGGCTGCATTATTTTTGTGTAATCTGCCCTTTGAGGTTCCTTTATCCAAAATAGCTATAGCTTCTTTATATAATATTTCAAGTTCTTCTTTTTTATCAGTAGCAAATGTTTTCTTAACAACAGTTTTAATTTTGGAATCTGTCATTTTGTTTACTGCTTTTTTTCTCTCAGAGGAACGTATTCTCTTCTTTGCCGATTTATGATGAGCCATTTACAAAAAACCTTCTAATTAGTTAAAAAATGTGAGCCAAATATAGGCATTGCCTCGTTTGATGTCAAACTAAGCTTTAGTAACTTTGCTCTCAATTTATTTAGAATATGAGTAAAAAACGCACTTTTTATGCTTAAGGTTAATGAGATATATTATTCAGTTCAGGGTGAAAGCACTGCTGCTGGTCTTCCTTGTGTATTCATTCGTTTAACTTACTGTAACCTGAGATGTACTTATTGCGATACAGAATATGCTTTTTACGACGGTAAAGATATGGCAATTCCTGCAATAATCAATGAAATTAAAAAGTACGATTGTAAACTAGTTGAGATTACCGGTGGCGAACCATTAGTTCAGATGGAAGAATGTTTAGATCTAATGAAACAGCTTGCTGATGAAGGATTTACAGTTTTAATTGAAACAGGTGGAAGCTTACCGATTCAAAATATTGATCAGCGAGTAAAGATAATTATTGATTTTAAATGTCCATCAAGCGGAATGGAAAAGAAAAATCTTTACGAAAATATAGATTACTTAAAACCAACGGATGAGTTAAAGTTCGTTATCGGAAACAGAGAAGATTATGACTGGACAAAAGAAATCATCTCAAAATACTCTTTGGATAAAAAGTGTGAGATACTTTTTTCAGTAGTCTTTGCAAAACTTGAACCTGTTCAATTAGTTATTTGGATTTTAGAAGATAAATTAAAAGTTAGATTTCAACTTCAGATGCATAAGTTTATCTGGCATCCTGAAACAAAAGGTATATAATGAAAATAGCAAAAGAATTTCGCTGGGAAATGGGACACAGACTTCCGGAACATTTTGGTTTGTGTAAAAATATTCATGGGCACTCTTATAAAATGATAGTTGAGTTTGAGGGTGAGCTTGATAAAAATCAAATGGTAATTGATTATTATGATGTTGAGAAGATTATCAATCCGGTAATAGAAAAACTTGATCATGCTTTTATGGTTAACATAGAGGACAAAATTGTTATTGAATTTCTAGAAAAAATGAATTCAAAGAAAGTTGTTGTGGGTTTTAATTCAACCGCAGAAAATATTTGTAACTATCTTTTATCCGAAATAAAAAAGTGTTCACTACCGTCAAACATCTCATCCTTAAAAATTAGAGTCTATGAAACTCAATTTGATTACGCAGAAGAAACAGCGAGACTAAATTGAGAGGCAAGAAGTTTTTTTCAAAGGATAAGTTTAAAGGTAGATCCGAAAATCAATTTAAAGGCAAACCATTTACAGCAGATAAACGTAAAGTATCAAACCAGAATTATTCGCGTTTTAAACTATTTATTGAATATGAAGGAACTCGCTATTCGGGCTGGCAGAAGCAAGAAAATGCAAAAACGATTCAAGGGTCAATTTTAAAAGCAGCTCAGGAAGTTTTTGGTGATGCATTCATAGATATTCAAGGCTCAGGCAGAACGGATAGCGGAGTACACGCTCTTTGCCAGGTTGCACATTTTGATGTGAAAACTGTTTTAGCACCTGAAATTATTAGAATGAAATTAAATGACATTCTTCCGCACGATATTACAATTCTGGAAGTTGAAAAGACAAGCAAAGAATTTCATGCAAGACACGAGGCAACATCACGTAGTTATGTTTATCAGATATCAAGAAGACGAACGGCGTTTGGTAAAAACTTTGTCTGGTGGATAAAGGATGATCTTGATTTTAAGAAAATGGAATCAGCATCAAAATTATTTTTAGGGATGAATAATTATTCTTCATTTTCAGATGATGATCCCACAGAAAAATCCACAAAAGTTTTGATTGATGATATTCAAATCAAAGAAGAGGGAAATCTAATTCTCATTAGAATCATCGGTTCTCACTTTATCTGGAAAATGGTAAGAAGAATAGTTGGAATTTTAGCTGAAGTTGGACGGGGAAGAAAATCAGACAGGGATATTTTATTTTACTTAAACAATAAAACTAATGAACCAGCAAAGTTCACTGCTCCTCCATCGGGATTGTTTCTTGAATCGGTTTCATATAAAGGGAGTAATATAAAAGATGATTTCATTTCTCCTTTTCAGACATTCTTCCTTAAAAAATAGTATATTAATTCTGCTCATTTAAGTCTAATCTTTACAAAATTGAAAAATAGTGATGCGAAAGTTTTTTACTAATAGACTTTTTAAGTCCTCTGACAAATTAGGATTTGGAACCGCACCAGTTTTTTTTACGGCTATCTCAACTATCCTCGGCGCAATTCTATTTTTAAGATTTGGTTTTGCCGTCGGCTCATTAGGTTTTATCGGTGTTTTATTTATTGTTTTGTTAGGTCATTTTGTTACAATTCCCACTGCACTTGCAATATCTGAAATAGCAACCAATCAAAAAGTAGAAGGCGGCGGAGAATATTTTATTATCTCTCGATCATTTGGTTTAAATATTGGAGCAACCATTGGTATAGCTTTATTGTTTTCGCAAGCAATAAGTGTGGCATTCTATGTTATTGCATTCACTGAAGCATTTTATCCTTTATTTGAATGGGTTAAGGTAAACTACAATTTAGATTTACCAAGGCAGGTTATTAGTATTCCCGCAATAATTTTACTGTCACTTGTTATTATATACAAGGGAGCGAACCTTGGGGTTAAAGCTCTCTATATTGTAGTTGCCGTTTTATTTATTTCACTCATTTGTTTTTTTCTTGGCAAACCTATCGGGGGAGAACCATATAGCATATTCAAAAACTCTTTCGGTGCACCGCAAAACTTCTTTATTATTTTTGCAATTGTGTTTCCTGCATTTACAGGTATGACTGCCGGTGTTGGGTTATCCGGTGATTTAAAAGATCCCAGCAAATCAATTCCATTAGGTACAATTACCGCAACAATCTCCGGGTTAATAATTTATGTATTCATAATCTGGAAACTTGCATCATCTGCAAGCACAGAAGACCTTCTCTCCAATCAACTTGTTATGTCTGAAATTGCTTTATTTGGATTCATAATTATTCCTTTGGGATTAGCTGCCTCAACAATTTCGTCTGCTATCGGAAGTTTTCTTGTTGCCCCAAGAACTTTACAAGCGTTAAGTATAGATAAATCTTTTCCAATTCCATCTGTTAACGAGTTTTTAGCAAAAGGTGTTGGTAAACAGAATGAGCCGCGTAATGCATCAATTGTTGTTGGATTTATTGCTACTCTTTTTGTGATACTTGGAGATGTTGATATTGTGGCTTCAATTATTACAATGTTTTTTATGGTTACATACGGGTCATTATGTTTAATATCTTTTCTATATCATTTTGGTGCGGATCCCTCATATCGGCCCAAATTTAAATCAAGATGGTATATCTCCTTGTTTGGATTTCTTATGTGTCTTATACTTATGTTTCAGATAAGCACTCCCTATGCAATTATATCAATAATAATTATTACACTGATCTATGTTTATTTAAGTCACTATCATAAAGAACGTGAAGGACTTGAAGCAATTTTTCAATCTTCGTTTTACCAGTTAAGCCGTAAAGTATATGTATATCTTCAGAAAGCCAAGAAGTCGGACCTATCAAAAAATTGGCGACCATCAGCTGTTTGTGTCTCAAGGTATTCGTTTCAAAGAGATAAAGCTTTACAATTGCTTAATTGGATATCATACAAATTTGGTTTTGGAACATACATTCATCTATTAGAGGGGTATTACTCAAAATCAACAAACGCTGAATCAAGAAAAATTTTGTCAGCCCTTATTGAAAGATCTAGTAACATGAAGGGCAACATTTATGTTGATACAATAATTTCTCCTTCATTTACATCTGCTATTGCTCAACTTGCGCAGTTACCAAGTCCTTCCGGTATGGAAAATAATATGATAATATTTGAGTATGATAAGCAGGCACCTCAAAATCTTGAACAGATAGTTGAAAACATTGCACTTGTACAGGCAGGCGATTTTGATGTTTGCATTTTGGGGTCTTCATCGCGCAATACTAGGTTTGAAAACGGAATACATGTTTGGTTTAGAAACTGGGATGAAGAAAATGCCAGCTTAATGATTTTATTAAGCTATATTATTTTGGGTCACCCAAGTTGGCAGAATGCTGAAATAAAAATATTTAGTGTCTGTAAACCTGGACTTAGAACAGAGGAAGAAAAAAAATTAAAAAATCTTATATTATTTGGAAGATTACCAATCGTTGAAAAGAACATTGTAGTTATTGAACTTGAGACTAATATGAATTTTAAATCTTTGGTAAACGAATATTCTATTGATGCCGGATTTACCATAATTGGATTTAAAGAAGGACAGCTAAAACATGAAGGGACAGAATTCTTTACCGGTTACAACAAGATTGGGGATGTACTATTTGTAGATGCAAAAGGAGTTAAAGAAATAAAGTAACTCTTTCATCCTATCATCTTTTTAAGCTTGTGAATTTCATCACGTAAGTTGGCAGCTTTTTCAAACTCAAGATCTTTTGCAGCTTTGTGCATTTCTTCTGTCAACTGATCTACCAAATCTTCTTTCTGTGCTTTATCCATATACTTAAGAATAGGTTCGGCAACTTTTGAAAAGCCATAGCTTTCTTTTTCATCTTTCTTTCTTATATCTGCAATTGAGGTTGCTGACATAATATCTTCCATTGATTTGTAAATCGTTGCCGGTACAATTCCATTTTTATCGTTATACTCTTTTTGGAGTTTTCTTCTTCGATTTGTTTCTGTAATAGTTTTTCGCATAGACTCAGTAATCTTATCGGCATACATAATAACTTTGCCGTTAACGTTTCGGGCTGTTCTTCCTGCTGTTTGCATTAGTGATCTTTCGCTTCGCAAAAATCCTTCTTTATCAGCATCGATAATGGCAACCAGAGAAACCTCTGGTAAATCTAAACCTTCTCTTAAAAGATTTACACCAACCAAAACATCAAACTCTCCCAAACGAAGATCACGAAGAATCTCGACTCTCTCTAATGAATCAATATCACTGTGTATGTATCGAACCTTTATTCCAATTTTGTCGAGATAATCAGAAAGATCTTCAGCCATTTTTTTTGTTAAAGTTGTAACAAGTGTTCTTTCTTTAAGCGCTGTTTTTTTTCTAATTTCAGCAATCAGATCATCAATCTGTCCTTTTATCGGTCGCACTTCAATTTCTGGATCAAGCAACCCGGTTGGACGAATAATTTGTTCAACAATAACCCCACCGCTCATTTCCAATTCATAATCTGCAGGAGTAGCACTTACAAAAATCACCTGGTCAATCATTCCCATAAATTCTTCATACTTCATCGGACGATTATCAAGAGCTGATGGAAGACGAAAACCATAATCAACAAGAGTTTGTTTACGGCTTCTATCCCCAAGGTACATTCCGCGTATTTGGGGAACGCTAACGTGTGACTCATCAATTATTAAAAGGAAATCATCTGGAAAATAATCGAAAAGATTAAACGGACGAGAATTTGGTTCACGTAAATCCATGTGGCGGGAGTAATTTTCAATTCCGGAACAGTAACCAATCTCCTTCATCATTTCGATATCAAACCTGGTTCTTTGTTCAAGTCTTTGTGCTTCTAAATATTTTTCTTCTTTACGCAAGACGTTTAATTGTTCAGAGAGTTCCTGCTCAATATTATAAATTGCTTTTTGCATTTTACTTCGATCAGTAACAAAATATTTTGCAGGATAGATCGGAACAGATTCAGCTTCACGAATAATCTTACCAGTTACTGCATCTATAATCGAAATCTTTTCAACATCGTTATCCCAGAATTCAATCCTTACGGCTTCTTCATACTGATAAGCAGGAATTATTTCAATAACATCTCCGCGAGCACGAAAAGTACCGCGATTAAATTCCACATCATTTCTAGTAAAATAAATATCAATCAACTCACGCATAAACTTTTTACGATCAAGCTTATCACCTTTTTTTATAAATATGATTTGTTTGGCATACTCTTCCGGTGCACCAATACCATAAATACAACTTACGCTTGCGATTACTATTACATCTCTGCGGCCTTCAATTAATGCCGTTGTAGCTTTTAATCTTAGTCGATCAATCTCCTCATTAACAGAAAAATCTTTTTCTATGAAAACATCACGGGAGACAACATAAGCTTCCGGTTGATAGTAATCATAGTAACTTATAAAAAACTCAACTGCATTATTAGGAAAGAAAGATTTGAACTCAGAATAAAGCTGTGCAGCAAGTGTTTTGTTGTGTGAGATTATTAATGTTGGTTTATTGGTTTGAGTGATCACATTTGAAATTGTGAAAGTTTTACCGCTCCCCGTTACACCAAGTAAAGTTTGAAACTTGTCTCCTCGATTAACACCTTCAACCAATTGCTTTATCGCTTCAGGCTGATCACCTGAAGGTTTGTAACTTGATACAAGTTCAAAATTAT
>Ga0209288_10000070_pt1 | contig 33217 bp, 20 predicted proteins | sample PPLLaktember2015_4_FD_187261 | JGI IMG/M metagenome (GOLD analysis project Ga0209288, IMG submission 187261) | Freshwater sediment microbial communities from Prairie Pothole Lake near Jamestown, North Dakota, USA - PPLs Lake P8 Core (1) Depth... | ecosystem: Environmental > Aquatic > Freshwater...
CGACTACCATTAGCAAGCAACCGCAACCGATCCGATGACCTGGTCCCCCTGCTCCGACATCGCAACCCGCAACCTGAAGTGGGTCAGCAGCGCCTGGAATCTGAAGAACAGCGACGGACGCCCTTCCGCCTACGTCGCGTGGGGTGTGAGCGCCGACAGCATTGCCGCATCCTATGGCACTGCTTACGCGGACGCCCTTCCCGCTCCGCTGACCTGATCACCACGGGGCAGGTTGACTCCTGCCCCTTCATCGACTACACTGAACACGTTCACACCTGAACCGACCATGGCAAAAGCAATCGGCATCGTTCGCTCCACTGATTCCAACCCCAAGGGGCAGGTCGTTCGCTGCAGCAGCGGTGGGGGCATGACCTTCACCAAGGCGACAGGACTGGGCGCTACCATGGTAGACGACCTGGACACTGCTATCGCTAACGCTAAGGCGATCCACCGTGCTGACCGCATCTCTGCAGCGCGTGAGCGCCTGGCAGAGCGGGCAGGCATCTGCTAGTCCAGTTCGTGGGGCGGCACACCCGCCCCATTGATCAGTAATGCTGATCATTCGTTCGTTCGTGATCAGCAGTTATTATATAATGTTATCGTTATAGCGGCGGGGCCGTGTTTATAAAACCCAAAGGTACCCCTAAACTATAAAGTGTTACCCAAGGGAGACAAATATTACCCCAAGACTCAAAAAATTTCCGGATATAAAAAAAGTTTCAAAAAGGTTAAATGATATATAATAAAAATATAATTGTAATCCCCTATGAGAAAAAAATCAGAAGACGAAATATTGCCTCTCCAAGTTGATCCAATTAGTGGAGAATATTATATCAATATTCCAGAATGGATGATTAATGATCTTTCATGGTATGAAGACACTCCAATTAGAATAAACTTAGATAATAATGAAATAATTCTCTCAGAAAGTAAAAATGATTGAAAGAACATACAACATATATGTAAAACAAAAATGCATCTATGAATCACTCTCAGAAGATGAATTCAATAAAACTTGGAGCATGATTAAAAATTTTCTAAGTCTAATAGGGGCGGATGTTAGGATTGAAGATTTAACTTATGAGGAAGTAAATAGTTGACATGCCATACATAATAGAGTATGATACTTTTGTAGAGATTTTAATTTATGACTAAAGGATTCACAATTAAAGCAAAAAATCCTCCACAATCCCAAGATCCAGAGTGGGATTTTGAACTAGCAAGACAAATGGTTAGAGGAAAATCAATCGTATTTTGCTTACCAGGAAGAGGAGTTTCTTATACTTACCTAAAGAACTTTGTACAACTTTGCTTTGACTTGGTACAAGCAGGTGCTAGTATCCAAATTTCGCAAGATTATTCATCAATGGTTAATTTTGCAAGATGCAAATGCTTAGGTGCTAATGTACTCAGAGGACCCGATCAAATTCCTTGGGACGGTAAACTAAAGTATGATTGGCAACTTTGGATTGATTCTGATATTGTCTTTAACAGCGAAAAGTTCTGGCAACTAATTCTTATGGACAAGGACATTGCTGCTGGTTGGTACTGCACAGAAGACGGTCACACAACCTCTGTTGCTCACTGGCTTGAAGAAGATGACTTCCGTAATAATGGAGGAGTCATGAATCACGAAACTCTAGAAAGTATCTCAAAGCGCCGCAAACCATTTACGGTTGATTATACTGGTTTCGGATGGTTGCTGATCAAGCACGGTGTATTTGAGCACAGTGAAATAAAATATCCCTGGTTTGCTCCGAAGATGCAAATCTTTGAATCAGGAGAAGTTCAGGACATGTGTGGAGAAGATGTGAGTTTCTGCCTTGATGCAAAAGAAGCAGGATTTGAAATTTGGTGCGACCCCCGTATTAGAGTTGGACATGAAAAAACCAGAGTCATTTGATTTAATGGCAGAAGAACGCTATAATGTTCTTCTCAATGGAGAGATTATTCACTCCAATTTGACACAAACTGAATACTTTGATGTCGTGGAGGATCTGGCATCTGATTTTTATCAGACAGGTTCTCCAAGTCCTAATGAACTTGAAACCGAAGTGATTAAAGGAGATTAAAAACCATGGCAAAAGCAAAAACTGGTCTGAATAAGAGTTCTTATATTCCCGGTCCACCTAAGAAGTCTCGTCAAGGAGATGGAATGGGAACCAAATATGCCGCCTCTTCTCGCAATGGGGCACGTAAGAAGTATAGGGGTCAAGGAAAAGGATAATGGCATACTTAAACCATAGTCTTCCAGATTGGTCTTGTTACATTCGTAATGAGTTTCTTTTCAATCACCAAAAAGGACATGGTGAAGTAACCAAATGTGATGTACATTCTGTCGCGAGTATTGAAAAAAGAGTTCCTCTATTTGAGGCATTTCTTGAAAATGGCGTGAATTGGACTCGGCGTCCTCTTCACGCTTTTTGTTGGAAACCAGATGCTCCAATTGAACCACTTGAAGACGTTATGTACTGGGATTGCTTTTCACCATACATTGATGTTCAAAAACGTGCTCGTCTTGCAGGATTGCAAGCAGAATTAATTCGCCCAGATGGAAAAAAGATTCTCGGAACCTACATGTTTACTCTTGATTGGTCTTGGGAAAATAAAGGAACAACAGATTTTAATTTTTCAGAGACTCCTGAGCATAAATGCGCTCATTTATTCAAGGTTGAGACTGGAAATTATTATGCATATCCAAATAATAGAATAATTTGGTATGATAATGCTTGGACATTCAATAGAATTAAAAAAAATCCAGGTTATGAAATTGACATGACAACATATTCGGTTGAAAATAAGAGAAAAATTGAAACATCTGATCACTACATATATGAAATTACCGATTTAAAATAGAAATAAATAAATTTTTTGATAAAAACTGAATTGGAACAGTATTCAATGGGTAGGCACCTACTATTAGAGGTGTATGATGTTAATTTTGAAGCGATTAATGATGTAGAATCGCTTCAAAATGCAATGATTGTTGGAATAAATCGTGCAAAAATGACGATTTTAAATACTTTTTCCCATTGTTTTATTCCTCAAGGATGTACAATCGTTATTGCTCTTGCGGAAAGTCATGTTTCTTGTCACACATGGCCAGAAAATGGGTGTTTATCTGTAGATGTGTACACTTGTGGTGAAGGAAACCCCAAGTTAATAGCACTTGAGATTCTAAAATACTTAAATTCTGACAATTACAACATTAGAGAAATAAAACGTTAAATATTAGTAAGGAGATAGCAACCTCCTTTCAAAAAAGTTCTGTTTTTACAAAAAAACAGGAGCTAAAAATGTCTAATTTACCAGTTGATAGAAACAAAGATTACATGTATCAGATGTGGGGAACCACTTCACTTACTTCAGATTATGACAGTTTAGGTCAAAAATCAAAAGTAATTCAGGAAATCATGCACGATGATGTTCCCAAAAATAAACATCACCTGAAAGAGCAAACTCAACTTCATCAAATTATTCGTAACGATTCTGATTATGATGATTGGGAATATGGTACAGATGCAAACTATGGTTTTTCCTGGAAATAAACATAAATAATATTAGAAAAACTTTTATTCAATGGAAATTACAAGGATATCAAGAGCATTTAAAGATATTAGTTTGTCTTTTGAACCTCATCCTGTAACAAATGACTTGCCTATTTTAAAAAATGAGTCTGCAATACGCAGAGCAATTCGCAATCTGGTTGAAACTATCCCAACAGAAAGATTTTTCAATTCTCTAATCGGATCAGACGTTCGTTCTAGTTTATTTGGATTTGTTGATGTCGGAACCGCCTCAATAATTTCAGATCAAATTGAAACTACCATTAATAATTATGAGGAAAGAGTAGAAAATGTTAGAGTTTTTGTTGACCCTCAACCAGATTTAAATTCATTTAATGTAACTGTTAATTATGAAATCATTGGGCAAGATTTTCCAATACAAGAATTCAATTTTATATTAGAGGCAACAAGATAAAATGCCTTTTACTAAGTTTACAAATCTAGATTTCGATCAGATAAAAACTTCAATAAAAGATTACCTCAGAGCAAATTCCAATTTTACGGATTTTGATTTTGAGGGATCTAATTTTTCTGTTTTAATTGATACGTTAGCATATAATACTTATATTACTGCATTTAACACTAACATGGTAGTTAATGAATCCTTTTTGGATTCTGCAACTCTCAGAGAAAATGTAGTCTCACTGGCAAGAAATATAGGGTATGTTCCTAGGTCCAGAACAGCATCGAATGCAGAAATATATTTTGAGGTTGAGACTTCTAGTCAAAGACCTTCTTTAACTTTACAGTCTGGAGTAGTTTGTGTCGGATCCGTAAGTGACACAACTTATATTTTTTCAATACCAGAAAATATAACAACTACGGTTAATAATGGTATTGCTAGATTTGGTAGTAAAGAGACTCCTATAAAAATATATCAAGGAACTTTATTGTCAAAGCAGTTTACTGTTGATGGATCATTAGATCAAAGATTTATTTTAGATAATTCTTTCATAGATTCTTCGACAATATCAGTTTATGTTAGAGGTCCATCAGAGAGTGGTGGATTAGGAACGAAATATAATAAAGTTGAAAATATTATCAATGTAAATTCTTTATCCGAAATATTTTTGATTCAAGAAGTACAAGATGAAAAATATGAATTATTATTCGGTGATGGATATTTTGGTAAAAAACTTCTTAATCAATCGGTAATCAATACAAATTACATTGTTACTGATGGCATTGAAGGTAATGGAGCTTCTGAGTTTTCTTTTGTTGGATCATTTAAAGATTCTTTGGGAATTACCGTTATTCCTACCACTTCAATTACAATCAATACTGTTACTTCTTCTCAAAGTGGAGGTGATATTGAACCAATATCTTCAATAAAATATTATTCGCCAAAACTATATTCTGCACAATATAGAGCAGTTACATCTAGAGACTATGAAGTTATCATACCTCAAATATATCCAAATGCAGAATCAGTTTCTGTTGTTGGTGGTGAAGAATTAAATCCTCCTCAATTTGGAAAAATTTTAATAAGCATAAAACCAAAAAATGGAGATTATGTTTCAGATTTTGATCAAGAACTTATACTTAATAGATTAAAAAGTTACTCTGTTTCTGGAATAAATCAAGAAATAGTACCTCTTAAAATACTTTATATTGAAGTTGACACATCAGTTTATTATAATAATAGTCAAGTTTCAAGTATTGATGAACTAAAAACTTTAGTTTATGATACGCTGTATTCTTATTCAAAATCTTCAGAAATTAATAAATTTGGTGGAAGATTTAAATACAGTAAAATTGTTCAGTTGATTGACAATGTAGATTCTTCAATAACTTCTAATATTACTAAAATTAAAATTAGAAGAAATTTAAAAGCATTGTTAAATCAATTTGCACAGTATGAATTGTGTTTTGGAAACAGATTTCATATCAATCCAAACGGGTATAACATCAAAAGTACTGGATTTTATATTGATGGTATAAACGAACCACTTTACTTAACAGATACTCCAAATAAAACTAGAGATAATTCTAAATTAGATGGATCAGGAAAGGGTATAATTTCCATTGTCAGAAAAAATACTGACGGAAGTTATGAAGTTATCTCAGAGTCTGGAGGAGTAATTAATTACACTGACGGAGAGATCAATCTCAGTGGAGTTATTATAACAAAAACAGAAAACCCTAACAATATAATTGAGATACAAGCAGTTCCAGAGTCAAATGATATTATTGGATTGAAAGATTTATATTTGGAATTTAACCTTGAAAATAGTAAAATAAATATGGTAAAAGACGTAATTTCTTCAGGTGAAGATATATCTGGGGTAACCTTTGCAAAAGACTACTATACATCAAGTTATTTTAATGGAGATCTAGAGAGGAAGTAAATATGATTCAAACTAGTTTTGACTCTAGGGTAAAAATTCAACAAGTAATTTCAAATCATCTTCCAGAATTTTTGCGAGAAGAATTCCCCAAGTCTGCGGAATTTTTAAAACAATACTACATTTCACAAGAATTTCAAAGTGGTGTTGTAGATATTTCTGAGAATTTAGATCAATATTTAAAACTTGATAATCTAACACCAGAAGTTTTAACCGATACGAGCACTTTATCTGCAAATATTACTTCTACAAGTGATGTTATATCAGTTTCTTCAACAAAAGGGTTTCCCTCACAGTATGGTTTAGTAAAAATTGATGATGAAATTATTACTTATACTGGTTTAACGTCTAATACTTTTACAGGATGTATTAGAGGATTTAGTGGAATAGAAAAGTATTCAAATAAATCTAATTCTATTTCCATAAATGAAAATAATTATTCTAATGATTTGGTGTTTTCAAAGACATCAAGTGCGTCTCATAAGTCTGGAACAAAAATAATTAATTTAAGCACATTATTTTTAAAAGAATTTTATAGAAAATTAAAATATACTTTAGCACCTGGTCTTGAAGATTCTCAATTTGTTTCAAATTTAAATGTTAATAACTTTATTAAATCTGCAAGAAGTTTTTATCAATCAAAAGGAACAAAAGAATCATTTAGAATACTTTTCTTAGTCCTTTATGGAGTTGAACCTAACATTATTGATTTGGAGCAATATTTAATTAAACCATCATATGCGAAATTTATTAAAAGAGAGGTTTTAGTTACTGAGTTATTAACTTCTGGTGATCCGTTTAAATTAATTGGTCAAACAATAAGAAACAATTATGATTCTAATTCACAAGCTTCAGTTTCTGATGTTGAAATAGTTACTAGGAGAGGAAAAAGTTATTATAAACTTTATTTGTTTATTGGATATAATGATAAAGAATTGATTGATGGTGACTTTAAAGTAACTGGTAAAACTAGAGTCTTGGATACAGTTTCTATAGGTTCTTCAACTATTTCAGTTGACTCTACAATAGGATTTCCTGCAAGTGGAAATTTAAAATATGATGATTTAAATATTTCTTATTCCAGTAAAAGTGTCAACCAGTTTTTTGGATGCTCGGGAATCACAAAAATAATACCAATAAAATCTGACGTAAATTCAGATGAATTTATCTATGGATATGAAGATGGAGATCTTAATAAAAAGATTGAATTAAGAATTACTGGGTCGCTGTCAAAAATTGAAGATACTGATAAAATTATATTATCTTACAAAAATGATAAGATAAGTATTAAAAATATTGGTGAGAAAATTTTAAATCCAATAGAAAATAAATCTTTTAAACAAAAGTTATCAAATTCTTTCGTTTATAACACTAGCACAAGACACATTGTTCTTGAAGTATCTGGATCTACTTTTAAATTAGGAAGTATAATAGATAAATCTAGTTTAAAAGTGGGAGATCGTGTTGATATTTTACTTAGAGGTAGTCAAAATGACGTTAGAGCTTCAAACGCTATAATTAATTCAATTAATCTTCAAAGTAATGAAGTTACTCTAGGAAGTTTGCAAAACTTTTCATACGATCCATATTTAAAATATGATATTAGAAGAAAATTAAATTATGCAAAAAGTATAAATGTTCCTTTAGAATTTGGTAATAACACTGTAACTTCTGATATTAGTAACTTATATGTTTCTAATGATAGTGCTTACATAACTTCAAATTCTTTGCCGTCATATGAGATTGAAAAGAATTTAATTTCATCATCTATACCATATGCATATGATTCGTTTTTACAAGGAAAAATAACAGTTCCATCATCTCCTGATTATAACAAATACACCATAATTTCTTTCAATCAAAATGTAGAATTTATTACTGGTGATGAAGTAATTTATATTGCAGAAAATAAAGAAATACCAGGATTGATTTCTGGTGAAAAATACTATGTTGAGGTTTTAAATCCAAAAAATAAGATAAAACTATATTTGTCAAGATCTTTTGTTGGAACTGATAATTACGTTGCATTTGAAACATTAAATTTAAATCAATATCATACATTCATTCTTTCCGAGCATAAAACACAAAAAATAAGTCCCCAAAGAATTCTAAGAAAACTTAACCTGTTTCAAAATATTCCAAAAGGTTCTGATCAAGAGACTACTCCAGGAAATACTGGTGTTTTAATTAATGGTGTTGAAATAGCAAATTATAAATCAAATGATTTTATTTTTTACGGTCCTCTAGAAAAAATAGATGTATTTAATAGTGGAAATGGATATGATGTAGTTAGACCACCAAAAATTGAAATTAGTAATTCTGGAACCGGATCTACTTCACTAGCAACAGTTACTGTAAGTGGAAATGTTAAAAGTGTTATTGTTGATCCTCAACAATTTGATATTGATAACATAGTTTCCATAGAAATTACTGGTGGAAATGGAAAAGGGTGCATTCTTTCGCCAGTAATTGAAAGAAGGTATAGAGAATTAGAATTTGATTCTAGATTTCTACAGGATGGTGGAGGTGTTGATGCAATTACGGATGAAACAATAACTTTTTTCAAACCACATAATTTTGATAATGGTGAGTGTATATTTTATGATTGTAACGGTAATACCGAATTAGGTGTTAGCACATTCAAAGGACCAAATAATGGTACAAGAACTTTAAATAATGGATCTGCATATTATGCTCAAGTAGTAAATACTAGAACAGTAAGATTATACCCAACTTTACAAGATTACACTAGTGGAATCAATACTGTAGGATTTAGCACTGCAGGAAGCACTGGAATCCATAGGTTTAGAACAAAAAATAAACCAACACTATCCAGTATATCAGTTATAAACTCGGGAGAGGGATATACTAATCATCAAATTTATGTGAAGACTTCTGGAATATCAACATATTTCAATACAGTAACATTTTCTCCACATTACTTTAATAGTGGAGATTTGGTAGAGTACAGAAATACTGAAGAAAATATTATTGGACTTTCAACCACCAATTCATATTATGTTGTAAAAGTAGATGATGATAATTTTAAATTATGTGATGCCGGCATAGGTGGAACATACAAAGATAATTACAATAGAAAAAAATATGTAAATTTTGACAGCATTGGATCTGGTTACCATATTTTTAAATATCCAGATATAACTGCAAATGTAACTGTCTCTTATGGTTCTAGTTATGTTTCTAATAAAGAAATAGTTGCAACTCCGATTGTAACTGGATCTATTAAGTATGTTAATTTATACGATAGTGGAACGGGATATGGATCAAGTATTTTAAATTTTGAAAAGAAACCGAAAGTACTTTTGAAAACTGGAGAATATGCTCAAGTAAGACCTTATATACAAGATGGTAAAATTACAAAAGTAAACGTATTATCATCTGGGTCTGATTACTATTCAACTCCAAAATTAGTTGTTAATGGTCAGGGAACTGGTTGTATTTTGAGACCTGTTGTTAGAAATAATAGGCTTGTTGATATAATTGTAATTAATTCTGGTGTTGGGTACGAAACTACAACAACAACAATTAGTGTTGTTCCTGCAGGAACTGGAGCAATATTTAATCCTAGGGTTCGTTCTTTAACAGTAAATAACTACCATAGATTTGGACCAGAAAAATTATCGGAAACAAATAATAATTTACAATATTCTGTAATTGGTTACACACCATCTATAGCCAATCAATTTAATGATACTGGAAATTTACATTCTCCCATAATTGGATGGGCATATGATGGAAATCCAATTTATGGACCATTTGGGTATTCGGATTCAACTGATTTTAATTCCCAAATAAAAAGATTGTCTTCTGGATATTCTTTAAACACTTCAAATATTGTAGATAGACCTTTAGATTTTGATTCTGGATTTTTTGTAGAAGATTATGAGTTTATTAGTGGGGATTTAGATCTTTACAATGGAAGATATTGCAGAACACCAGAATTTCCAAATGGAGTTTATGCTTATTTTGCAGCAACAGCAGAAGATTTGCAATCAGCATCATTTAAATCATTTTATCCATATTTTATTGGTTCAAGTTATAGATCATTAAAAATTGAAGATAATTGGAATCTTAATCAAGATTTTGATTTTAGTGAATCTAAATTAATTAGAAATACTTTTCCATACAAAGTAAGTGAAGAATATTCTGATTATGAATTTTTAACAGAATCAAATGAAATAACAAAGCAGTTAACAAATGTCAATTCCACAACCTCAGGAGTAATAGATTCATTTAAAATTATAGAATCTGGTAAAGATTATAAAATTGGAGATATTTGTTATTTTGATTCTTCCTTAACTGAAGGTGGGGGATTGTCCGCTACAGTATCAAATATAACAGGAAAAAATATCTCTAAAATTGATATTAGTTCTGAAAAGTATCAAAATGTTGTTTTTGAATGGGGTGAAAATTTTGTTACTGCTCACTATTATCCGTATTATAATCTATTAAACGAAGATACTATCAATATAACAGGACTGACTACTTATATTTCTTCTCTCGATGGTCAAAAAACTTGTAATGTAGGATTTGATAATATAATTTTATTATCGGATATGGCATCTAATGTGGTTGCCGGTAAAGTAGAAGATATTTACGTTTCTAAAATACCATCATTAATATCAGTAGGAAGTAGTTTAAACATAGGAAATAGTGAAGTTGTTTCTGTCTTAAATATTTTTGATCAAGGTTCTATACTTAGAATTAAGAGATCTGATGTTGGTTATGCCCACACAGAGGCTGATATTATCAGTATACTACCAAACAAATTAACTGTTCCCGTTAAGACTAGTTACTTTGATTCAAAAGTAAATAAAAGAATATACTTCAATCCCAAACAATCTGTTGGTATTGGAACTACACCTGGAATTGGTATTAATTTATCAAATACTGTTGGTGGAGTATCTAAAACTATTTCAGTACCAACTCAATCAATTTATATACCCAATCACTCATTAAAGACTGGTCAACCCGCACTACTTAAAAAACTACCGGGAAGATCTCCAATAGTTGTTTCTGATCTTGCAGATTCTCAGGCATTTAATTTACTTGATGGTAGTACTCTATCAGAAAATATTTACATTATTAATAAATCAAAAGACTTTATAGGAATAACAACACTTGTAAATAAATCTTTTGAGACTAGTGGTCTATTTTTATTAGGACCAATACCAATTCAGTCGGATTATTCAATTGAAACTGATTATTTACAGGTTAAGGGAGAAATTCAAAAAAATAAAGCCCAAATTACAACTACAGAAGATCATAATTTATTAGCAAATGATAAAATTAATTTGGTTTTAAATTCAAATTTAAACGTTGGAATAGGAACTTCTTCAACTGTTCAAGTCATTTATAATTCAGCAAATAAAAAATTACTTGTAAACCCTATTACTTTTGATCAAGATAATGTTGATCTGCCAAATAGTAAGATAAATCTAACTTCACATAGTTTAAAAACTGGTGATAAAGTTTTTTACACATATTCTGATCCTCCTATAACTGGATTAACGACTGGTGGATATTTTGTATATAAAATTGACGATAATTCAATTCAATTGACTGAGACATATTATGATTCTAAGCAACAATATCCAAATATTATTAAATTCCAATCTACAGGTAGTTCCTATCAAAGATTAAGTTTAATTAATCCAGAAGTAATTGTTGAGAAAAACAACACTGTAGTATTTGATGTTTCGGATCCTTCAATGTATGGTTATTCTTTAAATGTTTTCTATGATCAGAAATTTACTAATAAGTTTTTAACAACGGGAATATCTTCCGTCTTTAGTTTTTCTGGAATAGGAACCCCTGGTTTAGTAGGATCTAGAAATACATTAAAATATTCTAATGATATTCCATCAAGACTTTACTATACATTATATGAAGAAGGAGAGGCAATAGAAATTGATGAAGAAGTAATAAACTCTTCTTCAATTACGTTCGTTGAAAACAAATGCAGTGGTTCATACACTATTTCTGGTGTAGGTACAACAACTTTCAATATTAATTTAAAAACTGCTGTACAAAAAACCACATATGTACAGACAGAATGCGATTTATTAGAGTACACAACAACATCAACGAATGCTACGGGTGGAATTAAAAACCTTAATATTCTCAATAAAGGATATGGATATAAAAAATTACCTATTTTTACTGGGACTAATTCTAATTTAGGTAAAAATGCTAATATTGTCCCATATTCCAGAAATATTGGAAATATTAAAGAGTATGAAATACTAGACCAAGGATTTGATTATCCTTCAGATAAAACCTTGAGGCCAGAAGCTCTGATACCATCAGTTGTCTTTATAAAAGGATCCAACAAAGTTGACAGTATAGAAATACTTAATGGTGGATCTAGTTATTCATCTGCCCCAAAACCTTTACTTAAGAATACAGTTACTAATGAAATTGTTGATGATCAAATTTTAAGTTCCAAAATTCAATCTGGGTCTGTAAGTGAGGTTACGATTAATTCTCCAATACGCGGATTAGATTCTGTTGAGCACGAAATTGTTTTTATTAATAATTCAAATGGAATTGGAATTAATTCAGTTCAGTCCTCAATTTCTGGTGTTGTAACGTGTGTCTTAGTTACACCTATCATAAATGGTTTTATCAATCCTCCATTTGCAGTTGGCGATGAAATTTTTGTAGAAAATATATCAAAAGATAGTGATATTGGACAAGGATTTAATTCTACAGATTATAATTATCAATTTTTTAAAGTTACATCTTTTGAAAATACAAATCCAGCTGTTTTAGAGTACAATTTATCTGGTCTTACAACTAATCCAGGAATAGCAAAAACTAGTCAACTTGGATATGGATTACTAATTAAGAAAGATATTTATCCAAGCACAAAAGTTAATCTTGCAATATCCAATTTTAATAAAGGAGAAAAACTTTCCTATTATATTAAAAATGAATTTGTAAGTACAGATTTAATAGTACAAGAAAGTAATTCTTCTTACTTAAAAGTAAGTGGTAATGATTTTTCTAAATTAAGTGTTGGAAATGTTTTGAAGGGAATAGACTCTGGATCAATTGCCACTATTTACGATTTAGACTTAAATAGTTCTAAATTTATTATCGATAGTTCATTTAATCTTTCTTCTGGGTGGAATGATCAGACAGGATTGTTGAATGAATTAAATCAAGTTATACAAGATGATGATTATTATCAGAATCTTTCATATACTATTAAAAGTCCTATTGAATATTCGGAGTTTATAGATCCAGTTAATCGTTTAGTTCACGTTTCTGGACTGAAAAATTTTGCAGATACTCAAATAGAATCATCTTCTGGAATATCTTCTTCTACTGGAACATCAACTGAGGTTATTGTATTGGATGTTATAGAAGAGTCACGAGTTGATACAATCAACAACTATACTTTGTCTTTAGATATTGATACCGTAAATAATAAATCAAAGTTTTTAAAATTTAAAAATAAAACTTTAACAGATTATATTGATTGTGCATCAAACAGAGTTTTAAAAATTGATGATGTCAGTTCTAAGTTTTCTAAAAAAGATTCTGACCGTGACTTATTTGCAAATATATACACTTTTTTAGAAAGTACAGTATATTCAAAATATTTAATTCAAGTAACAGATATAACTAATAATAATTATCAACTAAGTGAAGTTGTTGTAATTTTTTATGATAAAAATATCTATACTTTTGAAAAGACTTTATTATCTACAACTAGCGAAAAACTAGGTGAAATTAAAGGAGAAGTTGATGAATATAATACAAAAACCTTAAGATTTACTCCTACAGATCCTTATGAGACTGATTATGATATCAAATATCTACAATCATATTTTGATAACTTGGAACCTAAAACGGTAGGAATCAATACAAGGTCTATAGGATGTATTGATTTAACTGGTATAAGTACTTCAGTTGGAATAGGGTCTACAAGCACTATAATATCTTTACCAATTCAGAAAAACAATGCTTTAGTTGCAAATGTTTATGTATTTGATACGGTAAGATTTAATTTTAATTATGTTGAAGTTGTTGTGGATAATGATACTGTCAATACTTATCTGGGAGAATATTACTTTGATAATAACATTGGAATAACAACAAACTATATCGGAACATTTGATTCTAAAATTGAGTCTGGATTCTTAAAACTAAACGTTACTAATAATATAAACACTAGAATATTAGTAAATACTACCATTGTTGGTTTTGGAAGTACTGCTTCTGGAATAGGAACATATAGATTTAATTATCCAGAACAACCAGATGGTAGTGAAAGAAGTGGTAAATTAGAGTCTAACTTTGTTGTTTCATCTGGAATATCGACAGTATTTAAGTTTAAAACTAACGAAATAACCAGCTCTAAATCATTAATTAGAGTTTCTTATGGAAATACAAGTTCTGTTCACCAGTTAATGTGCCTCCAAGACAACTCTAATATTTACACTGTTCAGTATCCATATATTTCTACAGATGATGAGAGTGGAATAGGAACATTTGGGGCAAGTTATTCTGGAGAATTTACTGTTATTTCTTTCTATCCCAATCCAGAAATAACCCAAAATTTAAAGATACAAAGTTATAATCAACTTCTTTACACTTATAGTGATTTTGAAAATGAGGCATTAGCACCTGTTAATGCTATAATGTATGGAAATGCATCAGAAACTATTCGCCTTGCTGCATATGATGGATTAAATGGTCCAAGAGCAAATAAAGTTGAATTTGATTTAAACTATTTGGGAAATCCAATATTTAGAAAGATATTTAATCCTGGATTGTCTGGTGTCATAAATCAAACTACTGGGGTAATAACAATACCAAATCATTTCTTTAGCACTGGAGAAAGATTAACTTATACGCCAAAATCAACTTTCATAGGCGTTGGACAAACATCACTTGGTATAGGTGCAACTGCAAATTCTATTGGCGTTGTTACAAATAGACTTCCATCTGAAGTTTATGCGATTAAGATCACAAATGATACTTTCCAACTTTCAACAAGAAGAGATTATGCTCTTAGTGGAATATATGTAACATTTACATCACTTGGTGAAGGAAATGCCCATGAATTAGAAATGTACAAAAAGACAGAAAAATCTGTCATTTCAATTGATGGCATTGTTCAAAAACCTTTAACATATACCCCAATATCGTATAAGCTTGAAAATAATGGTGGTCAAATAGGATTTACTACAAATTATTTTTCTCTGAGTGGTATAGCAACCATCCAACCAAATGATTTACTAAAAGTTGACGATGAATATATGCAAATTATTTCTACAGGATTTGCATCAACTTCAAAAGGACCAATAACTGGAATTGGTTCTTATAATATTGTTTATGTTAAGAGGGGATATGTTGGAACTGGTGCAACTTCACATAGTGACTCTACAACTGCTAGAATTTATAAAGGATCTTTTAACATATTCTCAAATAAAATTTACTTTACAGAACCACCAAGAGGAAGTGCAAGAGAAAGAAGAAATTCGAGTAACTTACCATTCCCAACATCATCATTTGCAGGGAGAGTATTTTTACGCAATGATTATACTGATAATTTATTATATGATGATATTTCAGATAAGTTTGATGGTGTAAGTTCAAATTACAGATTAACTGTTCAAGGTATCAATACTAGTGGAATTGAAACTGGAAGTGGGATATTGTTTATCAATGGAGTATTCCAAACTCCATCAACAGTAAACAATGTTGGAAACAATTATTCTTATTCTGGCGCATCTGGTATTACTAGTGTAGTATTTACTGGAATAACATCATCTAATGGAGATATTATAAACTCAATATCCGATGTTAATCAAAATCAATTACCAAGAGGAGGTTTAATTGTTTCCCTTGGTTCAACTCAAGGACTTGGATATGCTCCATTAGTTGGTGCTTCGGTAACTGCTGTTTTAAATCCATCTACTGGTGCTATAGTTAGAGTTGGTATTGGAACTACTGATATTATTGGATCTGGTTATAGGAACCCAGTTTCAGTTGCTGTTACTGATACGTCACATACTGGATCTGCAGCGGTTATAACTGCTTCTGTTGGTGCTGGAGGAACTCTTGCATTTAATGTTGTTAGTGGAGGAAGTGGTTATGTCAAACCAACTATTTTAGTTTCTGAACCTACATACGAAAATCTTCCAGTAACTGGAGTTTTCCGTAGAGGAATTGGAAATACAACTACAACTGGAACAAATTTACTTGTAAGTCTTGATGTTGGTGCAAGCTCAACAACAGGAATAGGATCAACTTATTTTGAAGTTAAACAATTTAAAATTTCAAGACCCGGTTATGGTTTCCAAATTGGAGATATTATTACTCCAGTTGGATTAGTTACAGATAAGAGATTAAATTCACCCATTAGTCAGTTCCAATTAACTGTTTTAGATGTTTTCTTTGATTCATTCTCATCATGGCAGTTTGGTGAATTGGATTATATTGATTCTGTAAAAAATCTACAAGATGGATCTAGAACAAGATTCCCACTTTACTACAATGGTCAATTGTTAAGTTTCCAAAAAGGAATTAGTGATCCAAATTCAATAGATATTGATTTAAATTCAGTTCTTGTTATTTTTATAAACGGTGTGCTACAAGAACCAGGGTATGCTTATCAATTTAAGGAGGAACTTCAATTCACATTTACTGAACCACCCAAGCAAAATGCAAGTGTTTCTATATTCTTCTATAGAGGAACTCGTGGAGTGGACAGTTTTAGTGTTAATGTTAACGAAACTATAAAAATTGGAGACGAAGTTAGAGTTAGAGGAATTGAATCTCTATTTGGTAGTGAAGATCAAGATCCAAGAATAGTTCATGATATTGTAGGTTCTGATGTAATTCAGACAGACATTTATACTGGTCAGGGAATTGATCCCGTAAATTATAGGTTTACTGATTGGTCAAAACAAAAAGTTGACTCAATCATTAATGGTGATTACGTATATAAAGTTAGAGATTCTTTAGAATCGCAAATTTATCCAACTGCAAAAATTATTAAAAATGTAAATTCATCAAGTTCTTCAATTTTTGTGGATAATATTGAATTATTTGATTATGAAGAAAATGAACTTGGTTCAGTGATAAATTCTTATGATGCTTTAATTGTTAATGGTTCTGATCCAGTATCTGCAGCAATTACAGCAATAGTTTCAAATGATGGGAAAATTGAATCTCTAGTAATAGAAAATTCTGGTAGTGGTTACAATCAAAGTTCTCCATTACAAATAAAAATTTCTTCACCAAAATATGTATCTCCTGGTATTGGAACAACCGCAACAGCAACTGTTAATATTACTAATGGATCTATATCTGGGTATACAATTACTAATGAAGGTTTAGGGTATTCAAAATATGCTCCCCCACAAGTAATAGTTCCATTACCAGATCCACAACAGGAAGAAGTTACGTTCAAAAGACCTAACAATTTAACCCAAATTGCTAGAGGATTCTCTGGAATTATAACAGGAATTACAAATACCACTGGAACCAATGGAAATCCTCGTGCTCTCAAATTCTTCCTTAGAAGAGAAAATAATGCATTTACTTTTGATGACTTAAATGTAAATTATCCGATTTATATTTTTAATACTGATGTTGGAACTGGGGTAACTTCTATTGATTCTGAAAATAATTCTATTGTTGCAATTAGTACTGTTTATGTTGATAATATCTATTATATACATACCATAACTAAAAATGGTCCAGATGCGGTTATAACATCTAATGTAAAATCAGATTCTAATATTATTGGATTAAATACTTCAGGATCTATTGCTAACTCGGTTGGAGACTTTTCTTGGGGAATTTTATCTAACCTTGAAAGTGGATTGGCAAATATTTCTATAGGAGTTACTGGTTTAACAATTGATTCTGGTTTATCCACATTCCCAGTTATTCAAAGAAGAAATTATGGTTTGAGAGACAGTGGTGCTTTAAGAAAATTATCTACATGATATAAATATAAGAAAAAGTCTTTAAAATGGCGGCAATTGTCACAGATCAACTTAGAATATTAAATGCTAATAATTTTGTAAATTCTATTGCAGACGATCAAAATGCATATTACTTATTTTTAAGTTTACCAAATCCAACCGTTGTAGGGTTTGGTAGGGATTCTAATTGGGATTCCAATGTACCTAGTCCTATTGACAGTTTTAATTATCATGATCACGTAAAAGACACCATGATGTTTGGTTCTAGAATAACATCGGCAAATATTAGAAGATTAATAAGAAAAGTTCCCTGGGTTAAAGGAAACAAATACGAGATGTATCGTCATGATTATAGCATCAATAATCCATCTCCAATATCAAAATCTGCTCGTCTATATGATGCAAATTATTATGTTGTAAATCAAGATTACCGAGTATATATTTGTATCGATAATGGTTCGACCGGAATTAATACCACAGGAAATATCTCAAAGGACGAACCATTATTTACTGATTTGGAACCATCTAAAGCAGGTGAAAGTGGAGATGGATATATTTGGAAATATCTATTTTCAATTTCTCCAAGTGATATAATTAAATTTGATTCTACTGAGTACATAACGGTTCCTAATGATTGGGAAACTTCTATAAACCCACAAATAAAATCTGTTAGAGATAATGGGGACTCTAATATAAATGAAAATCAAATAAAAAAAGTTTTTATTGACAATCCTGGTCAAAACTATTCTAATGGTACTGGACAAGAAGTAGACATTCTTGGTGATGGAACTGGCGCAAAAGTAGTAATTGATGTTGAAGGTGGAGAAATTATAAACACTACTGTATCTGCAGGAGGAAAGGACTATTCATATGGTTTAGTTGATCTTGGATCAATAAATGGAAATACTACTTCAACTCCTGCTAGATTAATTCCAATTATACCACCTTCAAGAGGACATGGTTATGATATTTACAAAGAATTAGGAACTGACAAAGTTTTAGTTTATGCAAGATTTGATGATTCTACAAAAGATTATCCAGTAGATACTAAATTTGCTCAGATTGGAATAATAAAAAATCCGAAGTCTGTGTCAGATGATTCGGTATATAAAGATTCTTATTTCTCATCTTTATATTCTATGAGGTTTAGTTCTATTACCGGTACACCAGAAGTCGGTCAAAAAATAACTCAATTATCTATTGATGGGGTTAACAAAGCTCTAGGATATGTTGCATCATATGACAAAGAAACTCAAGTTTTAAAATATTTTACAGATCGTTCATTGTATTATAATAAAACTACCCTGGACCAAACTGACTATATTGGAATATCTACAAGTGGAAAATACGTTGATTTTGAATCAAGTTCAAATCCAGTATTATCAGAATCTTTTTCAGCATCGATAGATACTTCATTTAGCAATAGTGTAATTAATCCCACTGGAAATAAATTAATTAATCTCGATTCTAATTTTGACCAAGGATTATCTCAACCAGAGATAAATAAAAGAACTGGAGAAGTAATTTATCTCGATAACAGACCAATTATTTCTAGAAATCCACGTCAAAAAGAAGATATTAAAATCGTTCTGGAATTTTAAAGCAAATGGCACAAAAACTCAACTTAAATATTAATCCTTATTATGATGATTTTGATAGGAACAGTAGTTTTTATAAAGTATTATTTAAGCCAGGATATCCAGTACAGGCTAGAGAATTAACAACTTTACAATCAATTTTACAAAATCAAATTGAGTCATTTGGTAGTCATATATTTAAAGAAGGATCCATGGTAATTCCTGGATCAATTACATATGATGATAGTTATTTTTCAGTAATTATAAATTCAAGTCATTTAGGGACTAGCGTCTCTTTATACTTGGCAGAACTAGTAGGAAAGAAAATACAGGGAGAAAATTCTGGATCTGTTGCAGTAGTTAAAAATTTTAATATTCCTCCAGACGAAGGTGTAGAAAATGTAACTTTATATGTAAAATATCTTTCTTCTGGAAATGATTTATCAACTACTCAATTTGAGTCTGATGAATCTTTAATTTTAATTGAAGAAAATATCGTTTATAGCGGTATAACTATTAATTTTGGAAGCACCGTAGCAACTGTTTCTTCCAATAAAGCAACATTTACCGGATCTGCGGTTAATTTAGATAAAGGAGTATATTTTATTAGGGGAATGTTTATAGACGTTCCTAACTCAGTTGTAATATTAGATCCATATTCAAATTTAACATCTTACAGAGTAGGATTAACTGTTCAAGAAGAATTAATATCTTCATTTGATGATTCCAGTTTAAATGATAATGCAAGAGGTTTTTCAAATTATGCTGCTCCTGGAGCAGATAGACTAAAAATAACAGCATTTTTAACTAAAAAGTTGTTGAATGATTATGATGATAAAAATTTCATAGAGATATTAAGAATTGAAAATGGTATACTCAAAAAAATTCAAGATACAACATCATATTCGCTAATCAAAGATTATATCGCACAAAGAACTTATGATGAGTCTGGAGATTATTGTGTAAATAAGTTTGACATTGAAGTTTTAGAGTCTTTAAATGATAGAGTATCAAATAATGGCGTATATTTAGATACTGAAACAACTCAATCAAATAATATTCCTACAGATAATGACATTTGCGTTAAAGTTTCCCCAGGAAAAGCATATGTGAGGGGATATGATGTAGTTGTTCCATCTTCTATTCTTCTAGATGTTCCCAAACCAAGAGACACTAAAACTAGAGAGAGTAGTTTAGTTCCTTTTGAAATGGGAACTTTAATGAGATTGAATAATGTTTACGGAACTCCATATTTAAATTTATTAGGATCTAACAATGAAGTTGAACTCTATAATCAAAGAACAAATTCTGTTTCTTCAGGAACTGGAACTTGGATTGGAAAAGCAAGAATTTATTCATTTGGTTTAACGGATGCTCCTTACTCTAACAATTCTTCTTCTTGGGACTTATACTTATATGACATTCAAACTTTTACCAAAATAATTATAAATGAACCACCTCCTCAGGATCTTATAGAGGGATCTTATATTCGTGGATTAAATAGTGGATCTTCTGGTCATGTTCACTTAATAACGGGAAATACTTTATATCTTATCCAAACTTCAGGAATGTTTTCTGTTGGTGAAAGTTTTTCTATAAATGAATCTCTATTAAATACAAGATCTATAGTCTATTTGCAAGAATATTCAACAAATGACATTAAGTCTTTATGGCAAGATTGTACATCACTAACTTCTGGTGCTTTAGTAACAGATTTTGTAGCTGATGTAGTGTTAACAAAAAAAGTTCCATTCGGATTTAATGTTACTGATCAAATTACAATTTCAACTTCCGGTGATGTAACATGTCCAGGAAGAAATTTCTTAGGAATTCGTAGCGATACCGTAATACAATATCAAATACCTGGAGAAAGTTTAGAAACATTCAATAGAGTTGTTTCAGTTTCTTCAGATGGACTTTCAATGACTGTTGGTGCTTGTCCTTCTGTTTCTAATGTTTGTAGTGGTTCTTTGCCAGGAGTTACAACTTCGGTTTTATTTAAAGTTGGAACACCAGAAATTATAGATGATTCTAAGTCATCATTATATTCACCTTTATTTGATAAAAATATATCTTCTGTAGATTTGTCAAGTGCCAATTTAACAATTAATTCTCAAATCAGATCTCTTTCTACAGATAGTTTAGGTTCTTTAACTGTTAATGTTTCTAGCACTGGAATTAGTAACGTATTCTTTGAGAATTATGATGCAGATAGATACTCAATATTCTATTCAGATGGAACTATTGAAGATTTAACCTCTGATCAATTTACTTTAAGTGCAGATGGAACGGAAATTACTTTAAAAGGATTACGAGTAAGTCAAAGTGGAAATGTTGCATTAAATGTGACATTAAGAAAATCTGTTGTACAAAATGCCACAAAAACTTATGTAAGAAGTGAGAGATTAATTATTAACAGCACTTCATCTGGATCATATTCAAGTATTTCTGGATTAACAACAAGTTTTTGGTATGGAACTAGAGTTGAAGATTTTGAAATATGCTTAGATGTTCCTGATGTCACTAATGTTTTAGCAGTTTATGAATCTTTAAGTTCCAGTGACCCATCAATTGATACATTAACCATTGTTGCAAATCTTGGTTTAGATACAAAATCAATAGTTGGTGAAAAAATAACTGGATCTTCTAGTGGTGCAGTGGCGCAATTAGTAACTCGGGATTCTTCATCAAAAGTAGGATTTGTATATCTAAATGATGCTTACTTTAAAATTGGTGAAACAATTACATTTAAAGAATCCGGAATAGTTACAGAAATACAAATTATTGAAAAAGGTAATTATGTTGACATAACAGATAGATTTATTTTAGATAAGGGTCATAGAAAGCAATATTGTGATTATTCTAGAATTATTAGGAAAAAAGACTCTCTTCCACCATCTAGAAAGATATTAGTAGTTTTTAACTATTTTGATATACTATCTAATAATAAAGGGGATTTGCTAACAGCAAATTCTTATGATGAAGAGAGATTCTCCAAAGAAGTTCCAATTTTACCAGACAATATTAGAGCATCTGACACTTTAGATTTTAGACCAAGAGTTCAAAAGTTTACAGTTGGAAATGGATCTCCATTTAGTTTTAATTTAAGATCATTTGATAATACTGTAGCAACATCAATAATAAAACCTAATGAAAGTTCTATAATAGGTTATGATTATTATTTACCTAGAATTGATAGAGTTATTTTAAACAAACTAGGACAAGTGTCCGTTGTATTAGGTTCTTCTTCTGATACTCCAGTAGCACCTCTTAATGCCGAAGAAGCGATAGATTTAGCAACTATTCACCACCCAGCGTATCTATATGATGTAAGAGATTCTAAAATTAATATTATTGATAACAGAAGATATACCATGAGAGATATCTCTAAATTAGAGAATAGAATTAAGAATTTAGAAGTTGTTACTTCTTTATCTTTACTTGAATTAGATACTAAATCTCTTCAAATACAAGATGCTGATGGTTTAACTAGATTCAAATCTGGATTTTTTGTTGATGATTTTAAAACTAGATCATTGATTGATTTTAAAAATCCAGATGTTAAAGTTGACGTTGACACATCTATTGGTGAAATGTCATCAGCAACAGATAATTGGTCATTTAAATTACAAATTGCTCCCCAATCTGGTGTTGATATTTCTCCATTAGATTTTTCTCAAGATATTCCATTATTAGATCCAAATGTTAGAAAAACTGGAGATTTAATAACTCTAGATTATTCCGAAGATAGTTGGTTAGAGCAACCTTTAGCGTCCGATGTTGAAAACATAAATCCGTTTAGTGTTGTTGAATATATTGGATCAATCAAATTAAATCCATCATCAGACAACTGGTTCAGAAATGAATATACAACTAATGGTAGAGTATTATCCACGGGTGTAGAACAAATTTCGGAATTTGTTGAAAGTGTAACTTTAAATACTGATGTTGATCCTTATTTAAGGTCTAGAAATTACTCATTTATTGCAGAGTCTTTAAAATCATTTACTCAACATTATGGGTCATTAGATGATGTTAGTTCCATTGATGTCGTACCAAAACTTCTTGAGATTACTATGCTTTCTGGAGCATTTGTTTCTGGAGAAGATGTTGAGGGTTATATTGGAACACAAAAAGTAATTACTTTCAGATTAGCAACTGCAAATCATAAGTCAGGTCCTTATGACCAACCTTCAAAAGTTTATGGTAAAAATCCATATGATAGAACTCAAACAGTTCCTTCTTCATATGCTTCATCATCATCTTTATTGAACATTGATACACAATCACTCGCGGAAGAATCTGTAACTAGATATGGTGGATATGTTACAACTGAAGTTACTTTAGTTGGAAAAACTAGTGGCGCAAGTGCAAAAGTTTCTAATAACAGATTAGTTTCGGATGAAGTTGGAAATATTTTGGGGGTATTCTTCATAAGAAATCCAAATTCTACTCCAGCTCCACAATTTAAATTTAAATCTGGTCAAAAATTATTTAAATTAAGTTCAATTCAAAATGGAGCAACAACATTACCCGGTGATATTAGATTATCAAGTAATGCTTTTGGAAGTTTTACTGGAACTGGAATTATTCAGACACAGACAACAAACGTTGTTCAAGTAAGATATGACCCACCACCACTGCCACCAACTCCAGAACCAGTAGTATTGACGGAATATGTATATGTCCCAACGACTACTAATGTAACTGAAGTAACTAATGTAATTCAGAATGTTACTCCAACTGCATCCACAACACCCACAAATCAACCAATATACGTAAATAGTAGAGGAACAGTTTACGGTCAATTCAATCAGAATTTACTGGTAGAATTATATTATGACAATAACCCCAAAGATAAAGATATTAAGGATTTAGCAAAAGCTGCCGGGATTAAAAAATTAGATATAGGTGGTAATGGAAATATTAGTCAGTCTCAAGGAAATAAAATTAGAAATTTTGTTGCAAATGAAAAAGATCTTAATTTAAAATCTGTAGTATCTGATCGCAGTCCTAAGTCTATTGGCGGTAAAGGTGTATCCATGAGTGATAAAGTTGCCATTGAAAGGGCAACGAGCACAATTTCTCCAAATATTTCTCCAGTTAACAATGATCCAAAGGGAGGAAATAAAAAATCATCAGATAACAATAAAAATGCATCATCATCCAATAAAAAGTGTGCTAAAAAGGATCCTCTAGCACAAACATTTGCAACTGACCCTGGAAATGGATTCTTTTTGACATCTGTTGATCTATATTTTGCAACTAAAGATCCAATAGAAAAAGTAACAGTACAACTAAGAACAGTGGAGTTGGGAACACCAACAGATTTACTTGTTCAAGATTATTCTGAAATTTCTTTAGACTCTGAAGATATTATCACTTCAGATGATGGTTCTTTACCAACTAAAGTCACTTTCCCATCTCCAATTTATTTACAGGGAGACACTGAATATGCATTGGTTTTACTTTCACCAACAACAGATAAGTATCAAGTCTGGACTGCCACTATGGGTAGAAAAACCATAGCAACTAAATCATTACCTGATGTTGAAAGTGTAATAATTGGAAGGCAATATTTAGGTGGAAGTTTATTTAAGTCACAAAATGGAACCATTTGGTCGCCAAATCAATATCAAGATCTCAAATTTAAACTCTATAGGGCAAAATTTACACCTCAAAGAGGACAGGCAGTTTTCTATAACCCTTCTTTAGTATATAGTGATCAGAAATCTCCAACAAATCCAGTAAAAGTACTACCAAGAAAATTAAAAGTTGGAATTACTACTACAAGTAATTTAAATTCTATTTTAACTGTTGGTAGAAGAGTAAGTGAAGGTCCAAATGTTAATAATCCAGGACCTTATGGTTATATTGAGAGAGTTGGTGGTCCATTAACATATCCATCTGGAGGTGTTTCAATATCAAATGTTGGAATTGGTTATTCTGTAGGATCTTTCTCCAGCGTTCCATTATATTCAATATCTGGTTCTGGAAGTGGTGCAACAGCAGATTTAACTTTCAACGCATCTGGAAATCTTACCACAGTTTCTATAGCATCAAGCGGAAATGGATATTCTGTTGGAGATGTTCTAGGCATAACAACAGCGAATGTTGATAAGGGAAGAAATGCTCAAATATCAGTAACTGCTATAGATGGTAGTATTGATACTTTATATTTAACCAATGTTCAGGGAGAGGAATTTACTCAGAATTCTAATCTTCTACATTATAACACTTCAAGTTATTCTTTATCTGGAACAACTATCAGAAGTAATTCTTCAGTAATAAGTCCATTATATTCCGGTAACGTATTCCAAGTTACACAAATCAATCATTCGATGCATGGAGATAATAACAAAGTATCTCTCAAGGACATTGAGCCAGATTCGTCAATTGTTTATTTAACTTCCAATTTAGATATTAATTCTAGCACATTATTTGTTTCTGATGTAACTTCATTTTCTACTTTTGAAGGGGTTTCAACATCCAGAGGATATCTTAAAATTAATAGTGAAATAATATTCTATAATAATATTGATGCTGGATCAAATTCTCTAACAATTGGTACAAGAGGAGTTGATGGAACACAAATTAGATCTCATAATTCTGGAGATTTTGTAAGGAAATATGAAATTGCTAATGTTTCTCTGAGAAGAATAAACACAACATTTGATTTACCCACAACATCTTCTAACCCAACTCTTAAAAAAGCAGCAGATTTAGATAATTTTTATCTGGAATTCAATAGGACTGAAAGATCTGGTAGTGACAATCAATTAAGTTTTAGTGATGAAAAAGTTGTTGGTGGGTCTTCCGTAGGTATTTCTCAAAATTATCAGTATAGTTCTATTGATCCTCAAATTAATGCCATAACTCCTGGAAAAGAAACTTCAGTTTCTGCCCTTCTGAGAACAGTTAGTGGAACTAGTGCAAGTGGTAATGAACTTTCCTTCATTGATCAAGGATATCAAAATGTTCAATTAAATGCGATAAACTACTTCAATACCCCAAGATTAGTTTGCTCAGAAATAAATGAGTCTACTAGATTGTCTAGTTTACCAAGAAATAAATCTATTACTCTCAATGTTTTATTAGAAAGACCGGTAAATGATGCTTATCTTTCTCCAGTAATAGACTTACAAACCGCTTATATAGTACTTGGAAGAAATCGTTTAAATAATCCAATTTCTAATTATCCTACAGATTCTAGAGTAAATCTTTCTTTTGGAGATCCACATAGTTCAGTTTATATTTCAAATAGAGTTGATCTAAAACAATCATCCACAAGTTTGAAAGTTTTATTATCTGCTTGTAGACCTTTTGGTTCAGATTTTAGAATTCTTTATAAATTGTTTAGACCAGATACCGCTGAAATTGATCCCTCTTATATACTTTTCCCAGGTTATGATAATATGAGGGACACTGATAACGATGGATTTGGTGATTTTGTTATTGATTCGGCGTTAAATAGTGGAAGACCCGATACAAAAGTAAGAGAAAGTTCTACTGATGAGTTTTTAGAGTATCAATTTACAGCAGATAATTTAGACCCATTTACGGGATTTGCTATTAAAATAGTGATGTCATCAACTAACGAATCATCTCAGTTAAGATTTAAGGACCTAAGAGCAATAGCACTAGCATAATATGATACCGGTAGAAGGAAACAAAAATCTCTTTAGAGATGAAAAGAGTGGAGCAATTGTGAATTGTGATACTTTTGGACACTCTCAATATATTAAAATGAGAGACACCAGGAAACAGCAAAAAGAAGAGATTGACAATCTTAAGAATGAACTTTCTGAAATTAAAATATTATTAAAGGAAATTATCAATGGAAAAAATTGACCCATCTAACATTCAACTCGATTCAATAGATTCTTTATTTGAGTACGAAAAACATTCTAGAATACTAGACACATTAGATGTTGAGGAATTAAGATTATTCTCTAAATTTTATTGTAAACTTTATTTAAAGCAACAAGAAACTATCAAATCTATTGGGTCTATTGATATATAAATATTTTTGATAATACTTAATATTTTATAGATGGCAGCATCTTATGTAGCGAATTTAGTTATTAATCAAAATGCAGATTTTTCTGAAATTTTTAATTTGGAAGATCCCAACTCAAATTCGGCATTAAATTTAACTGGATATTCTGTTTTTTCTCAAATGCGAAAACATTCTTCCAGTTCAAACTATGTTTCTCTTAATGCAATAATTTATAACGCACCTTTAGGGCAAGTTAGAGTTGGATTAACTACAACTCAAACAGAAAGTCTGAAACCAGGTCGTTATATATACGATGTTATTGTAATTAATACTAGTGGGGTTTCATCAAGATTAATAGAAGGAATGGTTTTAGTTAAAGAAGGTGCAACTAAGATATAAAACAATAAATATAAGAATGATAGAGTAAACACATGGCAAAACCAGCCTCTAGACAACAACTTATAGATTACTGTTTGAGGCGTTTAGGTGCCCCTGTATTGGAAATTAATGTTGATGATGATCAAATAGATGATTTAGTTGATGATGCCCTTCAATACTTCCAAGAACGCCATTTTGATGGTGTTGAAAGAATGTATTTAAAATATCAAATAACTCAAGATGATATTAATAGGGGAAGTGCAAAATCTACGAATGGTGTTGGTATTGTTACCACAACCGCAGTATCTACAACTGGTACACCATTTAACTGGTACGAAAGTTCAAACTTTATACAGGTTCCAGATTCAGTAATTGGAGTAGAAAAAGTTTTTAAATTTGATACTAGTTCAATATCTGGTGGAATGTTTAGTATTAAATATCAATTATTTTTAAATGACTTATATTATTTCAATTCAGTTGAGCTTCTTCAATATGCTATGGTAAAAAGTTATCTTGAGGATATTGATTTTCTTTTAACAACTGACAAACAACTTAGATTTAATAAGAGACAAGATAGATTATACTTAGATATTGATTGGGGATCTCAAAAAGCAGGAAATTTTTTAGTTTTAGATTGCTATAGGATTTTAGATCCAAATAATTTTACTCAAGTTTATAATGATAGTTTCTTAAAAAGATATTTAACTGCATTAATTAAGCGCCAATGGGGTCAAAATTTAATTAAGTTTAGAGGAGTTAAATTGCCCGGTGGAATAGAATTGAATGGTAGAGAAATATATGAAGATGCAGAAAGAGAATTGGATAAATTAAAAGAAACCATGTCTTTAGAGCACGAACTTCCACCATATGATTTTATTGGGTAATGGCACTTAATCCTTTCTTTTTAAACGGTTCTCCAGGAGAGCAACGACTAGTACAAGATTTAATTAATGAACAGTTAAAAATATACGGTATTGAAGTAACTTATATACCAAGAAAATTTGTCAGAAAACAAACTGTAATTAAAGAAGTAATGTCATCAAAATTTGATGACTCATTTTTACTTGAGGCTTATGTTAATACGTATGAGGGATATGGAGGATCTGGAGATATTTTAACAAAATTTGGTATGAGTTTAAGGGATGAATTAACTTTAATCATATCAAAAGAACGATTTGAAGATTTTATATCCCCATTTTTAGCACAAATGGTTGATGATGGCATAGAAATATCCAATAGACCTAGAGAAGGAGATCTAATTTATTTTCCTCTTGGTCAAAGATTATTTGAAGTAAAATTTGTTGAACATGAACAACCTTTTTATCAACTTGGAAAAACTTATGTTTATGAATTAAAATGTGAATTATTTGAATATGAAGATGAAGTTATTGATACTTCAAACGAAGAAATAGATTCAAGAATTGGTAATTTAGGATACATATCTACTCTGCAATTAATTGGCACGGGAACAACTGCGTTGGCGCAACCAATAATGGGAACTGGATATATTCAAAAAATATATTTAAACAATGATGGACGTGGTTATAAAGCCTCTCCAACAATAGGAATAACTTCAGCACCACCTGGAGGAACTAATGCATCTGCAGTTGCCTTTATAAGAAAAGTTGGCGGAGTTTATTCCATAGAAAAAATTCTCATGTCAAATGCGGGCATGGGTTATACAGTACCTCCTACAATAACAATTAGTGGTGGTGGTGGATCTGGAGCTGCAGCAACTTGTTCAATTAATACAAATCAATTTGGCGTTGTTAGAATTCCTATGTTAAGTGGTGGCGTAGGTTATAGCACTGTTCCCAATGTAAATATAGTTGGGCAATATGATGGAGAACAGGCAAAAGCAGTAGCAATTTTGGGGAATAACGAAACTATAAGTTCAGTATTAATAGAAAATGCCGGTAGCGGATATGAAGATCCTCCACAGGTTGTAATTGGAAACCCTGCAATAATTACAGGTATTGGCACTTACGTATTTAATGAAGAAGTTATAGGATCAAGATCTCAAACAAAAGCAAAAGTTAAAAATTGGGATAATGATACCAAGATTCTTAAAGTGTCATTTATATCTTCAGATAAAGTTGAAAATGGATTTTATCCCGGAGAAATAATTATAGGACAAAAATCTGGTGCAATTTATTCTTTAAAATATTATGAAGGAATGGATTTATATGATAAATATAGTGAAAATGATGAAATTGAAACAGAGGCAGATCTTATTTTAGATTTTTCAGAGTCAAACCCATTTGGAACATACTGATGTTAGGAACTTACTATTATCACGAAATAATCAGAAAAACAATAATTTCTTTTGGAACTGTATTTAATCAAATACATATAGTTCATAAAGATAGTAATGATGTAAACATCAGTCAAATTAGAGTTCCTTTGTCATATGGTCCAACACAAAAGTTCTTGGCAAGATTGCAACAACAACCAGATTTAAACAAACCAATTCAAATAACATTGCCAAGAATGTCATTTGAAATGAATTCAATTGAATATGATCCATCAAGAAAAACTTCAGTAACTCAATCCTTTAAATCTCTTGATGGTCAGAATTTAAAGAAAGTTTATTTGCCAGTTCCTTACAATATTGGTTTTGAATTGAATATTTTAACTAAACTAAATGATGATGCGCTCCAAATAATTGAACAAATTTTACCTTATTTTCAACCTTCTTTTAATTTAACCATAGATTTAGTAGATTCTATAGGAGAAAAAAGAGATGTTCCTATTACATTGAACAATATTTCTTTTCAAGATGATTATGAGGGAGATTTTTCAACCAGAAGAGCTTTAATATATACTTTACAATTTACAGCAAAAACATATCTATTTGGCCCGATATCTGATTCTACGGAAGGATTAATTCGTAAAGTGCAAGTTGATATGTATACTAATACCGATATTTCTACATCTAAGAGAGAAGTTAGGTACACGGTTGTTCCTGATCCAATTGATGCAGATCCCGGTGATGATTTCGGATTTAATGAAACTTGGAATTTCTTTGATGATTCTAAAGAATATAGTCCAACTCAGCAAAGTGACATTTGATTGACCTATGAATAATATACCAGTAAAAGTTGATTCTGAAGTTGTTAAGGTAGAGACTGAAGATATTCAGATTTTAAACAAGGTTGAAAATGATATAAAAAAAGACTATGAGTATACGAGAGCTAATTTATATTCACTAATTGAAAAAGGTCAAGAAGCAATTAATGGAATCATGGAACTTGCTTCAGAAACTGATCAACCAAGAGCATATGAAGTTGCCGGTCAACTTATAAAAAGTGTTGGTGACGTAACTGATAAATTAATTGATTTGCAGAAAAAACTTAAAGATGTTGAAGAAGAGACTGTAAAAACAACAAATAATGTTACTAATAATGCAGTATTTGTTGGATCAACTGCAGAACTTTCTAAGTTACTAAAGAAAGGTTTTCTAAATAATAATGAGTAATTTTTTTTATTGTGCATAAAGTAAAGTCTCACAAGTCTGTTGAACAAATTGCAAAGAAGCATCGTCTTGATGTTTCTTTTATACAGAATCAACTTGATATGGGAGAACCGATTGAGCATGAACATACCAAAGATCATGATCTTGCAACTGATATTGCTCTACAGCATTTAGATGAAATTCCAGATTATTATACTCGTTTGAAAAAGATGGAAGCAGATGCCAAGAAGCATCATAAAAAATTTAAAGATATTAAAGAAGAAGGTCTTCGTGATTGGTTTGGTAAATCTAAATCAAAAGATGGAAAATCTGGATGGGTGAACGTTGTAACTGGTGGAACTTGTGCAAGTGACGAGCCTGGGGAAGGAGTTCCAAAATGTGTATCCTCTTCCAAAAGAGCAAGCATGACTAAAGCAGAAAGACTTTCTGCGTCAAGAAGAAAAAAAGCAGCAGACTCTGATCAGCAACAAAAATCGGATGCTGCAAAACCAACTTATGTTTCTACTGATTCACCTAGAAATAAAATGAAAGAAGAAATGGACGTACAAGAAGCAAAAGATAAACCAAGTAAGGGTAGTGGTAAAAAGGATGCTTGTTATCATAAAGTAAAATCTAGATATAGCGTTTGGCCAAGTGCATATGCATCAGGAGCACTGGTCAAATGTCGCCAAAAAGGTGCTTCAAATTGGGGAACAAAGTCTGAAGAAGTAGAAATGATAAGATATTGTCCAAAATGTCAAAAAAATGAAACTAAAGAAGAATGTAGATATGGACCAAAATATTGGGACATGTTTTCTACTCCAATTACATTGAGTGATATTGGAAAAAATTATACTCCAAATACTCCACATCCAGGAAATATGCCAGAATCAAAAGATCACGAACATTCCATGGCAAGATCTGAAATTTCTACCATTATTTCGGCAGCAAATAGATTAAAGAAAAAAATGAAAGGGGAAGGTAATATTGAAGCTTGGGTTCAATCTAAAATTACTAAAGCAGCAGATTATCTAGACAGTGCGGCAGATTATATTGACAGTGGAGAAATGAACTCGGAAGGAGTAACCTTAGCAAAAGGTGAAGGAGGTTCTCCATACGAACCATATAATAAACCAAAAGGACCATCACAACCAACTCAACCTTCAGGTGGTTTTGATAAGTTTAGAGAAAAGTATGGTATTCCAAAAAAACCATCTGTTCAAATGGCACAATATATTCCACAAAGTAATACTATTGACGAACATGAAGTATATGGAAATATAACACTTCAAAATGCAGAAGGTAATGATTTTGTTCAAATTATTGATTTAATCAAACCAGAAAAAATTAAAAGTTCTGTAAGTGAAAAATGTTGGGATGCATATGAGCAACAAGGAATGAAAAAGAAAGGAAAAAGATTAGTTCCAAATTGTGTTAAAAAGGAAGAATATTCTAACTGGAGAGACGAATTAATTATCTCCGAAAAGTGGGAAGATAAATTAAAAAATATGACTCCAGATCAAATTGAAAATCTTAAAAAATCAAATCCTGGCGCTGCAGAAAAAATTAATGCGATGAGAAAACAGGCAAAATCGGCAACACCAAAACCAGTAGGTTCTGGATCACAATTACCTAATACGCCAAAACCACCTGCAACACAGAATAGAGGTCAAAATCTTAGAGATCCTAGAGCACAAGATCGGATGTCTGCAGCACGTAGGCAAGCATCCCAAATTGTATCTGCAGCGCAGGCAAAAAGAGCAGCAAAAACTGCAGCAAAACCATCACTTTTAAAAACACTATCAAAAGTAAAAAATCCTAGAGTTGCAATTCCATTGGCAATTGCGGGTGGTATTTATGGATTATTGACTGGTCCTAAGAAGCAACAAAAAGAAGATTATTCAAATTGGAGAGCAGACTTTGGTT
>Ga0209288_10000073_pt1 | contig 32623 bp, 43 predicted proteins | sample PPLLaktember2015_4_FD_187261 | JGI IMG/M metagenome (GOLD analysis project Ga0209288, IMG submission 187261) | Freshwater sediment microbial communities from Prairie Pothole Lake near Jamestown, North Dakota, USA - PPLs Lake P8 Core (1) Depth... | ecosystem: Environmental > Aquatic > Freshwater...
GGATCAAGGATACGCGCAAGACGGTCTGCACCGGGGTTGAGATGTTCCGGAAGATATTGGATTACGGCGAAGCCGGCGACAACGTCGGTTGTTTGCTTCGGGGTGTCGACAAGGACCAGATCGAGCGCGGGATGGTTTTAGCGAAACCGGGTTCGATTACTCCGCACACGAAGTTCAAGGCCTCGATTTATGTTTTGAGCAAGGAAGAGGGTGGACGTCACACCCCGTTCTTCAACGGCTATCGACCGCAGTTTTATTTTCGGACGACAGACGTGACGGGCTCGATCACGCTTCCTGAGAATGTCGAGATGGTGATGCCGGGTGACAACGTGCATCTGGAAGCGGTATTGATAACTCCGATCGCGATGGAGAAAGAACTTCGTTTCGCGATTCGCGAGGGTGGCCGGACGGTTGGCGCCGGAGTTATTTCGGATATTATTGAGTAGGATAAAACCGGGCGGAAATATAGGCCAGTAGCTCCAATTGGTAGAGCGCCGGTCTCCAAAACCGGATGTTGGGGGTTCGAGTCCCTCCTGGCCTGCCATTATAGAATATATAAGGAACGGAAAATTGAGCGGCATCATCAGATTTTTTAAGGAAGTTCGCTCCGAACTGAAGAAGGTAACCTGGCCGACTCGTCAGGAACTTATCGGATCGACCGTCGTTACGATAGTGGTAACGATCATCATTTCAGTGTTTATCGGGATAGTGGATCGGGTGTTGACCGTAATCAGCACACAGATATTCGGGTAGTAGAAGGAAATATGGAAATGGCAATGAGGTGGTATGTGGTTCATACCTATTCCGGTCATGAACAAAAAGCCAAGCGGTATCTGGAATCGGCGGTGGAATCGGCCGGGCTGCAGGACAAGTTCGGTCAAATACTGGTGCCTACGGAGCAGGTGACCGAGATGCGGCAGGGGAAACGTTCTACATCCACCAAAAAGTTCCTCCCGAGTTATATCCTGGTGGAGATGGAGCTGGACAAGGTAACGCAGAACCTGGTGGTATCGACTCCGAGCATCACGAATTTCGTGGGTGCCGGGGGGCGTCCGAATCCGCTCAGAAAAGATGAAGTGGACCGCATCCTTGGGCAGGTAGACAGTTCCCGCGAAGCGGAAGTTACCGAGGTTCCTTATCAGGCTGGCGACCAGGTAAAAGTGATCGACGGTCCGTTCGCGGATTTTTCGGGCTTCGTCAGCGAAGTCAATCTGGAGCGGAAAAAAGTAAAAGTTATGGTTTCGATTTTCGGTCGGCCGACTCCGGTCGAACTTGATTTTCTGCAGATAGAGCCGGCGGCTCAAAAGGCATAGAATTCCAGGCAATAAAAACTACGGAGTAATAAATTGGCTAAAAAAGTACAAACGACTATCAAGCTTCAGATTCCCGCGGGGAACGCCAACCCGGCTCCGCCGGTCGGTCCGGCTCTGGGCCAGCACGGCGTGAATATCATGGAATTCTGCAAGGCTTTCAACGCGAAAACCAAGGACCTCGGCGGAATCATTACGCCGGTGGTTATCACGGTTTACCAGGACAAGTCGTTTACCTTTATCACCAAGACCCCTCCGGCATCGGTATTAATCAAGAAGGCGGCCGGTCTTCAGAAGGGTTCGGGGGAACCGAACCGGAACAAGGTCGGCATGATTTCCCGCAAGCAGGTTGAGGAAATCGCGGCGTTGAAAATGCAGGATTTGAATGCCGCCGATATCGAAGCGGCGATGCTGATGGTAGCCGGAACGGCGCGGTCGATGGGGATCGAGATAAGCGAATAATTAATTGATTCGTCAGGACCTGCTAATTCCGACCGGATTTTGCAGGGAGAACAGGAGAAGTATGAAGCGGTCAAAACATTACATAACGGCCCGGGAGAAAGTCGACCGGCAAAAGCTGTATACTCTTGAAGAGGCGGTAAAGCTACTCAAGGAGACCAGCTATGCCAAGTTCGACGAATCGGTCGAGATATCCGCCCGTCTTGGGGTTAATCCCAAGCATGCTGACCAGATGGTGCGCGGGACGGTGGCTCTGCCGAACGGAACGGGCAAAAAGGTCCGGGTTTTGGCTTTTTGTGTCGGCGAAAAAGAAGCCGAGGCAAAAGAGGCCGGCGCGGACTATGTCGGCGTGGATGAATACGTCGAAAAAATTCAGGGGGGCTGGCTGGACTTCGATGTTGCCGTAGCTACCCCGGATATGATGAAAAATATCGGGCGTTTGGGGAAAGTCCTCGGGGCACGCGGATTGATGCCGAACCCGAAAGCCGGGACCGTGACGATGGATATCGCGAAAGCGGTTCGGGAGTTGAAGGCGGGGCGCATCGAGTACCGTGTCGACCGTCAGTCCAATGTTGCGGTGGCAGTGGGGAAGGTGAGTTTCTCGGAGCAGGCGCTTGCTGAAAATATAAGAACATTTATCGACACTCTCATCAAGGCCAAGCCCCCTTCAGCGAAGGGCACCTATATGAAAGGCATATCGGTCAGTTCGACAATGGGAGTTGGCATTAAAATCGATCACCAGACGCTCCTGGTGGATCTGAAGAAGTAGGAGATGTGATATGCCGAGGCCGGAAAAAGTAAGTGTAGTAGATAATGTCAGAGAACACCTGGCGAAGGCCGGGTCGATCTTTGTTACTGAATATACCGGGTTGAACGTCGAGCAGATCACCAAACTTCGGAAGGATCTGCGCGATAACAATATCCAGTATTTGGTGGCAAAGAATACTCTGGTAACGATTGCCTGTAAAGAGACGGGCAATGAAAATTTGGCTGCTTATTTGAAGGGTCAGACAGCGCTGGCTTTCGGCGTGGATGATCCGGTGGTGGCGGCCAAGATTCTGTATAATTCATTCAAGGATATCGAGAAGCCCGTAATAAGGGCCTTTACGCTCAAAGGGGAGTTGTACAAAGGGAGTGAAATCACCCGCCTGGCGGAACTTCCGACGCGCGAATTGCTCCTGGCGCATATTATCGCTGCGATTGAATCCCCGATTTCGAGCACGATCGGCATGATCGATTCGATATTTCGGGAGCTTATGGCAAGTATCGATGCTGTGGCAGCGTCGAAACAATAGAGAAGTTATTTGGCAGAAGGCCGCGGTTGTGAAGCAGGTCACGCTTCTGGGCGGGTGGGCCTCCCGTTCGATTTGCCGAAAACCGCATGAAGCTGAGATTGAAAAGAATAAATAGAAAGGATAAAGTCGTGTCAGAGAATGCTGTTGTAAATGAGATTGTTGAGAAGATCGCTACTCTCTCGGCCATGGATCTTGCGGATTTGTCGAAGGCTATTCAGGATAAGTTCGGTGTGACTCCGATGGCTGCGGTTGCAGCGGCTGCTCCGGCTGCCGGCGGCGCCGCCGAGGTCGCGGAGAAGACGGAATTCGACCTTGTACTGACTGCGGCCGGCGACAAGAAGATTCAGGTTATCAAGGTTGTCCGGGAATTGACCGGGCTCGGTTTGAAAGAAGCCAAGGACCTCGTCGACAGCGCTCCGTCAAAGGTGAAGGAAGGTGTCCCGCAGGATGAGGCCAAGGCCGCGATGGAGAAGCTTCAGGAAGTCGGAGCCCAGGTAGAAATAAAGTAGTGGTTTTAGAGGGTATTATATGCTGAGGTCTAAACTTTTGAACAATTCGGGTGTAAACCCGGTTTAATATTATTGTTTGTCCGGCGATAGGTCTGTGTTATTCGAGCTCCGCTGGCAATAATTTGCAGGAGATAGACAATCGTATTGAAACAGATTCGCCGTCCGAGGTTGTCTATTTTATTCGGATCTGGATTACTCCTATCTGCCAACTCTTCACGATCCTCCGTCGGGCTGCCCATTTAAACTTTTGGAGGTTTTAATTTGGGACGCAAAGCTGAAGTAGAGCGGCTGAACTATGGCAAGATTGGCGAAGCGGTGGAAATGCCGAATCTTCTCGATGTTCAGTTAGCTTCGTTTGAAAGCTTCCTGCAAAAGGATATTCCGCATGAAAAGCGGGATAAGCAGGGTCTCCAGCAGATATTCAAGGAGATATTCCCGGTTACCGATATCAACGAGAATTTCGAACTTGAATTCGTCAATTACACGCTGGGCGCTCCGCGGTATACCATCGAGGAATGCCGCGAACGCAATATGACCTATGCCGTTCCTCTGCGGGCGACTCTTCGCCTGATTTCCAAGCAGGGGGAAGAGAACAAGAAGGAAGTCAAGGATATCATCGAACAGGATGTTTACCTTGGCGAACTTCCGCAAATTACCGAATGGGGAACCTTCATAATCAACGGTTCGGAACGAGTGATCGTTTCGCAGCTGCACCGCTCGCCGGGGGTTTTCTTCGATGAAAGCATCCACCCGAACGGCAAGCTCTTGTATTCGGCGCGAATAATTCCGTACCGCGGCAGCTGGCTGGAATTCACGGTCGACGTCAATGACATCATGTTCGTGACGATCGACTCCCGGCGGAAGATCCCGGTGACCATTTTGCTTCGGGCGATCGGTTATCCGACCGACGAGGAGCTGCTGAAGACTTTTTACGAAGTGAAAACCGTCGACATCTCGACCCTGAAGGGAAAGAAACTGGAAGAGCTGTTCGGCTCGTATTTGGGCGAAGCCCTGGTCGATAAATCGACGGGTGAAGTTATAGTCCAGGCGGCCGAGGAGATCACCGAGAATCTGGTTGATAAGCTTCGTGACGCCGGGGTGAAGAAGTTTAAGGCAGTGGTTCGGGATAATCCGCGCGACGCTTATATAATAGTCAATACTATCAATAAAGATACGACCAAGTCGCGGGAAGAGGCACTTTCAAAGATTTATTCGCTGCTTCGTCCGGGCGAGCCGCCGACCATGGAAATGGCCGAGGCATTGGTTGAAAAGCTGTTCTTCAACGACAAGCGGTATGATCTGGGCGAAGTCGGCCGTTACATGATCAATCAGCGGCTAAGCCTCGACATCGATATGAAGAAGACTGTCCTTGACGCCAAGGACTTTATCGCGATTATAAATTACCTGATGGGCCTGCGTAACGGCCGTGGATTCATCGATGATATCGACCATCTCGGCAATCGCCGGGCAAGGACGGTCGGCGAACTGCTGGCGAATCTCTTTTCGGTCGGTTTGTCCCGCGTGGCCAAGTCGGTCCGGGAAAGACTTTCTCTGAAAGATACCGAAAACGCCACGCCGCAGATTCTGATTAATGCCAGAACGGTTTCGGCGGTTATTGAGACTTTCTTCGGGTCATCGCAGTTGTCGCAGTTTATGGATCAAACCAACCCGCTGTCGGAACTGACGCATAAGCGGCGTCTTTCGGCCCTCGGTCCGGGCGGTTTGACCAGGGAGCGGGCGGGCTTCGAGGTCCGCGACGTCCACCATACTCATTATGGACGTGTCTGCCCGGTGGAGACCCCGGAAGGCCCGAATATCGGTTTGATTGCATCGCTGGCGACTTTTGCCAGGATTAATAAGTACGGTTTTCTTGAAACTCCTTATCGCAAGGTCAATAAGGGCATGATTACCGACGAATTAGTGTTCTTGACGGCTGATGAAGAGGACCGTTACCTGATAGCCCAGGCGGACGAGAAAATCGACGACAAGGGTCGTTTCTCCAAGCCGTTGATTAAGGCGCGATCCCGATCGGATTATCCGATCATTTCACCGGAACAGGTAAACTATATCGAAGTTTCACCGAAGCAGATCGTTTCGGTGGCGGCCTCGTTGATTCCGTTTTTGGAACATGACGACGCCAACCGCGCTTTGATGGGATCGAACATGCAGCGCCAGGCGGTGCCTCTGTTGAAAACCGATTCTCCGGTTATCGGAACCGGTATGGAGGGCAAGGCCGCGGTCGATTCGGGAGCAGCCGTTGCCGCCCGGCAGACCGGGGTAGTGAAGTTTGCATCGGCGGAGAAGATTGTCATCGCTCCGGATGTAAAGCATAAGGTCGATGAACTCGGTTTCTATGAGGACGATGAATACAATTTAACCAAGTTCCGTCGTTCCAATCAGGATACTTGCATCAATTATGTCCCCCTGGTCAGGGAAGGCGAAAAGATTACCAAAGGACAGGTGATTGCCGACGGTCCGGCTGTGGATAACGGCGAATTGGCCTTGGGGGCTAATGTCATGGTGGCATTCATGCCCTGGCGCGGATATAACTATGAAGACGCGATTATTATTTCCGAACGCCTGATTCGGGAGGATATTTTCACTTCGATTCACATCGAAGAATTCGAATTACAGGTTCGGGATACCAAGCGGGGATCGGAAGAAATCACCCGTGAAATCCCGAATGTCAGCGAAGAGGCCCTGCTGAATCTTGACGAGAAGGGTATTGTCCGGGTCGGCGCGGAAGTCGAGGCCGGGGATATTCTCGTCGGTAAGGTGACTCCGAAAGGAGAAACCGAGTTGTCGCCGGAGGAACGACTACTCCGGGCGATCTTCGGGGAGAAAGCGGGCGACGTGAAGGATGCTTCTTTGAAGGCGCCGCCGGGGATGAAGGGGGTCGTTATCGACACCAAGGTTTTCTCCCGTAAGGAGCGGTCCGACGAAGCCAAGAAGCAGGAAAAGAACGATATCGCCCAGATCAAGCGGGTGTACGGCAAGTTGAAGCAGGATATTACGACCCATCGCAACAAGCGACTGGCGGAAATCCTTGACGGCCTTGCCAGTCGTTCGGTCCGGTCGAAAGTAGACAATTCTATCATGGTTCGGGCCGGGCATAAGTACAGCGCCGAGATGCTATTGACGTTCGATTTCGAGGCGTCGTATGCCGAAGAGGGTTATAGCGACAATGATGCGGCCAATAAGAAGGTCGATAAAATCCTGGAAGAGGCCAACATTCTTCTGGCGGCCAAAGAGGCCGAGATGGAGATAGAAGTCGACAAGGTCGTGCGCGGCGCGGAGCTTCCGCCGGGAGTCAAACAACTGGTGAAAGTGAAGATAGCGATTCGACGCAAGGTCGCAGTCGGCGACAAGATGGCCGGGCGTCACGGAAACAAGGGGGTGGTATCGAAACTGGTTCCGGTCGAAGACATGCCTTACATGGAAGACGGGACACCGATCGATATCATTCTGAATCCGCTCGGGGTGCCGTCCCGTATGAACGTGGGGCAGATACTTGAAACGCACCTGGGCTGGGCGGCCAACCAGTTGAAGCTGAAGATATATACTCCGGTATTCGACGGTGCCAAGCTCGCTGATATCGATACCATGTTGAAGAAAGCGGGACTGCCGGAATCCGGCAAAGTCAGATTGTTTGACGGGTACACCGGTGAATCCTTCGACAGCGAAATAACGGTCGGGATCATCTATATGATGAAACTCTCGCACCTGGTCGACGACAAGATCCATGCCCGTTCGATCGGCCCGTACAGCCTGGTGACCCAGCAGCCGCTGGGCGGCAAGGCGCAGTTCGGCGGTCAGCGTTTCGGGGAAATGGAAGTGTGGGCTATGGAAGCCTACGGCGCGGCGTACGCCTTGCAGGAACTATTAACGGTGAAGTCGGACGATGTCACCGGACGAAGCAAGGTGTACGAAGCGATCGTCAAGGGGGAGAATCCCCCGGAACCGGGTATTCCCGAATCGTTCAATGTGCTGGTTAAGGAACTCCAGGCGCTGGGGCTGGACGTAAAGCTCCTGGAAGAAGATTAATAATAGATTTTGCGAGTATAAGGCGCCGTATGGCGGCACTATTATATAAGGAGTAATATTGTGGTAACCTTTCCCACAAATATCCCAAGGGGTCAGCAGAAGAAGCCCTCGGACTTCTCTGCTATCCAAATCCAACTGGCTTCTCCGGAAACCATATTATCGTGGTCGTACGGAGAGGTGACCAAACCGGAAACCATTAACTACCGGTCGTTCAAACCGGAGAGAGATGGTCTTTTTTGTGAAAGGATTTTCGGTCCCGTCAAGGACTGGGAGTGCAATTGCGGCAAATACAAGAGGATTAGGTTCCGCGGAATTGTCTGCGACCGCTGCGGCGTCGAAGTGACGCAATCCAAAGTCCGCCGCGAACGCATGGGGCATATCGAACTGGCCGTGCCGGTGACGCATATCTGGTTTGTCAAGTCGCTGCCGTCGCGGATCGGTAATCTGCTGGACCTCTCAGTACGCGATTTGGAAAAAATCATTTATTATGAATCCTACGTGATGATCGACCCAGGGAATACTTCTTACAGCGAAAGGGATATCATAACCGAAGAGGAGTACATCGAGCTCGAAGAAAGCGGCAAGGAATTCCGTGCCGGGATGGGAGCCGAAGCGGTCCGGGAACTTCTTTCCCGGATGGACCTGGATGAAATATCCGTGAATCTGCGGGCCCAGGTCAAAGTCGAGACTTCCGTCCAAAGACAGAAGGATGCTCTGAAGCGGCTGAAGATAATCGAAGCGTTCCGCCAGTCGAACAACAATCCGGAATGGATGGTCATGAATGTCATTCCGGTTATTCCTCCGGATTTGCGGCCACTGGTGCCGCTCGAAGGGGGAAGGTTCGCGACTTCGGATTTGAACGATTTGTATCGCCGGGTCATCAACCGTAATAACCGCCTGAAGAAACTTATCAATATTCAGGCTCCGGAAGTGATTCTCCGCAACGAAAAGAGAATGCTTCAGGAAGCGGTCGATGCCCTTATGGATAACGGCCGCCGGACTCATTCGGTACGCGGCGATTCCAAGCGACCGCTAAAGTCTCTTTCGGATCTTTTGAAAGGGAAGCAGGGGCGGTTCCGCCAGAATCTGCTTGGTAAGCGTGTCGACTATTCGGGCCGTTCCGTGATCGTGGTCGGACCGGAATTGAGACTCTGGCAGTGCGGATTGCCGAAGAATATGGCCCTCGAGCTGTTCAAACCGTTCATTATCATGAAGCTTGAAGAGAAGGGCTATGTTCAGACGGTCAAATCGGCGAAGAAATTGGTTGAACGGGAACGCCCGGAGGTCTGGGATATTCTTGAGGAGATTATCAACGATCACCCGGTGCTTCTAAACCGTGCCCCGACTCTGCACAGATTGGGGATTCAGGCTTTTTATCCCCGGCTGGTAGAAGGCAAGGCCATTCGTTTGCATCCTTTGGTCTGCGCGGCGTTCAACGCCGATTTTGACGGCGACCAGATGGCGGTGCATGTGCCGTTGTCGTTCGAGGCACAGCTGGAAGCGCGGTTGTTGATGCTTTCCACCAATAACCTGCTTTTGCCGTCGTCGGGACGTCCGATTACGATTCCGTCTCAGGATATGGTCATCGGATGTTATTATCTGACCAAACCTCGTCCCGGAGTCAAGGGGGAAGGGATGAAGTTTTATGATAAGGATGAATGTCTCGCGGCTCTGGCCGCAAAGCAGGTCGATTTACATGCCAATGTAAAAGTGAAAATAGAAGGCTCGCTGGTTGATACGACGCCCGGACGGGTGGTGTTCAACGGGATCATTCCGAAAGAGCTGGGATTTTACAACGAAACGACTTCTAAAGCGGCGCTGGAACAACTGGTTCTCGATGTTTACCGCAAAGCCGGTCAGCAGCAGACCGTGGATTTCCTCGACCGCTTGAAAAAGCTCGGCTTCGAATATGCGACCCTGGCCGGGATAACGGTGTCGATTTACGACCTGTTGATTCCCGAAGCCAAGGCGAAATTGATCGAGGATGCCCAAAAGCGGGTCGACAAGATTCAGAAGCGGTACGAACGGGGCGTAATCACCAACGGTGAACGGTACAACCAGGTCATCGATATCTGGACCGGGACGACTTCGAAGGTCGCCGACGTAATGTTCGAAAACCTGGCTTCTGATCGTGATGGCTTCAATCCGGTCTTCATGATGGCCGATTCGGGCGCTCGCGGCAGTAAAGAACAAATTCGTCAGCTGGCTGGCATGCGCGGTCTGATGGCGAAGCCGCAAAAGAAAATCACCGGCGGGGTCGGCGAAATTATCGAATCGCCGATTATCTCGAACTTCCGCGAAGGACTTTCGGTCATCGAGTACTTCATTTCGACTCACGGTGCCAGAAAAGGTCTGGCCGATACCGCTTTAAAAACCGCCGACGCCGGTTATTTGACCCGTCGATTGGTTGACGTGGCGCAGGATGTCATCATAACCGAAGACGACTGTGGGACTATTCTCGGTATCGATATCGCGGCCTTGAAGGAGGGCGAAGACGTAATCGAATCGCTGCGTGACCGTATTCTCGGGCGCGTGGCGCTGGAAGATGTTTTCGATCCTATCACCGATGAGGTGATTGTCGAGGCCGGTCAGGAGGTAAAAGAGGATCAGGCGGCCGCAATCGAGGAATCCGGTATCGATACGGTTCGGATTCGGTCGGTGTTGACCTGTGAATCGAGGCGGGGAGTGTGTGCGCGTTGTTACGGACGCAACCTGTCTAACATGAGGCTGGTCGAAATCGGCGAAGCGGTCGGTGTGATCGCGGCACAGTCGATCGGCGAACCAGGGACGCAGCTGACCCTGCGGACTTTCCATATCGGCGGAACGGCGGCTCGTATCGCCGAGCAGTCCGAAGTGGAATCCAAGTATTCCGGTTTCGGCGTCTTTGTCAATATCAAGACTATCGAACGCGAGGACGGAACTCAAATTGTAAATGGCCGCGACGGAGAAATCCACATTACCGACGACCAGAAGAGAGTTCGGGCCAGGATGAAGGTTCCGTACGGATCGGTCTTGCGGATTGCCAACGGCCAGAAAGTGGAGAAGCAGGACCCTATTTATGAATGGGATCCGTATTCAACCACGATTGTTACTGAGAAGGGCGGAACGGCCAAATTCAAGGATATTATTCCGGATATTACTCTTCGCGAAGAGCTTGACGAAACGACCGGTTTGATTCAGCCGATTATTGTCGAAGAGCGCGATAAGACTCTGTTCCCGACCATCATGATCATGGACAAGGAAAAGGAACTGGCGCAGTATCGTATTCCGACCGGCTCGCATCTGCTGGTTGCGGACGGGGATAAGATCGGGCCCGGGGACTTTTTGGTTAAGATACCGCGTGAGATATCGAAAACTCGCGATATCACGGGTGGTTTACCGCGGGTTGCCGAGCTGTTTGAGGCCCGTAAGCCCCATGATCCGTCGGTAGTATCCGAAGTGGATGGAATTGTCGAGTTCGGCAAGATTGTCCGAGGTCAGCAGCAAATGCTGATTCATGGCGATGAAGGAGAAACCAAAGAATATTTGATTCCTCACGGCCGCCATATGCTGGTTCATGAAGGAGACCGGGTTTACGCCGGTGACCGGTTGTGCGAAGGTTCGATCGATCCTCACGACATTTTGAAGATTTCGGGAGCCAATGACGTTCAGGAATACCTCGTGAACGAAATCCAGGAAGTATATCGTCTGCAGGGGGTTAAGATCAACGACAAGCACATCGAAGTTATTGTGCGCCAGATGCTTCAGAAGGTCAAGGTAACCCATTCGGGCGACACCAATTTCCTTGAAGGAGAGCAGGTCGACCGGCTGCGGTTTGCCGAAGAGAACCAGCGGGTTATTGCCGAAGGGGGAGAGCCTGCGACTTTCGAGCCGCTGCTTTTGGGAATTACCAAGGCCTCGTTATCGACCGAGAGTTTCTTCTCGGCGGCTTCCTTCCAGGAAACCACCCGGGTTCTGACCGAGGCAGTCATCAATGGAAAAATCGATAAACTGCAGGGGCTGAAGGAAAACGTCATTATCGGACGTTTGATTCCAGCCGGGACGGGAATCAAAGAATACCGTCAGTTCGAGATAATGTCGGAAGACGAAGAAGAGCGGGAAGGGGCCTCCGATAACTCGGTGGCCAACATTTTCCAAGAAAACGCTTGACATAGACGCGAAAAAAAATAAATTGAAGGGCTGTCTTTTTTGCATGTTAATTTAGTTTATTTTATAGGGAGCAAGGAGATAGGTAATTGCCGACGATTAGTCAGTTGATAAGAAAAGGCCGCAAGGTCGTAAAATCGAAGACGAATACTCCGGCCCTGAAGGGGTCGCCGCAGAAGCGGGGGGTTTGCACCAGAGTATATACTTCGACGCCGAAGAAACCGAATTCGGCACTGCGTAAGGTGGCCCGTGTCCGCCTGACGAATAAAATGGAGGTTACTGCCTACATTCCGGGTGAAGGCCACAACCTTCAGGAACACTCGATCGTGCTGATTCGCGGCGGTCGTGTAAAGGATCTTCCGGGCGTACGGTACCACATTATACGCGGGACGATGGATACATCGGGAGTGGCCGACCGGACGCAGAGTCGTTCGAAGTACGGCACCAAGAGACCGAAGAAATAGCGATTTTAAGAGATAGATATGCCAAGAAGAAAAAAGATTAACAAAAGAGAGTGGCTTCCGGATCCAAAACATTCGGATCGTCTCCTGACTCAGTTTGTCGGCTCGCTGATGAAGCGGGGGAAGAAATCGACAGCGGAAAAGATTCTGTACACTTCGCTCGACATTGCCGAAAAGAAAAGCGGCCAGGCGGGCATCGATGTCTTCCACAAGGCCATCAACAACATTAAGCCGGTTCTGGAAGTGAAATCCCGCCGCGTCGGCGGCGCCACGTACCAGGTTCCGGTGGAAGTCCGGGCCAACCGCCGGGTTGCTCTGGCGATACGCTGGATGATAAATTATTCCCGCGATCGGAACGAGCATACTATGGCGGAAAAACTGGCGGCGGAAATGCTGGCGGCGGCCAACAACGAGGGAGCCTCGATTAAGAAGAAAGAAGATACGCATAAGATGGCCGAGGCCAACAAGGCCTTCGCGCATTTCAGGTGGTAATTTTTTAACGGAAAGGAGGTCGCGCAGGAGTAATGGTAACATAGTCCGGTAAGTCTTTTTTTTATCTTCAGGATTTCGTCTCAAGGCCTTAAATCCCCATTTTTGGATTGAAGGCTTTAGGCATTTTAAATACCGGACCCGCTTCTGAGCGAACCTTAGATGGCACAGAACAAGGATATACAGCGTCTGCGGAACATCGGCATCATGGCCCATATCGATGCCGGTAAAACCACGACGACCGAGCGTATCCTTTACTACACCGGAAAGACCCACCGGATCGGCGAAGTCGATGACGGCGCCGCCACCATGGACTGGATGGAACAGGAAAAGGAGAGAGGGATAACTATAACCTCTGCCGCGACTACCTGTTTCTGGAAAAAACATCAGATAAATATCATTGATACTCCGGGGCATGTCGATTTCACCATCGAAGTCGAACGTTCGCTGCGGGTGCTGGACGGTGCCGTTGCGCTGTTTTGCGCGGTCGGCGGAGTCGAACCGCAGTCGGAAACGGTCTGGCTCCAGGCCGACAAGTATAAAGTCCCCAGGATAGCTTTTATTAATAAAATGGATCGGGTCGGGGCCGATTTCTTCGCTGTTATCGAAGAAATGAACCGGAAGCTGACCATCAAGGCCGTGCCGGTTCAGATTCCGGACGGTTCCGGGACAGATTTCAAGGGAATCATCGACCTGCTCGAGATGAAGTATCGGGTCTATCATACCGAGGATTTGGGGGCCACTTTCGAGGATATGGCAATCCCCGAAGGTCTTAAGGAAGCGGCGGCGTCTTATCGCGAAAAGCTGATCGAGGCGGTTTCGGAATTCGACGACCGGCTGACGGAAAAGTTTTTAAGTGACGGCAAAGACCCGATTGAAAAGGAAGATATTGTTCGTGCCGTTCGGACTGCCGTTATCAAGTGCCGAATTGTCCCGGTTCTGGCGGGGTCTTCTCTGAAGAACAAAGGGGTTCATCGTCTGCTGGATGCGGTCGTCGATTATCTTCCCTCGCCGCTGGATCTTCCGCCGATTAAGGGTCTTTCGCCTGACGGCAAGAAGGAAATCGGGCGTGGTCCGTCTCTGGATGAGCCGACCACGGCTTATTGTTTTAAAGTTGCGACCGATAGCCATTCCGGAAAATTGTGTTACTGCCGGGTATATTCCGGTACCGTGACCGCCGGCGGTTATTTGTTAAATCCCACTTCCGGTATCAAGGAACGGGTGGGGCGGATACTTGAAATGCATTCCAACAAGCGGGCCGACAAGCAGGAAGCATCCGTCGGGGACATCGTCGCGATTATCGGATTCCGAAAAACCACAACCGGGGACACTCTCTGCGATCCCAAAAAGCCGGTTGTTCTGGAACACATGATATTTCCGGAGCCGGTTATTTTTGTGGCCATCGAGCCGAAATCGAAAGCCGACCAGGATAAGCTCGGTGAATCGCTGAATCGTCTCGCCGAAGAAGACCCGACTTTCAAGGTACGGGTTAACGACGAAACCGGCCAGACGATAATTTCCGGCATGGGCGAACTGCACCTCGATATCCTCATCGACCGCTTACTGCGGGAGTTTCATGTTTCGGCCAATGTCGGGAAACCTTCGGTGGCTTATAAGGAAACCATTTCCGTACCGGTTGAAAGCGAAGGGAAATTTATCCGCCAGACAGGCGGCAAGGGGCAGTATGGTCATGTTATGATCCGCATGGAGCCGGCCGACAACGGAACGAGTTTCAAATTCGAAAACAGACTTAAAGGGAATAATATCCCCCGGGAGTTTATTCCTTCGATAGAAAAAGGGCTTCGCAATGCCATGTCGAACGGTGTTATCGCCGGGTATCCCATGACCCGCATCAAGGCGATTCTGCTGGACGGTTCGCACCACGATATCGACTCGACCGATCTTTCGTTCGAGGTGGCGGCGTCGATGGCGATGCAGGAAGGGGCCAAAAAGGCCAAGCCGGTGGTGCTGGAACCGATCATGGAAGTCGAAGTGATTTGTCCGGAAGATTATATGGGCAACGTGGTCGGAGATTTGAATACCCGGCGGGGCAAGATTACCGGGATGGTTCCCCGGCACAACGTACAGATAATAAAAGCAATGATTCCGCTTTCGGAAATGTTCGGATATGCCACGACATTGCGTAATTTGACGCAGGGCCGGGGTGCATTCACCATGCAGTTTTCGCGGTATTCGCCGCTGCCGGAAGAGGTCTCGAACAAGTTGTTTGCGAATACAATGTATATTTAGATATTCTGAGGAGTACACTGTTTATGGCGAAGGAGAAATTTGTCAGGACGAAACCGCATGTTAATGTGGGGACGATAGGTCACGTCGATCACGGGAAGACGACTTTGACGGCGGCGATGACGATGATCTTGTCACGGAAGGGCTTGTCGTCGGTTCGGACGTTCGATTCGATCGATAACGCTCCGGAAGAGAGAGAACGTGGTATCACGATCGCGACGGCGCACGTTGAGTATGAATCGGAGAAGCGACACTATGCGCACGTCGACTGTCCGGGACACGCCGACTACGTTAAGAACATGATCACGGGAGCGGCGCAGATGGACGGAGCGATTTTGGTGGTATCGGCGGCGGACGGTCCGATGCCTCAGACCCGCGAACATATTTTGCTGGCTCGCCAGGTAGGTGTTCCTTTCATCGTGGTATTCATGAATAAAGTAGACATGGTAGACGATCCGGAGCTGTTGGATCTGGTTGAGTTGGAAGTTAGAGATCTTCTGACGAAGTATCAGTTTCCGGGGGATGATATTCCGGTGATACGGGGTTCGGCGTTGAATGCCATGACCAAGGCGATTGATCCGAATGTCAAGGAAGACGATGCTTTCAAGTGCGTTTACGAATTGATGGATGCTCTTGACAGCTACATTCCGGAACCTCAGCGTGAGAAGGACAAGCCGTTTTTGATGCCGGTTGAAGACGTTTTTTCGATTACCGGTCGCGGAACGGTTGCCACCGGTCGTATCGAACGGGGCCAGGTTAAAGTGGGCGAGGAAATCGAGATTATCGGGATCAAGGATACCCGCAAGACGGTCTGCACCGGGGTTGAGATGTTCCGGAAGATATTGGATTACGGCGAAGCCGGCGACAACGTCGGTTGTTTGCTTCGGGGTGTCGACAAGGACCAGATCGAGCGCGGGATGGTTTTGGCGAAACCGGGTTCGATTACTCCGCACACGAAGTTCAAGGCCTCGATTTATGTTTTGAGCAAGGAAGAGGGTGGACGTCACACCCCGTTCTTCAACGGCTATCGACCGCAGTTTTATTTTCGGACGACAGACGTGACGGGCTCGATCACGCTTCCTGAGAATGTCGAGATGGTGATGCCGGGTGACAACGTGCATCTGGAAGCGGTATTGATAACTCCGATCGCGATGGAGAAAGAACTTCGTTTCGCGATTCGCGAGGGTGGCCGGACGGTTGGCGCCGGAGTTATTTCGGATATTATTGAGTAGGGTATTTGGTTTCTCTAGCAAACTTTGAAGGATAAATATGCAAGCCCAGAAGATAAGAATCAAGTTGAAGGCGTACGACCATTATTCGCTTGATAAATCGACCAAAGAAATAACCCGGACAGTCCTTCGTACGGGGGCCCGGATAGCCGGTCCGATTCCGCTACCGACCAAACGGACGGTGTATACGGTTCTGCGTTCGCCTCACGTGGATAAAAAATCCCGCGAGCAATTCGAGACCAGGATACACAAGCGGCTGATCGACATCTATGAATCGACTCCTCAGACGGTCGATGCGCTGATGAAGCTTGATTTGCCGGCCGGTGTTGACGTGGAAATAAAGACCTGATGGTGGTGCAATCATGAAAGAACTACTTGGCAGGAAAATCGGTATGACCAGAGTCTTCAAGGAGAACGGAGACATCGTTCCCGTTTCGGTTCTTGAAGTGGGTCCCTGTGTGGTTGTCGCCGAGCGTACGGACGATAAGAACGGGTACAGCGCCATTCAGGTTGGATTCGGCGACCGCCGTGAAAAGCTGTTTACGAAACCCCAAATGGGTCAATTTAAGAAAGCCGATGTCGGTCCGAAGCACTATCTCCGCGAGGTGAGTTACGAAGGGGAAGTCAAAGTCGGCGACGAACTGAAGGTTAATATCTTCAAAAAGGGAGAACGGGTCGATATTACCGGGATCTCCAAAGGGCTCGGATTTATGGGTGCCATGCGTCGTCACGGTTTCAGCGGGGCGCAGACGACTCACGGTCAGTCCGACCGCCGTAGGGCGCCGGGTTCGATCGGTTCGTCATCGTATCCTTCGCGTGTATACAAGGGGATGCGCATGGCCGGCAAGATGGGCAAAGACAAGGTAACCGTCCTGAATCTCGAAGTTGTTGACGTGATCGGCGAACAGAATCTGATGCTTGTCCGGGGTGCGATTCCCGGCAAAAAAGGCGGACTGGTCAAGATTCGCGCGACCAACCGAGGAAGAAGGTAAGGGGGCGGATTGATATGGAAGTAAAATTATACAATCAGGAAGGTGCCGAAATCGGCAAGGTAACGCTCAAGGACTCATTGTTCGGCGCGGAACCAAATCCGACAATCGTGCATCAATATGTCGTGAATTACCTGGCGAACCGCCGTCAGGGGACCTCTTCTTCCAAGGGGAGATCCGACGTTAGCGGCGGCGGTGCCAAGCCGTATCGCCAGAAGGGAACCGGCCGGGCTCGCGCCGGAACGATGCGTTCACCGCTTCGCAAGGGAGGCGGGATCGTGTTCGGTCCGTCACCGCGTAGTTACCGGAGCGATTTCCCGAAGAAGATGAAACGGGCGGCTTTCGTTTCGGCGCTTTCGGACAAGGCACGGAGCGAAGGAGTGGTAGTGGTCGACAAGCTGGATATGCCGGAAATTAAAACCAAGCAGCTTTCCGGGGTCATCGACAAGCTCGGCTTGCAGAACAAGAAGTGCCTTATTCTCGACGAAGGGGAGAATCGCAATCTGTTTCTTTCCGTTCGGAACATGCGGAAGGTGAAATATTCCAGGGCGCCGCTGGCCAATACGTACGATATCATTGACGCCCAGGTATTGTTGTTCACCAAAGCCGGATTGGAAAAGGTCGAGGAGGTGTTTGCCTGATGAGAGATCCTCGTGAAATACTGCAGCTCCACCTAGTAACGGAGAAATCGACCCGTATGAAGGATTCCAGCAATTGCTATGTTTTTCGGGTCGACCGGACGGCTAACAAGCCGGCCATTAAAGAAGCGATCGAGAAGGCATTCAAGGTGCGGGTCAAGTCGGTGCGGACCATGACGGTTGCGGGTAAACCGAAACGCCTGGGACGTAACGAAGGTTTGACTTCGGCCTGGAAGAAAGCCGTGGTAACCCTGCATGAAGGGCAGGCCATATCGGATTTCGAGAATTTATAAGCTGAGATAGAGAGTTAACAATGGCCATTAAAAAATTCAGACCGATTACGCCGTCATCGCGGTTCAGGACGGTCCCGACCTTCGACGAGATAACTTCGGTTATCCCGGAACGGTCGCTGCTTCGTCCCATGAAGAAATCGGGCGGACGGAATAATAAAGGCCGGATAACCGCCCGTCATCGCGGGGGCGGTCATAAGCGTCATTATCGCGTAATCGATTTCCGGCGCGACAAGCATGATATCCCGGCCCGTGTGGCATCGATCGAGTACGATCCCAATCGTTCGGCGTACATTGCGCTGCTGCACTATGTCGACGGCGAAAAGAGATACATCCTGGCTCCCGAAGGCCTAAAGGTGGACGATTCGGTGATGTCGGGGAGCGGCGCGGAAATCCGGACCGGCAACACGCTGCCGATCAGTAATGTTCCGCTGGGGACATTCCTTCACAATGTCGAAATGTTCGCCGGCAAGGGGGGAATTATCGCCCGTTCTGCGGGAGCATACGTGCAGCTGGTTGCGAAAGAAGGGAAATTCGCGCACCTGAAAATGCCGTCGGGCGAGGTTCGTCTCGTGAAACTCGATTGTCTGGGGACCATCGGGGCCGTGGGCAACAACGACCACAAGAATATCACCCTGGGCAAGGCGGGAGCTTCCCGCTGGCGCGGCCGTCGCCCCAAAGTGCGCGGGGTCGCCATGAACCCGGTTGACCACCCGATGGGTGGCGGTGAAGGGCGCAGTTCCGGGGGACGTCATCCATGTACTCCCTGGGGCAAGAAGACCAAGGGTCTTAAAACCAGAAGTAAACGCAAATCGAATAAATACATTGTCGAATCGCGCAAAAAGAAGAAGTAATTGGACGGAGGATATAAATGCCACGGTCGCTTAAAAAAGGCCCATTTGTTGACGGCAAGTTAATGAAAAAGGTGGATAGCCTGAACTCCACGGGAGATAAGAAGGTCGTGAAGACCTGGGCGCGGCGTTCGACCATTCCGCCGGAATTCGTCGGTCATACCCTCGCGGTCCATAACGGCAATAAGTTCATCCCGATTTATATCACCGAGAATATGGTCGGGCATAAACTGGGTGAATTTGCACCGACCCGGACTTTCCGAGGTCATGGCGGCAAGCTGGTAGAGCGTTCTTCCGGCATCAAGGGATAAAGGAAACTGAGTTATGCATGCAATAGCACGAACGAAATATTTGCGCATGTCTCCCAAAAAGGTCCGCCATGTGGCGAATCTCATTAAAGGGAAGCCGGTGCTGGAGGCGCTGAATATCCTGAACTTTACCCCGAATGCGGCGGCGCAGCCGCTGGCCAAGACTCTCAAGGCGGCGGCGTCCAACGCCATTGCCAACGAGGGGACTTCAAAGCTGAAGGCTGAAGATTTGGCGATAAAGAAAATTTATATCGACGAAGCACCGACCATGCGCCGGGTTCGCTACCAGTCGATGGGACGGGTTTTCCTGCTGCGCAAGCGGATGTGCCATATTACCATCGAAGTGGAAGGGGAACCGGAACGGGAAATCGCGGCAAGAACGGCGAAACCTCGGACCAAAAAAGAAGGGGCCGAAGGGGAAGCCGATACCGCTGAACAGCCGAAGCGGACTCGCAAACCGGCTCGTAAAAAGGCCACGGGAGCGAAGAAGACTTCGAAGACCGGGGCCAAGAAAAAAGCGGTGAAGAAGAGCGCGAAATCTACCGGGGGAACGAAAAAGAGCGCCAAGTCCAAAACAAAGGGCAAGGCAGAGCCCGCGGAAGAGAAGAAGAAGAAGAAAGAGTAATTAAAGGAGCGAAGCTTGGGACAGAAGACTCATCCGATCGGATTTCGTCTGGGAATCATAAAATCCTGGAACAGCAAGTGGTTTGCTGATAAGAACTTTGGCGACCTCATCAATGAGGACATGAAGATTAAGAAGTATATCAATGCGCGTCTGGATAATGCCGGACTGGCCAAAGTGGAAATATTGCGTGCCCCGAAAAAAGTAACGGTTGATATCCATACCTCTCGTCCCGGGATTGTTATCGGCCGCAAGGGGGCCGAAGTCGACAAGCTTCGTGAAGAGTTGCAGCTCCTTACTAAGAAAGATATTTCGCTCAATATTATTGAAGTCAAAAAGCCGGAACTGAATGCCCGTCTCGTGGCCGATTCCATCTCGCATCAGCTGGTCGGACGAGTTTCGTACCGCCGGGCGATGAAGAAGGCCATCATGGCGACCATGAAAATGGGAGCGGACGGTATCAAGATCGTTTGCGGCGGTCGATTGGCCGGCGCCGAAATCGCGCGGACTGAAAAATACATGCAGGGGCGCGTTCCCCTTCATACGCTCCGTGCCGATATCGACTACGCCACTTCGACGGCTCATACGACGTACGGTACGATTGGAGTCAAGGTTTGGATTTGCCGCGGCGAGGTTCATGACAGCGGCGAAATGGTCCGGAAAGAAGAGGAAAAGCAGGAACGTCCGGAACTCGATATGACCGGCAAGCGGGAACGTCCGGGCGGCAGGCCGGATGCTCGTCGGAAGCGTCGTCCCCGCGGTCGCGTAAAGCGCAGCGATCATGATGATCGCGGTGAAAACCGTGGCCCACGCGGAGACCGGAGGCCGGATGGGGCCCGCGGTCCGAAAGGACGCAGCGATGACAGGCCGGCTCCGAAGCCGAACGCCGGCGCAGCGCCCAAGAAGAGCGAAGAGAAAAGCACCCCCGCCTCAAAAGAGGGGAAAGAATAAAATCGGATTGCTAAGCTGGAGTAAGTGCCATGTTGATGCCGAAAAAAGTAAAATTTCGTAAACAGCAGCGCGGAAGGATGACCGGAAAGGCCTATCGCGGCAGCAGTGTTTCGTTCGGCGAATTCGGACTGAAGACCCTTGAGCCCGGCTGGATAACGGATCGGCAGATTGAGGCGGCTCGTATCGCACTGACGAGGTATCTCAAAAGAGGCGGTAAGGTTTGGATCCGAATTTTCCCGGATAAACCGGTCACAAAGAAGCCGGCCGAAACCCGTATGGGAAAAGGCAAAGGGGCTCCGGAGTTCTGGGTTGCGGTCGTGAAGCCGGGAAGGATCATGTTCGAAGTCGAAGGAGTTCCTGAAGACAAAGCTCGCGAAGCTTTTCGCCTTGCCAGCAACAAGCTGCCGGTGAAAACCAGGTTCGTTTCCCGCCGCGATACGGAAGGGGTATAAAGATGAAGATACAATCGATGCGGGATATGACCCGGGAAGAGCTGCTGCAGAAGCAGCATGAATTGAAGGAAGAGGTTTTCAATCTCCGGATGCGTCAGACCTTGAAGGAACTGGACAACCCTCTGCGCCTGCGGACCATCCGCCGGGATATCGCCAGGATCGAAACGATTCTTACCGAGGATCATCTTCATATCCGGAAGATCGTCGATTCGCCGGTTTCCATCCTTGGCAAGGACAAGGCGAAAGAGGAAAAAACCGAAACGGGCAAAGAGGGCTAATTAGGAAATAGATTATGAAACGGGGATTGCGAAAAGTAAGAATCGGGACGGTGGTCTCGAACAAAATGAACAAGACCATTGTCGTACGTATCGAGCGTACCATGAGGCACCCGGAGTACGGGCGAATCATCAAGCAGTTCACGAAACTGTACGCTCATGATGAAAAGAACGAAGCCGGAATCGGCGATAACGTAAAAATAATGGAAACCAGGCCCCTTTCGGCTTTGAAGCGCTGGCGGCTGGTGGAGATAGTGGAGAAGGCCAAATAAGGAATAGCGCAAGCGTTATTCCGGGAGCAGAGCTATGATTCAGGAATCGACTAATCTTACCGTTGCCGATAATTCCGGTGCCCGTCGGGTGGAGTGTTTCCGCATCCTGGGGGGATCGAAACGGAAGTATGCGCGTCTCGGCGATATCATCATCGTGGCGGTCAAAGATGCCATCCCGGGCGGAACGGTTAAAAAATCGGACGTATGTAAAGCGGTAATAGTGAGAATGAAATCGGAAACGAGACGCCGTGACGGATCGATCATCCGTTTTTCGGACAATGCCGCGGTAATTATAAATGACCAAAAGGAGCCTCGGGGCACCCGTATCTTCGGACCGGTCGCCCGCGAGCTGCGCGAGAAGCAGTTCATGAAAATCGTTTCTCTGGCTCCGGAAGTACTATAGGTGATCAGCCATGCGCATTAAAAAAGGTGATATCGTAGTAATCAGGCGCGGGAAGGACCGCGGGGACGCCAAGAAGCTGCGGACCGGCAAGGTTCTGCATGTTTTTACCGGCAGGAATCGCCTGATAGTCGAAGGTATAAATATAATCAAGAAGCACAGCAGGCCGACCCGGCGAAATCCCAAAGGGGGCGTGGTGACCAAAGAGGCTCCCATACATCGCAGCAATGTCGCGCTGTATTGCAAGTCGTGTTCCGCGCCGACCAAGATCGGTTTCCGTTTTATCGATGAAAGCGGGACACAGCGCAAGGTTCGCATATGCCGCCGTTGCGGAGAAATTATCTGAGGATTATAAAGATGGCGAGATTGAAAGAATACTACCAGAAGGAAATCGTCCCCAGACTGCAGAAGCAATTCGAATATGGATCGCTGATGCAGGTTCCGCGGGTAACCAAGGTCACGATAAACATCGGGCTGGGGGAAGCGATTGCGAATCCCAAGGTCCTGGAGGCTGCGGTGGACGACCTCGGCAAGATCACCGGTCAGCAACCGGTATTGACCACGGCGCGCAAATCGATTTCGAATTTCAAGCTTCGTGAAGGGGCGAAGATCGGCGCCAAGGTAACGTTGCGCCGGGAACGGATGTACGAGTTTCTCGACCGGCTGCTGAATGTCGCGATTCCCCGTATTCGCGACTTTCGCGGAGTATCGAACAAGTCGTTCGACGGCCGGGGAAATTACAACCTGGGAATAAAGGAGCAGATTATTTTCCCGGAGATAGATTACGACAAAATAGATAAAATTCGGGGCATGAACATTTCGATAACGACGACTGCCAAGTCCGACGAAGAATGCCGGCAGTTGCTTACCGAACTTGGGATGCCGTTTGCAAAATAAGGTACACAATGGCAAAAACCTGTTTAATCGAAAAGCAGAAAAGAACGCCGAAGTTCAAAGTCAGAAAATATAACCGCTGTCGCCGTTGCGGCCGTCCGCGCGCTTATTTGCGCCGATTCGGGCTTTGTCGTATCTGCTTCAGACAATTGGCCCTGGCCGGGGAGATCCCGGGCGTGGTCAAGGCCAGCTGGTAATTTGAGGAGGCGTAGGAGAAACGTATGTCGATGACCGATCCCTTGGCGGATATGCTGACCCGCATCAGGAATGGCTCCAAAGCCCGGAGAGTAGCGGTTGATATTCCCGCATCGAAGATCAAACGGGAGTTGGCCCGCATTCTTGTCGAAGAGAAATTCGCCAAAGATATAGTCGAGATCCCCGACAACAAGCAGGGGATTATCCGGCTCTATTTGAAATACAGTAAGGACGATGAACCTATTATTAAAGGCCTGAGACGATTGTCGAGACCGAGTCTGAGAAGGTATATCGGATTGGATGAGTTGCGCCGGACGGTCAACAGCCAGGTCGGTATCACCATCGTTTCGACTTCCAGGGGCATCATGACCGGTGCCAACGCTCTGGAGCAGAAAATCGGCGGCGAGGCTCTTTGTAATATTTGGTAACTGGGGTACGACCATGTCGAAGATTGGAAAAATGCCGGTACAAATCCCCAAAGGGGTAAATGCGTCTGTTGCAGACGGAAGTATCAAGATAAAGGGTCCCAAGGGCGAACTGGATCAGGATATTCATAAGCTGATCACGGTCGCGGTGGAGACGGAAAAGATCGTGGTGACCCGTTCGGCCGACGACCGCCTGTCCCGTTCGGTTCACGGATTGACCCGAGCTCTCATACAGAACATGGTGACCGGCGTCTCGAAAGGTTTCAGCATTACGCTTGAAATGGTCGGGGTCGGTTATCGTGGGGAAATGCAGGGAAAGCTTCTAATATTGCATGTCGGGTATTCACACCCGATAATTTTCCGCCCGCCGGAGGGCGTGAAGGTAGAGGTTATTCCCAAGGAGAATAAAATCGTTATATCCGGAGCGGATAAGCAACTGGTCGGGGCTATGGCCGCGGAAATCCGCCGGACTCGTCCGCCCGAGCCATTCAAGGGCAAAGGAATCAAGTATTCCGGTGAGCAGATTCGCCGCAAGGCTGGAAAGACAGCCGGAGCATAAGTACAGGTGTGATGTAATATGAGCATTATTAGCAAGAAACTGGAAAGAGCCGAAAGAAGAAAAATGCGGGTGCGTCGGAAAATATTCGGCGACACGGCATGTCCCCGGCTGACCGTGCACAAATCGCTGCGGAATATTGTCGCCCAGATCATCGACGACGAGAAGAAGAGCACGATCGTTGCCCTGGCCACGAATTCCAAGGGGATGACAGAGAAGGTCGCTGGCAAGAAGAAGACGGAAGCGGCGGCGATAGTCGGGGCCGAGCTGGCCAAGCTGGCTATGGAAAAGGGGATCAAGCAGGTCCGCTTCGATCGGAATCGCAATGTGTACCATGGCCGAATCAAGGCGGTGGCCGATGCCGCCCGTAAGGCCGGACTGGAATTTTAGTAAAATTTTATAAATGAGGTTGGAACTTGGCTCGAAACGAAATTGAAAATCGCGAATACGAAGAGCGGGTAATTCACGTCAACCGCGTCGCCAAAGTGGTCAAGGGCGGCCGCCGTTTCAGCTTTACCGCACTGGTGGCGGTGGGGCAGCGCAACGGCAAGGTCGGGATCGGCCTGGGGAAAGCTTCGGAAGTCGCCGAGGCCATCCGGAAGGCTACCGAAGGTGCCCGTAAGAATATGGTCGAAGTTCCGATTACTCCGGGAGGAACGATACCGCATTATATCCTGGGACGTTACGGAGCGGCGACGGTAGTGCTTCGTCCGGCTTCTCCGGGAACCGGTGTCATCGCCGGAGGTGCGGTTCGTGCGGTTCTGGAATCGGCCGGCATACAGGATGTCCTGACCAAGGCCCTGGGGAGCCGTAATCCGCACAATATAGTTCGGGCGACGCTCAACGGCTTGACGAATCTTCGGACCAGAGAAGAGCAGATACGATATCGCAACGAGGGATAGCCCGTTCGGATAATAAGGTGGAGTTATGGCGAAGCTGAAAATTACACAGATACGCAGTACGATTGACTGCTTAAGGAAGCAAAAACTGACTATTGTCGCGCTCGGATTGGGAAAGATCCGCAGAACGGTGGTACACAATGATACTCCGCAGATACGCGGCATGATAAAAGCGGTAGAACATCTCGTAAACTGGGAAGAGGTATCATAAAATGGCGGCATTGGATCTTTCGAATTTAAAGCCGGCCGACGGTTCCAGGAAGAACCGCAAGCGGGTCGGACGAGGTCCCGGCAGCGGCCACGGGAAAACATCCGGCCGCGGTCATAAAGGGCAAAAGGCCCGTTCCGGCGGACGCCGCAGAGTGAAAGCCTGGTCGGAAGGCGGGCAGATGCCGCTTCAGCGCCGGACCCCGAAGCGGGGATTCCGCAATATTTTCCGGGTCGAATATCAGCCGGTTAATCTGGACAGTCTCCAGAGGTGCCCGGAAGGGGAAGTGACTACGGATACCCTGAAACAAATGGGAATTATAAAATCCACGCGCAAACCGGTCAAGGTTCTCGGCAACGGCAAACTGGAAAAGGCCCTGACCGTGAAGGTCCCGGCGTTCTCCAAGACGGCCAGGGAGAAAATTGAAGCCGCGGGCGGTAAGATTGAGGTGACAAAGTGTTAGGGACGTTTCAATCGATCTTCAAAATTGAAGAACTAAGAAAGAAAATCCTGTTTACATTCGGGATGCTGGTGGTGTACCGCCTCGGCAGTCATATTCCAACCCCTGGGGTCGACGGCGGCCTTCTGGCCGCGAGTCTTTCGGGAGATACGATTTTCGGTCTGCTCGATTTGTTCGCCGGGGGGGCGTTCCTCAAGGCGACCATTTTTGCCCTCGGAATCATGCCGTACATCTCCGCATCGATTATGCTGCAGTTGCTCGGAGCGGTGATCCCGTTCCTGCAGAAACTGCAGAAGGAAGGGGAAGAAGGACGGCGCAAAATCACGCAGTACACCCGGTATTTGACCGTTATCATCGCCGCGTTGCAGGCCTTCGGAACGGCGCAGTTCCTTTTGTCGTTGGAGGCTCCGTCGGGCGACATCGTCTATATGCCGGCGGCAACCTTCATCCCGCTGACCATGCTGACTTTTACCTGCGGGACCATCTTTATCATGTGGCTCGGTGAGCAGATAACGGAACGGGGGATAGGTAACGGAATTTCGCTGATTATCTTCATCGGAATCGTGGCCCGTTTCCCGGACGCGGTGATCGAAGAAGTTCAATACCTCTGGTACGGACAGCGCAGTATCCTCGTGGAGCTTATTATCGTTACCGCGATGATTCTGGTGGTTGCGTCCGTTATCCTGGTTACTCGCGCCCAGCGCAAGGTTCCGGTGCAGTATCCCAAGCGGGTGATCGGGAGAAAAGTATATGGTGGCGCCACGACGCATTTGCCGCTGTCTGTGAATTCGGCCGGCGTTATTCCTATCATCTTCGCGCAGTCGATCATGTTTTTGCCCGCTACGGTGCAGCAGTTGTTCCCGAGCCAGGAGTGGATAAGCAACATCGTTTCGGGAGCGCTGGCGCCGGGAAGCATGGTTTACAATTTCGTTTACGGTTTGATTATTATATTCTTCGCTTATTTTTACACCGCGATTGTCTTCAATCCGATCGATATCGCGGACAATATGCGGAAAAACGGGGGTTTTATTCCGGGGATTCGTCCGGGCAAAAAGACCGCCGAGTATGTCGAAAAGATTCTGACCCGCATCACCTTGCCGGGAGCGGTCTTCTTTGCGTTGATCGCGATCATGCCTTGGGTGTTGATGGCCAACCTGAATGTGCAATTCTTCTTCGGCGGGACGGGACTTCTGATTGTCGTCGGTGTGGCGCTCGATACGCTGCAGCAGATCGAATCGCACCTGTTGATGAGACACTACGACGGATTTATGAAAAAAGGCAAGATAAGAGGGAGATCGTACTAATGAATCTCGTATTTCTGGGGCCTCCGGGGTCAGGCAAGGGGACACAGGCGAAGCGGATAGCCGAGAAAATGAACTTGCTGCATCTTTCGACCGGCGATTTGCTGAGAGAGGCTGTCAAGAACGGCACCGCGCTCGGAAAAAAAGCCAAGAAGTACATGGAAGCAGGGGAATTGGTTCCGGATGAGTTGATTGTCGGCATAATCGAAGAGAAAGTGGCTTCCGGCGAACTGGATAACGGGTACATCCTCGACGGTTTTCCGCGAACCGTTCCGCAGGCCGAAGCTCTGAAGAAAATGCTGAAAAAGAACAATAGCAAACTCGACAAAGCTATTTTGATTGACGTCGCGGATGCCGAGGTGATAAATCGTCTCTCGTCGCGGGCCAAGATCGAAGGGCGGGCCGATGACGCCGATGTTTCGGTGGTGAAAAATCGCCTCGACGTGTACAAAAAGCAAACCCAGCCGATTATCGATTTCTATTCGGGAGAATCGATCCTGAAGAAGGTCAATGGTCTCGGAAATATCGATGATATAACGAAGAGATTGCATCAGGCGATCACAGGAAAATAACGGGTGATTATTATCAAGACCGACGCGCAAATCGAATTGATTCGGAAAGCAGGGCATATCGTGGCGGAAACGCTGAAGATGCTCGAGTCCGAAGTTAAGCCGGGGGTGAAAACCTCTGAATTGGATTCCATGGCCGAAGATTTCATTCGGTCTAAAGGAGCCAAACCGGCATTTAAGGGATATCATAATTTCCCCGCGACGGCCTGCATTTCCATAGACGAAGAAGTCGTTCATGGAATTCCCGGGAACAGGGAACTAAAAGAAGGACAGATTGTTAGTATCGACTTAGGCGCTATTGTGGACGGATATTACGGCGATTCGGCGGCGACTTTTCCGGTGGGGGAGGTTTCCGCGGAGAAGATGCGGTTAATGGAAGTGACGAAAAAGGCGCTGATGGAAGGATTGGTGAAGGTTAAGGCCGGTGTTAAGCTGGGACTGGTTTCCAATACCATTCAAAAGGTGGTCGAGGAGGCCGGATTTTCCGTGGTACGCGATATGGTCGGGCATGGTGTCGGCAAGCAGTTGCATGAAGATCCGCAGGTCCCGCACTTCGGGCCCGCCGATTCCGGTCCGGTGTTGCAGAAAGGGATGGTTCTGGCAATTGAGCCCATGGTGAACGTGGGAGATTACCGGATCAATCAGAAGGCGGACGGGTGGACGATCGTGACCGCCGACGGAAAAGCATCGGCCCATTTTGAACACACCGTTGCGGTAACCGAAAACGGTGTCGATATTTTAACGACTTTATAGGAGCTTATGGCGAAAGAAGAAACCATACAGGTAGAAGGTAAGGTTCTCGAGCCGTTGCCGAATGCGATGTTTAAAGTGGAACTCGATAATGGTCATGTGGTCCTGGCGCATATTTCCGGGAAGATGCGGATGCACTTCATCAAGATATTGCCGGGCGATCGGGTAACGATCGAGCTGTCGCCATACGATTTAACGCGCGGTCGAATTACATATAGATACAAGTAAGAAAGAACAGACGTTACTGGCGGTGAATTATGAAAGTACGTTCTTCGGTAAAGAAAAGATGTGAGCACTGCAAGATTATCCGGCGCAAGGGTGTGATCAGGGTTATTTGCAGCAAGAACCCCAATCACAAACAGCGCCAGGGTTGAGCGGGTATCGGATATATTAGGAGGTTGCTTTGGCACGTATTGCTGGTGTCGACTTACCCAAAGAGAAGAGAATTATCGTAGGGCTGACCTATATTTTCGGCATCGGTCCGGCGTCGTCGCGGGAAATCCTCGGCAAGACCGGAATCAGCGCCGATGTTCGCGTCAACAAGTTGACCGAAGAACAGGTCGCCAAGCTGCGAAAGGTTATTGAAAACGAGTACCGTGTCGAAGGGACTCTTCGCGGCGAAGTAAACATGAATATAAAGCGCCTGATAGATATCGGCTGCTATCGCGGCCTCAGGCACCGCCGGGGACTGCCGGTTCGCGGACAGCGGACCAAGACGAATGCCCGTTCCCGGAAGGGGCCGAAGAAGACCGTCGCCGGAAAGAAGAAGGCGCCGGCTAAGAAGTAACGGAAGATATGAGGTGTATTAGTGGCTGAACAGAAACGTAAGGGCAAAGTAAAAGCCAAGCGTAAAACGGGAAAAGTTGAATCAGTCGGTGTCGCTCATATAAAAGCGACCTTTAATAATACGGTAGTGACCATTACCGATACCCGGGGCGGTACCATTTCATGGGCATCCGCCGGCAAGGTGGGATTCAAGGGCTCAAAGAAGTCCACCCCCTTTGCGGCTCAGATGGCAGCTGGCAACTGCGCCAAGGAAGCACTCGATCTCGGCTTGCGACGGATCGAGGTATGGGTCAAGGGACCCGGTTCCGGGCGCGAAGCGGCGATTCGGTCTCTTTCCGCGGCAGGGCTCGAGATTACCGCCATCAAGGATGTTACCCCGATACCGCATAATGGTTGTCGTCCTCCGAAGCGGAGGAGGGTCTGATACCGTTTTGGGTATTTGATAAACGCGTATTTACGGGAGATTAAATGGCTCGATATCGTGATGCAAATTGCAAACTGTGCCGCCGTGAGGGTGAAAAGCTGTTCTTGAAGGGACACCGCTGTTTTACCGACAAGTGTGCCATCGAACGGCGCGGTTATGCTCCGGGGCAGCATGGTCAGTCGCGGCGCTTTAAAGTATCGAACTACGGTTTGCAGCTTCGTGAAAAACAAAAGGTTCGTCGTATTTACGGACTTCTGGAAAATCAATTCCACAATTACTATGTCACGGCCAGCGGAAAAGTCGGCGTAACCGGCGAAATCCTGCTGCAGTTGTTGGAATGCCGCCTCGATAACCTCGTTTTTCGGCTCGGTTTTGCGGCCTCCCGCAAGGCTGCCCGGCAGCTGGTTCGACATCGTCATTTCCTGATTGACGGACGTATTGTGGATGTACCGTCTTACCAGGTTAAGCCGGGACAGGTAATAAAAGTTAAAGATAAATCCAAGACGCTTGACAGCATTCATGATTCGCTGAAGGAATTCGCGCAGACCGACCTTGGATGGTTAAGTTTGAATAAAGCGGCCCTGGAAGGGCAATTATTGGAAGTGCCCAAACGCCAGGATATTCCGATCACGGCCAACGAACAGCTGATCGTCGAGCTTTATTCCAAATAAGTAAACTTATTGGCCCAGGGGAGGCTTAGATTATATGAAGTGGAAAAGTCTGACTATGCCGAAAGAGATCGTTTCCGATCAATCGTCGGCCACCGATAACTATTCCAGATTCATTATAGAACCGCTCGAAAGAGGGTTCGGTATAACATTGGGAACGGCCCTGCGCCGGGTCCTGCTTTCTTCCATTCAGGGCGCCTCGGTGGTGTCCTTCAGGGTAGAAGGGGTCCTTCATGAGTTTTCCACCATTCCCGGTGTGTATGAGGACGTTACGGAAATAGTCCTGAATCTCAAGAAGATGCGGGCGCAGGTGCATGCCGATGAAATGAGGACTCTGCGGCTCGAAGTGAACCAGAAGGGGAAGATTACGGCCGGGATGTTCGCGAGCGATTCCGAAGTCGAAATAATGAACCCCGATCTGCACATAGCGGAACTGGTCGAGGACCGCGAATTCAAGATGGAAATCGATATCGATTACGGGCGGGGATACTTGGCCGCCGAAAGCAACAAGCGGCCGGATGCTCCCGTCGGGACCATCTTCATCGATTCGCTCTTTTCGCCGGTCATAAAGGTGAACTATGAAGTCGATAATACCCGTGTCGGTCAGCGCACCGACTACGACCGCCTGGTGTTGGAAATCACCACCGACGGATCGATTTCCCCGGAGGATTCCCTCTCGTTCGCCTCGAAAATCCTCAAGGACCACCTCCAGCAGTTCATCCATATCGACGAGGAATTCGTCAGTCCCGAAGAGGAAGAAGAGGATGAGGAAACGGTTCGGATTCGGCAGCTGTTGAAAACCCGGGTCGATGAACTGGAGCTTTCGGTCCGTTCTTCGAACTGCCTGCGGGCAGCCAATATCCAGACTCTTTCCGACCTGGTATCGAAGACCGAATCGGAAATGCTGAAATACCGCAATTTCGGCCGGAAATCTCTTAATGAATTAAACGGTATCCTGGAAGAGCTGAATCTGTCGTTCGGAATGGATATCGCGAAATATCTCGAATCGAAGCAGAATTAGTATCGAAAGATCGAGGATAGTTAGCATGGCTCATCATCAGGATAAAGTAAAAAAGCTGAATCGGCCGAAAGCGCACCGTGAAGCGATGGTAGCTAATCTGGCCACATCGCTGTTCGAACACCGGACTCTTCGGACCACCGAGGCTCGCGCCAAGGAACTCCGCAGGGTCGCCGACCGCCTGATTTCAACCGCCAAGAAGGACACTCTGGCGGCCCGTCGCCAGGTGGCGAAAACAATTCGGAAAAAAGAGGTTCTTAAGAAGCTGTTCACGAACATCGTTCCGCAGTTCAAGGACCGTGATTCCGGTTTCACGCGGGTGATGAAAGTCGGATTCCGTCGCGGAGATGCTACCGCCATTTCCATGGTGGAACTTCTCACCAAACCGGAAATCGGCGAGGCCGATAAGAAGAAGGCCAAGAAGACGAAAAAAGAGGCTGAGGCAACCAAAGAAGCCTGATTCGCTCTAACGAATTGAAACCCCCGATTCATAATCGGGGGTTTTTTTTACTTTTGGTTTGCGTCCGGGCCCTGGATTGTATATTTTCAGGTTTAAAGCAGATTTTCAATATTAGTCTTTAATAGCAAGTATTTAAATAGTTTAAAGGATTTGTTCAATTTATCAAAGGAGTGGGATGTGGCCGAAGTGAAAAAAGGAATGTCAAAAGGGTGCATGATCTCCCTGATTGTGGTGGGGATCATCGTCGTGATCATCATCGCCCTGTCGGTAGTGTGCTATGTAAATCGCGATAAAATCGCCAGTGCTTTTCTGGATAAGTCTCAGACTTGGATTACCGAGCAGATCGATCAAAATCTTCCGGAAGAATATACAAGCGAGGAAGCACACCAGGTAATCGGGGATTTCTTCGATGATGTCAGGGCCGGGGTGATAACTCATGATGAGCTTAATTCGGTTACCCAGGAATTCCAGGGGATGATATCGGACAAGCAGTTCGACGTTGAAGACTCCAAGAAATTACTGGATCGCATGAAAGAAATGCTAAATAGTGAACCGACGGAATAGCAAGCGCTTATAATAATAATATAAAGTAATACATGATATACGAAGCGGCGGCGATAGTGGCCGCCTATTTGCTCGGTTCCATCCCTTTCGGGTTGTTGATTCCCCGATTGTACGGTGTCGGTGACATTCGTAAAGTCGGATCGGGGAATATAGGAGCGACCAATGTCTTAAGAGCCTGCGGGGTTTCGGGGGCGCTGATAGTAACGGTT
>Ga0209288_10000074_pt1 | contig 32425 bp, 23 predicted proteins | sample PPLLaktember2015_4_FD_187261 | JGI IMG/M metagenome (GOLD analysis project Ga0209288, IMG submission 187261) | Freshwater sediment microbial communities from Prairie Pothole Lake near Jamestown, North Dakota, USA - PPLs Lake P8 Core (1) Depth... | ecosystem: Environmental > Aquatic > Freshwater...
TTGTTTGAAGGCTGCATTGATTTCTTGGGTGGTCGCCGGGGTTTTTAACACACAGGAAAAATCTGTTATCGATCCATCTGGTGTCGGGACTCGCAGTGCGATCCCATCTATTTTTCCTTTCAGATCGGGAATCACTAATGAGACTGCTTTTGCTGCACCTGTGGTTGTCGGGATAATCGACACTGCCGCAGCTCGTGCCCGTCGTAAATCCTTATGCGGGAAATCAAGGATACGTTGATCACCGGTGTAGGAGTGAACCGTGGTCATAAACCCTTGGTCAACCCCGAATTTATCATGTAATACCTTCACTGGAGGGGCAAGACTGTTTGTGGTACAGGACGCCATGGAGATGATGTGATGTTTGCTTGGATCGTACATCTTTTGGTTGACTCCTAAGACGATCGTAAGGTCAGGGTCTTTGCCTGGTGCTGAGATGATGACTTTTTTTGCTCCAGCGTCCAAATGTTTTCCTGCGCCCTCACGGGTGCGGAAGACACCAGTCGATTCAATGACAACATCGGTGTCTAATTTTCCCCAGGGAAGGTTTGATGGGTTCACCTCTGAGAAAAATGCGATAAGATGACCATTTACTTCAATGCCTTCTGGTTTTGCGGCAACATCCCCGCAGAACTTCCCATAAATAGAGTCATATTTGAGAAGATGCGCAAGAATCTCTGTGTTCCCTAGATCGTTGACTGCGATTATTTCAAATTTCTTTCCATACTGGGAGTGTTGTAATGCAGATCGTAGTACATTTCTTCCTATTCTTCCAAAACCGTTTATCGCTACTTGAATCATCCTCAAACCACGAATCCTACAAACAGGTGAACATTATATAAGTTTTCCGACAAGATACGTTGCTGTTGCATCAATTATTTTCACATGAACAAAAGAACCAAGAGGAACTGGTTCAGTAAGAACAACTTGTTTGTAGCTGTCTGTTCTTGCCGTGACTGTCTTTTTTTTCCCTTGCTCAGTCACAAGCACTGTAGAGGTTTTTCCGAGGTGTTCCTTATTTTTTTCAAGCGATAGCTTGGAACAGATTTCCGTAGCTTGTCTTGATCGTACTTTGACTACATCGGTAGGTACGCGACCGTTCATTTTTTTCGCAGTGGTAAGCGGTCGGGCAGAGAACCTGGTGATGTTGATGACGTCTGGTCTTATCTTTTGTAATAATTGCATGGTATGATTGAATTGTTCATCGGTTTCCGATGGAAAACCGATAATCACATCAGTGGAAAGCGTCAGTGTCGGGATTGCTGTTCGGAAGTGATGGACAAGGTCTGTAAATTGCTTCACGGTGTATCCTCTGTTCATTTTCTGTAAAATGGTATCATCGCCTGATTGCATGGGGAGATGAAGGAATTTGTAGATGTTCGGATGCTGATATCCTGATATGATGGAATGACGGTTTTTTTGAGCTGTTGTAGGGTTCATCATGCCGACGCGTATGCGGAACGTCCCATCAAGGGTACTTATCCGGTTGAGTAATGCCCCAAGATCGGTCCCTGTGTCAAGACCGTAGGAGGCAGTATCTTGTGCGGTCAGCTGAATCTCTGTACATCCTTGTTTCAGCGCAGAGCAGACATCTGTGACGATTTCTTCAGCAGGAAAACTTCGTAATGTTCCTCGTGCGAAATGCGTGATACAATAGCTACAAGAAAGTCGACATCCTTCTGCTATCAGAATAGGGGCTATGGTGGTGTCGTAATATTTCGGGAGCGCTGTTTTCTTTGTCTCTACCAAAGGAGGGTTGTTTCCCTGTATTATATCATTAATGTACTGTATATGTTGCGAGGGAAGGAGAGATGCATGAGGAGCAACTGAGTATATCAGGTCTGCTTGCACAGCAGGCATACAACCGGTGACGATAATTTTTTTTTTTGTCTTGTGAAACTCTTTTAATCGGGAGAGCATCCGTTGTTCTGTTGTCGCAATCACCGTACAGGTGAGCAGTACCAGCACATCGGCATCGGTAAGACTCTGGACGATTCGGTGTCCGTTCTGCTGTAATAAACCTAGAAGTAGTCGCTCATCGCTTTTGTTTGCCGTACACCCGTACGTCTCCACATAGATATTCATGATAAAAACGCGAAGAGGTCCAGTCTTATTTAACTGCTTCTGTCACCCGTTTGAGGACAAACTGTTTTGAAAGGTTTGATAAAAAGAAACCAGCACGTGGCCCTCTCTCCGCTCCAAGGATGATCTGATAGATCGCGCTAAACGCGGTTTTTATCGGGATTTTCGTTTGTTCAGAAATCTCATAGATAGCATTATGAATCGACTCAGGCTCCCATGCTAGATCTGGTATCTTTTCTTTGAAGAGTGCAAGAATGGTCCGTTGTTCTTCTGTGAGAGAGATGCTCGGAAGTGATTCTTTGACTTCGAACTTCACATCATCAGGTGCGAAGGTGTCAAGCCAAAATCGTACGTGCTCAGCACGTTGTCGAAGGTGTTCTTCATCTTCTTTTGTCAGTTTCTTTGGAAGCTGCCCATTTCGTATGAGGATTTCCTTTACCTCAAGCCATGTGTGTGCTATCTGATTCAGAGTCACCAGGTGTCGATATGGCAGGTGCAATGGCATCTTTTTAGGGATATGATACGGTTGTGATAGCTCATAGATTTTCTTGAATTCCTTCATCCCTTTGGTTTCCGCTTCTTTTCCGAAATACACTTCTTCGTCCTTATCGTATTCATCCACCAGCGCCAGCAATCCTAGACCTGAGTCAAAAACAATATGTCTGTTCGGTTGATTCTTCATAATCAAGAACCGAAGTACCTCAGGGGGCGTCATCCGGAGCATGTCCTCGCCACTGACCGCTGTACCTTTGGAGCTATGCATCGCACCCATCCCTTTTAACATGATGAACTCGTAGACGAGCAACCCAGGTGGAGGATAGCGATAGACTTCTTCAGAGATCTTTGCTCCAGTCTCCCGGGTGCCTCCGACGGTGGCATGGTCTTTTCCACAGGGCTCAAAGGTGACTCCAAGCATCTTCCAGCGCGCTGGCCAGTCCACCCGCCAAGGGAGCTTGCCTTGTCCGCTTTTCCTGATGTCCACCTCACCGTCATGTCCACAGTCACAGCTGTATTCAACATTTGGAAATTCATATAAACTCGGATGCGTGGTGGAGAGACGGCCACAGGTCTCACATTTCACGTTATAGGGCAACCAGTCTTTTGGCATCTTTCTGCCAGAGAGGCTCTCAAGGATGTTTCTGATGTTCGTGGTGTTCTCCAGAGCTATCTGTATGGATTCGTTGTACTCTCCTTTCAAGTACATTTCACTTGCGCGGTAAACCCGCGGGTTTACACCAATGGTGTGTAATGACCCTAAAAACGAGACAAGGTAATGATCCGCGTAGCTCGCATGCTCACCACAGGGACAAGGGATCTCTGAAAGAGGTTTACCGACATACTGTTGATAGGATGAAGGAAGATGTGGGTACACCTTCCGTAAAGGATCGTAATCATCACAAATGTAGATGAACTCAGCATCACCACCTTTTTCAATAAGACACCGGTACACAGCATCAGTAGTCAGGATCTCCCTCATGTTCCCAATATGAATCGGACCTGATGGTGTGATCCCGGTCGCCAGTACATGTTTCGTCTGTTTTTTCAATAGTTCTTCTGCTAAAACATCTGCCCAATGCATAAGGAAACCTTCCAAGGAATATTTGCTTAAAGCGCCCGAGCCCGGATCAATGAGCGGAGTGGCACACCACCGACATCGTTCATCGATCGTTTATTTAGCAGACAGACGCATAAGACAGGATTTCCTTTTTCCGCTTTTACTGCTTTAATAGCAGTTTTTAATGTCTCACCAGTTCCAATCACGTCATCAATAAGGACGACGTTTTTATTTGCGATGGTTGCATAGTTTGAGCAGAACGCACCGGTTTTCTCATGATGTGGTCGAAAGACGGCAAGGTCAAGACCAAGCTCTTCAGCAATGTAAGTCGCAAAGGGAATCCCGTTGATCGCGATACCGACGATCACTTCGACATCCATTTCCTTTTTTTCCATTTCTTCAAGGATGATATCGGATAAGGCATAGGAAATCGACCCCATACGGGTCGGAGATACACCAATGGAACGCCATCCAACTTTCAGTTCACCCTCAGGTTTCTTGTCCTTCCCACGCGTAAGAAGCCATGCTGCTGTTTCTTTAGAAACATTCAGTTCCTCTGCTATCTCATAATCGGTAAGTCCACTCTCTTTGAACTTTAAGGCTTTTTTAATAAGAGAATCTGTTTCTTTCATATCGGAACATCCTCAAGATTACGTATCGTCCTACGATATTTAGATGTTTGCTCTTTTCCTCTAGAACCATCCGAAAAAAAGCATCGTAAACCTAAAATACCACCAGAACATGCTGTACTACAACGTGATCATATGGCACAAGATAAAAAAGGAGAAGGATTTCACTCGGGAGCCGGGTTAATCCGGTATTTCGACGCAGAGGAAAAAACCGCATTTAAGATCCCACCATGGTTTGTCGTGTTTGCCTGCATTGCGACCGCGGTTGTTGTGATCGCTGTCCAACTGTGGAAACCACTCTAAAAAAAAATTTTTATTTCTTTATCTTTTGTATCGTCATTTCTTTTGCTACTTTTAATGCGTCGTGTATTTTCTCTTTGTTCGGCCCACCGCATTGGGTAAGTTTAGGCTTTCCACCGCCACTCCCACCAAGTATTTTCCCTAGTTCTGAGGCGAGCGGTCGAAGGTCGATATCAACATCGTCAGATGCAGCTGAGACAAGTTTTTTCCCATCGTAGATATGAACGATGTATCCGGGTTCCTTGATGATTGACGCTGCTATGGTGATTGCATCACTGTCACAGACACCAGTAACCAGCCGAATAGTGGTTCCGGGAATCTCAAATGCATCATGGATCAATTGTTCGATAATATCAGATGAAACCATTTTCTTTTGTTTCTGGGTGTTTTTCCATTCATTGAATAAATGATTGCATGCTTCAACAAGACTTGTGACTGTTGTTTTATCCTTTTTATTCGTCTCATGTAAGAACCGTTGTATTGTTTTTTCTAACTGGTCCGCTGACACAGAAAAAAATTTTTCGGTCTCACGTAATTGCTCAGCGATGTTCTCATGAGACGTGATTTTATACACTGATGAAAGAAGGTCAATGACATGATGATACAGTGTGTTTTCTTTGTTCTGGTAGGCATCTGCCATTGTACTTGCTGCAAAGGTGATACGATTTACGCCATCTGCGATGCGTTCTGTTTTCAGGATTCTTACTTTTTCGATTTCCTTGGTGTTATTGAGATGTGTTCCACCACAAGCTTCAACATCAATACCAGGGATGTTGAGTACCCGAATCAGATTTCCGGGTGGTACTCCGCCTTGGTAGAGTCTGAACCCATGTGCACGTTCTGCATCGTTCCTTTTCATTACTTTCTTTTCAACAGGGACCGCTTGTCGAATGAACTCGTTTGCGACTGATTCGATTTTCTGGATTTCATCCTCTGCGATTGGCTTGTAATGGGCGAAATCAAATCTTGCTTCCGTCAATGCGAGTTGAGAACCAGCCTGCCAGATATGTTCGCCGAACAATCTCCGGAGCGCCCCGTTGACTACGTGGGTGCCGGTATGATGTTTCATAAGGGTATACCGATGATCCCAGTCGATTCGCCCATGGATTTTTTTCCCTACCTCGGCTGATGATCCTAGGACATGGATAATGGAACCAGCTATTTTCTCCACATGCAGTACTTGTAGTGGTTTTCCATCAATGATGAGTTCTCCTTTGTCAGCTGGTTGACCACCGCCTTCAGGATAGAACGCTGTTTTATCAAGGATCACTTCGGTCCCTCGTGATGTGGTTTGTGCCCAGAGGATTGTCGCATCAAATTCTTTTGTGTAATGATCGTCATAGTAGAGAGGGTGTGTCTGTGGAAGATCGGTTTGAATAATTTGGGTTTCTTGCTCTGCTTTTTCATGTGAGTGTAATTCAGCGATCATCGAATCAAAATTCGGTGGAATGGTAACAGAGATGTGTTCTTTTTGTGCGATGTTTTGAACAACGTCAGGGGGCATCCCATGCGTATCATACAGCATGATTAAGGCAGAGGGATCGATGGTCTGTTTCTCCTTTAATATTCTTTTAATCAAGCCTTCGCCTTTTGAGAGGGTGTCTGAAAATCGTTTTGTCTCAATGTCTAATATTTCGTTAATCTGATCCTTGCGTTTCTGTAACGAGGGAAATTCTTTCCTAAGGTATTCGAGTTGCTGTTCGACGAGTTGTCGTAACGTATAGTCTACCTGTAATTTTTCTATGAATCGAAGTGATCTTCTGATGATTAATCGAGCGAGGTATCCTGCCTTGACATTGGAGGGAACGATTCCATCGCCAAGCATAAAAGACAAGCATTTTGTGTGGTCTGCAAGAGCATATATGCTTCCCATGTCCAACGGATCTTTTATCGAATCAAGCAGGAATGATAGCATTTTTGGAAATGCGGTTTCGTACACCGTTGGTGTGCCAGTGGTGAACCAAGCGATTCGCTCTAAACCATATCCTGTATCAACAATATTCAGAGGATTGGGGGCATAGTGTTTTCCTTCAAGGATTGTTGGTCCGTGCTCATCCTCTTTCATGTTCATGAACACCAGGGTTGCGATCTCCAGTCCGCCTGCGAGGACCTCAACACAGGGTCCTGCGTTTCCTCCACCAATCCAGAGTTGTTCTTTGTAATTAATCGCTTCTCGGGGTATGCCGATTTTCTTTCTGAAAAACTCATCGCAGTATGCGACTGTTTCTTCTTTCCAGTAGATTTCGTTGATATTTTTATTAAAGGCATGGTGTCCCATCATCTCAAAGGTGGTGAGATGACGACCGCTCTTTCCTACCTCATCTAAGTCATTGAGTCGGATGCATGGCTGTGAGATGACAAGAGGGTTCGCTGGTGGAGGAACTACTCCTGATGTTACATGGGGTTGGAAATCCGCTATCGAAGCGATAGTAAGGTAGATATCAGAGCGCCATCGAGCGACGACTGGACAGCGTTGTCCTGTTTCCGGGTATTGAAGTCGTGAATGACCATGTGTTTCGAAAAATGAGAGGAACCCTTCTCGTACCTCTGAGAGTGCCAATGGTTTTTTTGCAAGTGAATTTCCAATGAAGCTAAATTTTACACAGGGTTGATCCCCACAGCATTCCATTTGTGGATCAAGAGTCCAGAAATAATCTCCGCATGCTTTGCACTTTTTTCTCAGAAATCCGTTGGTATGGAAAAATTGTAAGTCGTATTCCTTTTGCATCGTTGATTCGGTCATAGGTCTTGACTGGTCTGGAATAGACAAAAGGTTTAAAGTTTATTCTATCAGGTATTTCTTCACTGATTAATTTAATGTTTTTATGGAAATGGTAGTATTTTCTTGATTACTTTCAATAATAATAGTATTAGGGAATATATATGGATAATGTATGGAATCAATTATTTACTTGCGTGGATGACTGAAATGTTTTTTTTCAAAAAATGAAAAATCAAGATTTGACCAGTCGTCATAATCAAATAATCCATGTGATCCATCTGAATAATCTAGAATAGTAAACACATATCGATAATTCATACAGCTTTTATAATTTGAAAAAAGCCAAAACCCAAGATTTCGAGGTCGATAGGTTCGTGTATTGTCACATCCAACAGGGAACATGAAATCGATACCGAATGTATGACCTAATTCATGCATAATTACTCCTGCAAAAACTTGATCTATGTGTTTGAATAATTTTCGTGACGTCTTATGCATGGATTCAGCAGAGATGACAAATGTGTTGATCCCTTGGACATGCCAGTAGAGCCTTGGGTGTTCTCCTACATAGGAAACACCACTTGTGGCATAATGATGATAGATAATCATTGCATAGCGGAACACGCTTCTCCGCCAGTTCTCTGAATCGTTATGGAGAAAATATGTGTTATAGATGGTGCGAAGTTCAGGAAGATATGTTTTTCGATCGAACGGGATGACTTCTCCACCACCACCCATGCAACCGTCATCAAGATGAAACACAACGTTTCGTCGATCAAAGGCAGTTCTGAGTAACTCCTTCGAATGGGGTGAAATGGAGCTATTTTTTCCAAGAGGTCCATCTGCCATGATGTCAATTTCAAGATAGATGTCTCTTCGATAGGGATCAGAACCCGTAGAAGACATACGGTATTCCTCAACATTGGTCAGACTATCATCATCTATATCTAAATGCGTGTGGTCATCCCATATATTTGGGGGGTACATCCATTTATATTCCCATTCAATGGGAAGGAGGTCCGAATCAAGGTCTTCTCCTGTGTTATTGAACTCGGGATTTGTCCCATAGGTATAGACTTCGGTCCAGTAGGGAATGGTATCACCATCAAGGTCTGTTTGGGAAATGGTGAACCAAATCTCGCAATCGCGTTCATTATTATTGATACTTCCATCATCACAGCCATTCAACCGTCCATATCCACTCGCATCATCTAACGAGTCATCACCTGTCCAATGACCTGTTTTTATATTGTATCTGATAACAGCTGTATACCCTTGTGTTTTGGTATTTGGTTCTTTACTGACATCACAAAGGCGCTCTCCAAACATCGTTTTATCGTATAATTCAATAGTAATGTCAACATGTTCGATATCATCTGGAACATTTGCAGCAGCTATCCAATGGATATCATAGAGGCAGGGAGAATCATCCCAAATGGGAGATGAAAATTCTTCTGAATTTATGAATATTTTTACAAAAAAATCAGGGTTATTCCGAAAGTCGATGTCATCTAATGCTCGAATTGAAATAATGTCGACAGTCACTTCAATATCGACAAGAGGGTCAAAATCATGACCATCGCCTACTTCACTTCTTATTGAAATAGGAGCATCTTTAGTAATATCATTAATAGTGTTTTCAGTAAAAAAACCACCGACGTTCGTACTCCCTACTAAAAATATACTCATCATAAGTATTAGGCATATTTTTTTCATAACGTCCCCATAAATCTATTATTTTGTAAGAAATAATCCTTTATAATTTTATAGCAATGTTCTCCTATAAGAAGGTTATTAATAAAAGATATTACTTTGACGTAAATATTTGAAAACGAAAATAAGTCTACTCGTCGAGTATAATTTTAAAGTTTTTTCTTGCTTTAAACAGATTTCTCCTCTGCAGGAATATCGTATTTATGAATAACGATATATTTATAAGTAGATATAACCTTAATTATAATAGGGGTAATATGAAGAAATTAATTCCTTGTTTATTGGTAGTTGTTTTGGTATCTATAGGTAGCATAGGGACTACTAGTGCATTCAACGATGTACTATCAAATCTACAAACATCTCAACAGAACGCTGCTGGCAGATATGAGATTCAGTGGATGAAGGAGTATGGGAATAATCCTGGTTCGGATGCACGCTATCAAGGACCACAACCGATTGGAGATAGCGACAATGACGGAAAAAATGAACTTCTCATCAGCGGGAGGGATTGTAACATCCGTGTTATGAAATGGAATGAGAATCAACAGACGTACACGCAGGTTCGTTCTCTCCGTCCACCATTGTATCCGTTCATCCATTGTGATGCTGGTGGGATGGCGATTGGTGATGTCACGAACGACGGGAAAAATGAGGTTGCAGCCACCTGGTTTACCACAGTCTATCGATACTTCGCATTCAAATATTGGATGATTGGGATTAACCCCTATATTTTTAACAATAATGGTGGAAGTGCGGATTGTCTCATCGGAGATTGTGACAATGACGGGAAAAACGAGTTGATTATGAGCGGTGGGCCTGGATGGCAATCCGATAGTCCAGTTGCCGAGATCACGGTGTTCCGATGGAACGGACTGTTCCTTAAAAAAATATCAGAATGGAAAGACCCTGATGTCAATGGGTATGTCTACATGGCGGGGCTTGGTGATGTCGATGAAGATGGAGAAAATGAGATCGTCTGCGCCTATGAAAATAAGGTTATTGTGTTGAATTGGGACGCGCAAAACGAGGTGTTTGTCCCGACGCAGATCTATAAAACATATGGACAAGTCTCGCCCTTCGGTGTTGTCTGTAAGGACTGCGATAACGATGGGAACGCCGAAATCCTTCTCAGTTATTATAATCCGCGGATCACGATCTTTAAATGGAATGGGACTGGGTATCCGATCCAGTTTGATATCACCTGGCCCGGAGGCGATCCAGTCATTGAAGGAATCGATGTGGGTGACACGGATGATGATGGGGCAAATGAGGTATGTGCAGGGGCTGGTGTGACACATATCTTGCAATGGAACGGGTCGACCTATGTGGAAGAAGCAGTGCTTCCTACGTTTGGGTGGATGGCTGTCGTCTGCATCGGGGATTGCGATAACGATGGAAAGAATGAAATTAATTGCGGCAACGTTGAAGTCAATATCGATTCGGGGGAACAGTTTACAGAATGGGTTTTTAAATACGTTCCAGAGGCGTGATTTTAACTCTCTTTTTCTTCTTTTTTGTTGATTTTTCCTAAGGGAAACGTATTAATAGATTGTCGATATATATATCGACAGTCATAGTAGGTTCTGAGAATATATGGGAGTAAAAGAAGTATTAGCAGAAAAAATCGCAGGAGAAATCACCCTGAGCCCAAAACCAGGGGAAACACTGCGGAAATGGCGAACCACGTTTAATATCGCACAAGCAGAACTTGCCAACCATCTAGGACTTGCCCAAAGCGTCATCAGCGACTATGAATCCGGGAGACGAAAATCCCCAGGGATTCATTCGGTGAAAAAAATCGTCAACGCCTTCATCACCATCGACGAAAAAAAACATGGTGGTACGACCATCCAGCAATATCAATTCATGGTCAAGACACAAGACGGCATCATCGACATCATGGAATACCCGTATGCGATTCCCATGGAAAAACTCATCAAGGAAATCGATGGAAGGGTCGTGACCTCCCCTAGCATCAGCATTGATCGATCAGTGAAAGGATTCACCCTTATCGACGGCATCGAGACAATCAAAACATTGACCGCCACCAACTATCCGAATCTCTATGGATGGAGCACAGAACGGGCGTTGATTTTTACCAAAATACAGTTTGGGAGAAGCCCGATGATCGCAATCCGAATACACCCCGTCAAACCATTCTTGATCGTCTATCATCGACCAGGCGGCGTCGATCCTCTCGCAGTGCAGCTTGCAGAACGAGAAAACATCCCATTGGTGATCACTGAAATGCCACTGGAAGAACTACGGAAAAAATTGATTTTACTGGGGAAGTGACGACCGATGGCTGACGTCGTCGGACTCTGTGATATCTGTGGACGACCGGGGATCATGTGTACCTGTCATCTGTGCGGACGGCTTGTCTGTGAACGATGTTATGAACACCGACATTCTCTCTGTATTGAGTGTAAGCATCAGAAAAGACGGACGGATTCTCCCTCATTTCCGATAGAATAAAAATTACCTTCAGCCTCTATAAGAATCATCCTTAAGAAATGCATCGTTTTCCTTCAATGTTTCGTTCTGTTTAATATAGTTTTAAAAAAAAGAAAAAAGAGAGGGGGTTTAGTACCCCAAAAGGTGCCGCAGGATGGGAAACATGTTTGGGAATTTTTCCAAGAGGTGCTGCAGGAATACAGTAAAAGAGAAATTGTATTCGAATGGCATCACCACTTGAAGGGTTCCCCAGTCGCTTTCCCCATCCATTTGGTCTTTTGCTTTTGCTTTGACCGTGTAGGACCCTTTTTCAGTCCACGTATGTGTCAGGTGTATCTGTGTACCTGAGACGTAAGGACCAACCCAACCTGACGTGGAATTGTCTCCCCAGTCTACGAAAAAGTAGATAGTATGACCATCGAGATCCTCAGAATAGAAATTAAACAGGTATGGATTCCCTGGTTTTCCTTCTGCAGGACCGGTGACCTCAGGGACAGTGGGTAGGTTGTTATCTGTGATTGTGACGGTCAATGTTTCTGACCATTTGCTTCCCGCACCCCAGACGTCTCGTGCCTTTACTTTGACATCGTAGGTTCCTAATTCAGTCCAGACGTGCGATCCAACACCTACCACTCCAGAGTCAAATGGTCCAAGCCATCCACTCGTGGTTCCATCATTCCAATCAAAAAGATAGTAGATCTGATCCGCATTGGGGTCAGTCGTGCTGCTGGAGTACGTATATTCGACGTTCCAGATGCCTAGTGTCGAGCCAACAGGTTTTGTTGGTTGTGCTGGTGGGTCGCTGGGTGATGGTGATTTGAATTCCTGTGCTGGGTCACCAAAATAGGTGCATCCCTGGATGACTGCTCGATAACTCCCTGGTGCTGAACTCCATGACCAGTTCACGGTTGGCGCCATCGTGTCCTTTGACCAGGCATGTCCTTTTCCAAACTGCCAGTTCCCGTAACTCTGAGAGTTGTTCTCCATATCGAAGAAGTAATCCCAGAAAGATTTCATCTGGATGGCACTGGAGGAATTCGTGCTGGTGAAAGATCCCCATCCATAACATGTGTTATAGACGACTCCAAACGCAAGCTCTGTATCGGAATGGAACAACATGGAATGCAGAACGCCATCGTCTTCAGCATCATAGTCACCGCAATGACAGCCGAAATCGGTAAGGAAGAATGGTTTTGTGTTGTGATAATTGCTTTCCCATTCTGTGTCGTAGACATCAAGGGACATTGATGGGTCCGCATGAGCAACACCGCTAATCACTGTCACAAGATCACTGTTGATGGCGGTTTTGAATTTCCCTACCGCATCTCCGCCTTCCCATCCGGGATTCGGAGTTTCCGATGTGTATTTTATAGAAAGGTTGAATTGATTCCCTGGGTTTACTGCGTTCCAGGTCTCAAAACCATATTGGAATCCTAGCCAGGCTGGATACACACCATGTTCATTTGGGTCAGGACCTAACCAATTGTTTGTTCCTTTTATCGCACCGAAATCAATGAAATCATCTCCCTGAGCTTGCCAACCAAGTGTACCAGTCATAAACGCTGCGTTGTCAATATAATCATAATCAGAGCTTTGTGCATAGTAGAAGCTCTTTGTCATCCAGTTGGAGACATCCTGAGGGGTATCACAGGTGAGACGCCCGAGGAAGAGTTCAGAGTATAAATCAAAGCCTAAGTCTCCTTCTTCACCCCAATTCGAATTAGAATTGGCATTGAAGTTATTGTCAAGGTTGCTCCAGTAGATATCTGCGTCGATATCACTTTCGTAACTTGAATCCATGTCTCTTGCTGGAATGTAATTCGACTCTCCATCAGCTCCGATCAGGACGTAGCTTGTTCCCCAGTCCTCGTATGCATCTTTACAGAACTCACGGATGTGGGCTTGTTTATCATTGAAGGGATTGGAGCCTTGGTAATCAGCACAGGCATCGATTTCCTCGGCAGTCACCAGGGTACAGGTGAGTCCTTCGGCTTCATGGTGATCCATGAGGCTTTCCCAGTTATAGGGTGTAGAGCCGGTGGTATCCCAATAATCAAGCCCGTTTTGGGTGGTGGTGATGATGACATAATCATAGTTTCCAGAAGGATCGCACAAACCGCCAGGATACTCGAAGGTTGGTGCACCAAGATAGGTTTCTGTCATCTCGGGGTTAGAGACCAATGATTGGACCCATTGTGCATCTTCAGGGGTGTTGCGGAAAAAGGTATTGAAATTTTCGCTTTGTTTTAGGTTGATGCTCAGTGTCATTTCAGGGTAGTAATTAATTTGTCCTGTGGATGGGATGTATTGAACAGGTGAAAACGAGATATCCATAACTGTATATCCATGAGAGTACCCGATATTGTATGCCCCATGGTTTGTGGTTGGGTAGGGTTGGTTGGATGCATAGAGGCCCTCATTGATGAGGAATTCTTGTTGTATATCCATTCCGATCGGGACTTCGTTTTGATATGGTATGATAGGTTGTGAGATCAAATCAATACCTTGAACGTTGTATTGAACCGGGGTTCCTTGTACGGATACAGAATCAACTGTGGTTCCATAGGGTAAAAGGAGTTGGGTAAATTTCACGGGCAGGGTTGGTTCGCCTGCTTGTTTTCCTAAATTGAGACATCCTTGCATTTGAATTTCAGAATACAAGGTATTGTCCGCGGTGATGGATTTTATGGTTGGTCCCTTAAACGCATAGGTGTAGCTGAGATGGTCACTATCCACTCGATAGGGACTTTGGTTCGATATAGCTGTTGCTGTAGTCAATGCAGACATGGTTAAAAGAATGCAGAAGACTACCGATACCTGCTTTTTGCCTTTTAATATATTATTCGATAGATTCATTTTTAGTATACCTCCATTGAAAATAATGCCGCTGGTATTATTAAAACTTTTGATGAAAATTACAACAGGGTTAATAATATTAAAATAAATTTATATATATTATATGGAACTGCTGTTCTGAGAAGAGGACCAATAAGTAATTCATTCTTCTAAACCTCATCTTCCATTAGTTTTCTATCCTTAGAATAACCTTCCATCCAATAGTTCGATGTAAGAGATCTACCTTGTTTCATGTATGCAATTACGAAGAATCGCTGCGATTAAAAATATTACATTGCCTTTAGAATGAAAATACGCAAAAACTGATATATTTTTCACATATTCGCTCATATTTTTATCTGTTTTATATAAAATTATGAAAAATCTATGAGAATATAATATTCTCATGAACAGCAATATATTTATATAAAGACCGTTATTAAGTATATAGGGGAATTAATATGAAAAAAATTATACCAATCTGTATAGTCGGTATCTTATTATTTACCGCACTTGGAGCTGTTGCCCAAACAAATGACGTAGAAAAAAATAATGACATTCTCGGACCAAAAGTCTTTACCCACACAGTCTTTGCCGAGGACGCCACCGCCACCTGGTGCGGATATTGTCATTATGCCCGTGAAGCGTTAGATACAATCTATACAAGTCAGGATTATCCGTTTTATTATATCTGTTTGGTTGATGACAAAAACACCCATGCAGCAGCCAGGATTAATGATTTTAACCTCTATGGTTTTCCAACGGTGTATTTCGATTACGGATATAAAGTCGTGGTCGGAGGATGGACCGGTGCTGAGGCATCATACCGTTCAGCAATTACCCAGACTGGTGCTCGAGCCGTTGCAGATATTGACGTGAACCTTAACGTCGCATGGCTTGGCGATGCAGCAATGGACATCTCAATCGGAATCACCAATAACGAAGCAGCAGCCTACGTAGGACATCTCCATGTGTATGTGTGTGAGATCGAGTCATCCCTCAACTGGAAAGATACGACCGGTCATCCGTATACCTTCCCCTTCTTAGATTACGCGTTTAATGAACAAATTACAATCCCAGTTGGTGAAACCTGGACAAATGAAAAAGAATGGGATGGACACGATTATAACAGCGGCATGGGTCAAACCTTTGGTTCGATTCAATATGGAAATATTGCGGTCATCGCAGCTGTATTTAACAACACCCAGCATCAAGGATATTCCAATCCACCAAGCGGCTATCCATTTAACGCCTATTATGTCGATGAAGCAGCTGGTTTCCTTGTCGCAAACACAGGACCAAACATACCATCCAATCCAAACCCAGCAAATGGAGCAACCAATGTCGCTCTTAACAAAGACCTCAGCTGGACTGGAGGTGGATCTCCTGGAACCACGATTACCTATGATGTGTACTTTGGTACCGCAAGCACACCACCAAAAGTTTCAAACAATCAATCTGCAACCACGTACGATACAGGAACACTAGCCTATAGCACGAAGTATTACTGGAAGATCGTCGCCTGGGACCAAAACCAAAATACCTCTCAAGGGCCCATCTGGTCTTTTACCACATTAACCAACCCCAACAGCCCGCCAGATGATCCAACCATCACCGGACCAGAGACGGGAAAACCTGGGAACACCTACGTTTATACCATCACAGGAATCGACCCTGAAGGTGCTATGGTCTCAGCCTACATTATGTGGGGCGATGGCACGATAACTGATTGGACTGCCTTCCACAATTCAGGGGAAGCCTTCTCTGTAACCCATTCGTGGGCTGAAAAGGGAACCTATTCGGTACAAGTGAAGGTAAAAGATGTAATTGGCGCTGAAAGCGGTTGGACAAACCTAACAGTAAAAATGCCGACAAGCTTTGACATCACCAATCCCTTCCTGCATTGGTTATTCGAACATTTCCCCAATGCATTTCCGATACTCCGACAATTCCTCGGAGTATAAAGAAGGACAACAACCTTCTTCTTTTTTTTATTTTTTTTCTTCAGTTAGGAAATACTCTTTTGTTTTTTATCAGGCTATAAAAAGAAAGTGCTTCTGATGTATCGAGGGTTAAAGCTCTCTTATCGAGGTAATAGAAATAGTCTGTGAGATGAACAAGTGCATGTCAAGTCGTCCTTACTGATGTTTTACATTCTGTATTGTATACCATCCATCCTGGTATAATGTATCCCACCCCATGGTATCGCATTAGCTCTGTTTGAAAAATCCGCCTTGGTTCTTGAAGTAAACCGTCTATTTCATGAATTATTCATATCCAACTGCAAAGTCTATTATTCGAATATCAACTATTTTTAAATCTACAGGATTGTACTAAAAATTTCTATTCCCATCAGGAAGAAACATACCAAATATGATACTTATCTAGAGAATCATACTTTCTCTGCACCGAACTTTTTGTCATACCTATTAACAGCGAAATCAACAAAATAAATCTATCATTGAATACCTGCAGATCAAAAGGTAATAAGGATTGATAGCTTACAACGTTCCAAAGTAAATCCAGAAAGATAAGAAACGGATCGTATGATATTTTCAACGTATACTTTTAATACCGTTATGTGCACTGTAAAAGGTCATCATTGAAATGTTACATAAATGCCTCTCTGTATCAAAAGTCTCATTTTTTCCATGCATCATTCCTGTTTTGTAGAAACTTCTACATAGATGAACCGGGTATATCAGAAAAAAAATCACAATCAAAACATTTTTTTTACTCGTCATAAGAGGTCAGATTTCAAGGAGAAAAATTTAATTTCATAAACGAAACCAGGGAAAATTCCCGAAATGATCGAAAGGGTTTTCAAAAAAAACGTTTGACTTCGCGTTTCGCTTGGTTCGTGAGACCATTTTAAATTATAGATATCTGTCCCCTTATTCAGATAGATCATCACCTTGAGAATAGTCTCTTTGTAACTGACCATACAAGAATGCTTTAATCTGGATAGCTACAGATAGGGTTTGCATCACAGATCCCATTTGCATATGACTTGCCCGTTTCGGCTTTTTCTGATGAGTGTTTCATCTTTTAGAAACGATATTGTGTATTGAAATTGAGATTTGTCATTGCACCAGTACTTCATACGTCCATTAAAGAAGATAGGTTCATGGATCGAAAAGATTTTTAAAAAAAAAATAGAAAAAAAGAAAAAAAAGAGAGGTTGGTTTTTGTTCTTTTGGTCTTTAATTGTTGTTGCCCTGACGAAGCAGGAGGTTTGTAAAGAACTGCTGGGTTGCACTGTTGAAGCCGACTTCGAATGGTACGACGAACGTAAGGGTGCCCCAGTCGCTCTCGGCATTCATGGAGTCCTTTGCTTTTGCTTTGACGATGTAGGTGCCTGTCTCAGACCATGAATGTGTCACATGGATCATGGTGCCTTGAATATAAGGACCAAGCCATCCTGAGGTCGTGCTATCACCCCAGTCAACGAAATAATAGACGGTATGGCCATCAAGATCCTCTGAGACGAAATTATAGAGGTAGTCATTGCCTGGTACTCCTTCAGCAGGACCAGTGATCTCAGGGATGGTTGGTATGTTGTTATCAGTGATGGTGACCGCTAATGGATCTGACCATTTGCTTCCCGCGCCCCAGACGTCTCGTGCCCTTGCTTTTACGTTGTAGGTCCCTAGCGCTGTCCAGCTATGAGATGCAGTACCGGTCGCCCCTGAGGAGTACGGTCCAAGCCATCCGCTGGTGGTTCCGTCACCCCAGTCAAACAGGTAAAAGAGTTGTTCTCCATCTGGTTCTGTTGCTGAACTGGTGTAGGTGTACTCGACGTTCCATATCCCAAGTGTTTGACCAACAGGTTTTATCGGTTGAGTGGGTGGTTGGCTTGGGGTCGGTGATTTGAACATCTGCGCAGGGTCGCCAAAGAGCAGACAGCATTCGATCACACCACGCCAGGTCCCATAGGAATAATCCCAGTCGATCATCGGTGCCATCTGGTCCTTTGACCAGGCATGTCCGACTCCAAACTGCCAGTTGCTAAACGCCCCAGAATTATTCTCCATGTCCAGGAAATAATCCCAGAAGGCTTTGGCTTGGAACGCGCTGCTTGAATTGGTTGATTCGAACTGTCCCCAGCCATACCCGGTGTTATAGACACAGCCGAAAGCCAGCTCAACATCCGAATGGAAGAGCATAGTCTCAATGATACCATCATCACCATCATCAAAATCACCACAGTGGCATCCGTAATCATGGATGAAGAACGGTCGTGTGTTGTGATAGTCAGAAGCCCAGGAGCTTGCACCGACATCTAAGGACATTTGATTGTTCGCATGAGCAATACCACTGATAATCGTCACCAGGTCATTGTTAATCGCGGTTCGGAAGCCAGCAGCACCTTGACCACTCCAACCAGGGTTTGGTGGTTCTTCGGTGTATTTCACGGAGAGGTTGAACTGGTTCCCAGAGTTAACCTCGTTCCAGGTCTCAAAACCATACTGGAAGCCTACCCATGTGGGGAACTGACCAGGGTCATCAGGGTTTGGTCCGAGCCAGTCATCAGTCCCTTTAATAGCACTGTAATCCACGAAGTCATCTCCCTGTGTGTTCCATCCTGTATCTCCGCCATAAAAACCTCCATTGTCAAGGTAGTCAGCATCGGTGCTTTCCGCGTAGAAGAAACTTTTGGTCAACCAGTTGGAGACATCCTGGGGCACATCACAGGTGATCCGCCCAATGTATATCTCCGCATAGAGGTCAAAGCCACTGTCTCCAGCTTCACCCCATTGAGAATCATGGTCGTTGTTGAAATCGTTATCAAGGTTGCTCCAGTAGATATCAGCATCCACGTTCCCTTCATAGACATAATGCATCTGCCGGGCAGGGATCGGGGTCGAATCAGCAGCAATCAGGATGTATCTGGTCCCCCAGTCTTCATAGGCATCCTTGCAGAACTCACGGATGTGAGCTTGCTTATCATTGAAGGGACTGGTCCCTTGGTAATCAGCACATGCGTCAATATCTTCAGCAGTCACCAGGGTACAGGAGAGTCCATCAGCCGCATGATGATCCATGAGGCTATCCCAGTTATAAGGAGTTGAACCAGTCGTATCCCAATAATCAAGCCCGTTCTGCGTCGTGGTGATAATCACATAATCATAGTTCCCACTGGGGTCACAGAGCCCGCCAGGGTACTCAAACGTCGGCATATCAGCAGTCTCGTACAGCTGCGCAATCTCAGGGTTTGAAACCAAGGATTGCACATAGGTCATATCAGCAGGATTCTTGCTATAAAACTGGTTTGGGGTACTCTGTGGTTGTAAGCTGATACTGACCGTCATCTTCGGATAAAAGACAAGGGTTCCTTGCACCGGGTTGTATTGAACCGGATTCAGGCTCAAAGAAAGAATCGCATATCCATGGGAATAGCCAACCGCATAGTCAGCATACCGGGTCGTCGGATAATACGCATCAGAGGTGTACACATTTGAGTTCATGATAAACTCATACGGCTCATCACTGCCAAAAGGAACAGACCGTTGTTGTGGGAACATGGGTTTTTGTGTCAGATCGATATCCTCTGTATTTAAAAGCACTGGTGTTCCAAGCACATTGATCCGTGAGACTGTTTTGTTCGGTGGAAGAAGCAAGGTAACGATTTTTACCGGCACCGCTGGGTCTCCTGCTGTTTTTCCTACAGTCAGACACCCTGGGAGAGTCATCGTCGTATAGTCCGCGGTTTTTGTTTGAAGGGTTGGTTCTTGAAAATCAAAGGTATAGACCATTCGACTGTTCAGGATGAGCTGATCGAGTTTGGATGCGTTTCCAACCGATGTTACTGCAGATGTCATGATCATTGCAAAGCAAATGACAAAGACGACACCTAACTTGCTTATCGTACTTTTCTGTTTTGTTCTATTCTTCATATTGTTTCCCCTATCTCTAAAATACTACTGAATATTAATGATAACACAGTATATATGCTTTACCCACCTGAAGAATGAATCGCTTTTATATACGAGAGGGGAGGGTACCTGGAGAGAATCCTAGGAAAAAGACCGTGTTTTTTAAGGATGTTAGTTTTATAAAAAAAAGTATGAAAAGAAACCTTTGCGGTGTTTTTTGCAAAGGATATTTGCTTAAGCGAAAGGCATTTTAAAAGAAAATAAATCAAAAAACACTAAGGAGAAAAAAAAGAAAAAAAAGATAGAGAGGGGAGTGAAGGATAATTCACTCCGTTGTGTTGTTGTCTTTACAGCTGCTTCAGTTGTATGTAGTACTGTTGCTGGGATTCGTACTCGAACGAGACGACGACATCGCTCATCTTTGAGTTCCCTGCTTCGTCGTAGACGATACATTGTGTGGTGTGTATCTTACCGGCTACTTCGAACTCGTAGGGTAATTCGGTGGTGTTTCCGACTAATGCGTCATCTGCGTAGAACTCAACAAGCACGATACCACTGGTTGCGTCCTCAGCGTCACATTCGAGTAACCATTTGTTCTTCATGACGTTGAGTGCTGTCGCGGTGTAGGTGTTGATGACAGGTGCGGTGGTGTCCACTTTGTATTGAGCTGTGGTTTGTACGTCTTCTACGTTTCCAGCCTTGTCGACTGAGTAGAATGAGACGGTGTGTATGCCATCACCGACGAGTGGGACTGGTGTACTGTATTCAGTCCAGTCTGCTGCGGCATCGACTTTGTAGTAGGTGTGGTTGACGCCACTTGGCCATTTACCATCGGGGTCAACTGCTGTCAAGGTCAAAACAGGGTTGCTGATATACCAGCCGTTTTGTCCCATGGTTCCGGTAATCTCTGCGGTGGTCACTGGTGGATAGATATCTGGTCTTTCGATGGTGAAGGTCATGGTCTTCTTGTCGTTGTTGGTGTGGTCATCGCCAGCAAGCATGGTCTTCATGGTGACCTTGTAGACTCCTTCTGCGGCTGCTTCGTCAAGTATGGTGATGTCCGGGAAGGTGACTGCTGCGGTGGCACCAGGTGCGAGTAGATCGGCAACGGTGACTGTGTAATCATAGATGACCGATCCATTGAACTCGATGATGGTGTTGACATCAAATCCGGTTTCATCGTAGGTGACACCAAGGTTCTTCACGATACCAGCGACTTGGTAGGTTCCTGGTGGCCAGTTGCCGCCGGGTTCCCCGCCTTCTGCTTTGCCTAAGTCGTAAGCACTATTGAGACCTTGGACAACACCATTTTGTATGTTGTTGTTGTTGCCGTCAGGTCCGGTCGCCCACATGAGGTTGCAGAGATCTGCTGGAAGTTCACTTTGGATGGAGATCCAACCAGCGGTCATCTCAACAGCCTCTGGTAAAGTAACAGACCATTTAAACTGCGAGAAACCGATGTAGTCAAGTCCCGTGTCCTCAAAGTCTGGGTCAAGGCCGATGAATGATGCGACGACTGCGCCAGGTGCTCCTGCGTTATCCTCGTAGAAGATAATATCGAAGAGCATGTCAGGGCTGCCTTCAGACCATCCGCTATTATAGATAAGCGGGAGACCCCACCATGCGACATCGCCGATCTTATCGGTAAGACCCCAGAAGTCGTCTTGGATAAGATAAACAGTGCCTGATCCGACTCCAGCGTTCTGGAAACTCCAGGATTCCTCGGGTAACCAGTATCCCTGGTGGAAGATGACTTCTCCTGCTTTGAATGGTGTATAGGAGGGCTCAGTGATGGTTGCAACGCCAACATCGTGTTCATAGCTTAAGGTGAACATCTTGCTCATGGTGTTGTCCGCTGGGTTCCCATCGGGAATCGATGAAAAGACTGAGACGCTGATATCGTCCATGAACATATTGTAACCATAGTCAGATACTGCTTCGAATCCTATGTAGTAGTATCCAGGACCGCCTAAGTAGTTGATTAAGAGACTGTAGTCCATTGTTTCTGTCTTCCAGCCGTTTGTTCCATCATACTGGTAGAATCCAGTGCCATCATACCACCAGTTTACACCATCTGCTGATAAGAGTGGATAGATTATGTCAGCAGCGTTATAGCCGGTGTTATGATTCATTTGGAATTTCATTTGGGTTGCACTGGTAAAGTCCACAGGGGCTCCAGTCTTTAATAGGTCAGCGGCGTATCCTGATGGAATATTCCAGGAATTGTATTCTGCCATGGTGGTTCCTTCTGGTGGTGTACAGGTTGGGTATAGACCAGCTGTAACTCCAAACCATTGGTCGGTTGTCGTACCATAGTTGATTATTGTCCAGCCTGGCCAGTATGCGGGTACACCCGGGGTTCCTTCATCAAATCCTTGGGTGGTTCCATCGGGGAACGTAAAGTCATCAAGACTAAGGCGTAATGCGTCAGCGCTATCACAAAAGACCGCGAACCATACTTGTTCAGAGGTTGTCATTGTATAGGTGAACTGATGCCAGAGAACATCTGCGTTATAGGTGATGTCTCCAATGACATATCCGTTAGGTCCAGTGAAATCAGCGACCGTGTTTCCTGAGGTTGAGTAGTAGATCTTGAAGTGCTCTGCGTAGTAGGTACTACCACATTTCCACCAGAATGAGAACATTCCACCGCCACCGGGGATCATTACGGGTTTTGTGACGATCCAGTCATCATTTGTTGGGTAATGGTAACCTATGCTTGCGCAGTATGATCCGGTGTGTGCACCAGTGGCATATTGTGACCATTGGATTGTATCGCCATTGACATTATAGGTAGTCCATCCGGCTGGTGGGAATACGACAGGTCCTGGAGGTACCGCTGGCACCCAGTCTTCGAAGCCGTAGTTGTAGATAGGAGTAAACCCGTTCAAGGTGACTTCAACATCAGCTTGGTAATCAATCCCCATTGCAAAGGGCAGGTCTGCTGGTGTCCATACTGGTAAGGAGACATTCAAGGTCTCTCCCGCTGCGATATCAACGGTTGTGGTCCCATCGTACTCAGGGATCAAGGTCACAAGCATGGGTGGGAAAGTTGTTCCTTCGAATCCTTCAAAGGTCCCATCGGGTAAGGTGACATCATCGACCCATATGTACCAAGCGTAGTTCCCATCGTAGAAAATAGCGCAGTACACGGTTTGTCCTTCGTATGCGGACAAGTCAAAGGATTGATAGGTGTAGGTGCTTGGAGGAGCCATGCCTGAGTAGAGCTCAGTTCCTGCAAGGAAATCATCAATGGTGTTTCCGACTGTTGAAATGTAGACATGGTAGTGGTCATCGTTGTAGGTGTATCCGTGGACCCAGAAGCTGAACACTCCGCCAGGAGCGACAACGTTTCCAGGTGTTGCAAGCCAGTCATCGTTCAGTTCTGCGGTGTACTCATAGGTACATTTTGCATTGCCAGTTCCGGTTCGTGGGCCTGTGGTATCTCGTACCCAGGTGTTTCCACCATTCGGGTTATACACTTTCCATTCGGAACCATATTCTCTCTTGCTGATGACCATGTTGACGTTTGCGCTTTGGTCGAACTGTCCGACGTTCTCAATGACTACTTCAGGTGTCTGTGGAGCAGCAAGTCCGTTGACCGGTGAGTTGATCGTGTTGACCTTCACATCGTTGAAATATCCGAAGTGCAGGCTGAATGGTTTTGCTTTGTAATCGTTGTTTGTGTTTTCATCGATGAACAGGTTTGTTGCCTCAGCTAGGTAGTTGATGTTCGTGTTCTCTACCAGACCCAGGTCTGCTGGTGTCCATTCAGGGAACGCGACTTCAATGGTCTCATCAGGGGCGATGCTTGAGATGGTGACGGTTTGGTCATAGACGTTCACCCAGCTGGTGATGGTAAATCCGACATCATCGATGTACCAACCAGGGTATTGAACGGACGAGTCACTTGCGGTTTCGAACATGATCTGGACAAGTTGTCCCTCATAGGCAGTCAGGTCGAACTCAGCTTTCTTCCAGCCGTTCCCATTTCCTGTATATGCAGCTTGACCAGTCATATAGGGGTTGGAGTTCATAAACCCAGGATAGCCGCCGACGGGTGTGATAAGCGTATAGGTGGTTCCGCCGTCGTTAGTGATCTTGACGTTACCGCCATCCCAGCTGTTCTCAAAGTTGTACCAGTGCCAGAATGAAAACGCGGCACCAGAAGGAACAATGAACGCGGGGGTGACAAGGCCACACCACATGCTTGGGGGATAGTTCCCAGCAAGGATGGTCGCCCAGAGTTTTGAACCAGAGTGAGCAGCCATTGGCCCGGAGGTTGGTGTCCCATATTCCCAGGCGTCAACCGTCTTTGGGAAATGTGTGTACCCACCATCGGTTGCCTCGAAATCCTCAAGGGTCCCGGTGATCTGCTCTTTGCCGATTTCCAACTGGATATCGACATCGTATTCGGTGTTCAATCCGCTGTTCTTCACTTTGACAACGGGGTCGATCGGTGCGGCGTTCCCAGAGGCTGGTTTCACGATACTGCTGATTGCGATATCATCATTATATTCCATTCCTACCCAAGGAACAGCGAATCCATCGACTTCCATGCCGCCTTCAAAAGAGCCGACAATGGTACATGTACCAGTGGAAATATCACAGGTTAACAATGCAGATGGGCTTCCGTCGTTGAAATACCCAGCGATGTACAGGATATCATTGTCTCGGTCATATCCCATATCCTGAGCGTAGACGAACCCATATCCCATTGGTCCGATAGCCGTGGCTGCACCTGTTGCTTTGTCAACGGAGTACAAAGTGCTATCACCAGTCCAGAGGACATCATAGGCGTACAGGTTACCAAGGATATCACAGGCTAACCCAATGAAGGTGTTTGTGACTCCATGAGCACCAATAAGGGTAGTCGCTCCAGAGCTGACATCCATGGTGTATAAACTATTGGCACTTGTGACATACCAGGTTTGGGTCGTGCCATCAAAGGCCATTCCATTGACACCAATAGAGCTTCCAATAAAGGTTTGGGCACCGGTACCAGGGTCTATTGAATACAGCCCACCGGCGTAATCACAACCATACCAGGCTCCGCCAGCGCCTTGAGATTCCATATCAGCACCACCACAGAAGTTCGGAAAGATACCGGGTGCTAACAAATCAATCGCATCAGGAGTATCAAAGGTGATAGGTCCATTAACAATACTACCACTCGGGTCATATGCGTTATACGCATAGAAATACCCTCGGCCTCCAAGCGGCGTGTGCGGTTGTGTTTTTATTAGAGTAGATGCTTTCGGTGCAAGCCCATCAGGTTTTATTTGAGATGTTTCTTGTCTGTGAATGCAATGATTCTGTAAGAATGTATAATTCACAGGATCAGTTGAATCGCTTTTTATGAAAGAGTTACTATCGACGAGAGGGACACAATTCATTCCAGTAAATAAAACGACGATGGCCAACGCTATAATCTTTCCATAAAACGATGTGTTCATGCTTTATTTCCTCCTTACATGTTGCTAATGCATGACATATATATAAATTTATAGCTCAAGCGACACAAAAACAGATTATTTTGCAACTTCAGAATTCAAAAAAGGGACCTTCTGCTGGTTTTCAAAGACAAGGAATGATTCCAAAATAATACCTGTGATAACTGACAATATACTTTAGCTATTAAAAAAAAAAATTAGAGAAATTATTTTCCGTTAAAAAACCTGCTGTTCATAGAAATGTCTTTTCGCCAAATGATTTTTTTCAGCACCTTTTCATCACTCATATTGGCTAGCTGGATTCTCTTCTCTGGTGGGATGATGATGAGTTTAAAGAAGCTGTAGAAATCCCCAGCTCCACCAAAGATATTGACGATGGGGAACATCAGGAAGAACGGTTCACTGGGATTAATGAAATAAACCAAACACCCGCTGAGAGGTAAAAAATACAGAAACGCTAATTTCTTGTTATCCGCCACGTAGCTTTCGTTATCAACGAGAAATCCGACTGCGGACCATTTCGTCAGCACAATCGCCTTGAACGGTATGTTATAATAGATCATCGTAAGCAGGTGGGTTAACTCATGCAGGATGATGGCGATGATTAATCCAAAGATGAATTGCAGGAAGGGGTCCATGATTACACCTCGTTTTTTATAAACATACAATATTATATTGTGTATAATATAGTATTTAAATTATGTTATACAACTGTTATCGATTTTCGAGAAAAAATGCCTAAAAAAATTCGATGAATTTTCATAAAAAGTATCGAGAAAACCTTAGAAAATTACCACACAATGCTATTTTCCATCATATAGTAACTGATCAGGAATCCCAAGATGATCAAAAAGATGCCAAGCAGATAGATAAGGAGTGATTTTGTCGAAGTCTGCTTCCAACTCGGGATACTATAATGGAGCACAAAGTTCGTTCCAAAAATCACGATACCAAAGATGGAGGGGATCGGCACCCACAAGAGAGTCAGTTTTGACACCTCATGAATGACCGGTGTGAGAACCCCTAATAAAATGGTCGAACCAAGAAAGATCATTATCGCATCCTCCTTCTTTTGGTATTTCCCCCGGGAGACAAACCCTTGTGCATTTATCGTATACAGACAACTAGAAATGAACGTGACAAAGATACCGGTGAGTACCAATGCACTTTCATCAAAGAGCAAATCGGCCATCACAATCGGAATCAACAAACTGTTTTTAAGCTTGATGAACGTTCTGGTAATTATCCAGAAAAAAAATGGTGTGAGTTTCTAGAGGTTTCGTTCCTCGAACTCATCAGCGATGGTTTCTTCTTCCTCGCTGATTTCCTCTTCTTCGGATTCTTCATACCGGGGTTGGATGAAATACTCTGTTCTGCAATTAGGGCATTCTATCATCGATTCTGAGGATTTTCGAATCCAGCGATGACCACAGAACGGGCAATTTTCTTTCTTCATGCAAACCCCGTACGCAACGAATATTCCTGAAGGTGTTTAAAAATATATCTGAGGACAGCAGAGGAGGTATTTATTAATTTCGTGTGACAATGAAAAGCAAGCCGCATAAAAAACCCTCCGCGTGTTTTGCTGTTTTCCCAGCATTTTCAGGCACCACGGATACCATAATACTCAAAGGACCAAACCCCAGACAAGGGATCCTTTCGTACACCACTGCCCCTGGTTCTAAGGAGTCGATGGTATCTACCAACGACGAGTTAATGACTCCAAGGATCCCGCCATTCACACTGATATTACATTTAATAGCGGTTGTAACAGTATTCCCCACGTTCCGCAACCCAACAGTGACACAGAACAACCCACTGGAAATCTCAACCTTGGTCTTCACCGGATAATTCACATAACAGGCAGCATATCCAACCTTACAGACCCCGTATTCGATCTGCATATATCCATCTTCACCCCAATCAGGTCCCCAAGAATTACGCAAAAACCACACCCCGTTTTCTCCTTGGCTGTCATCCCAACCAACTAAAGCGACCGCATGGTTGATCTGCGCCTGAGGATCATCTTCATTAAACACCCCGCCATTATAGGCACCAAACGCCTGGGTCACGGCACACGCGACAGACACAGGACCATAGGTCATGATCGCTTGTTTAATCGAATCCGTCGGAGCGACACCCTGGGGAAACCCAATGAAATGCCACGAGTCAATCAGATACGGGTGTTGATACGGCCCATCGCAAGCAAGATCAGATGCCTTGTACGGAAACTCTTTTTCTAAGACAGCACCAGTCCCGTTGGACTGATCCATCTTCCATTGGAAGTAATCATGAGCCCACCATCCCCCGTCACAGCCCCATCCATTACGGTTGCAGCTGACCAGCCACTGTTCTGAGAGATCAACTTCCTTATGGTCTTTAATCAGGATATTGCATTCGAGTGGTGCGACTGTTCCAAACGCCCAGCAACTCCCACATCCTCCCTGATTCTTTATCGGTGTACAGCCTCCAAGCTCACGCCAGTCAAAATAAGACGGCAACGTAGTTGTTGGAACACAAGGGTCAAAGGACGAATCCGCCCACCAGTTTTCTGGCTCGACAAGACCACAGAGCTCGGAAAAGGGTCGTTCCGTCGCTGGGTTTTTGCCAACGGCAAAGCTCCATCCTTCCTTGATTCCTTGCTGTTGTAACGCCGTGATATCCGCATCAGACATCCATGGTTCACAAGATGATACTTCAGAGATTGTTTCATCTGGGAGTGTACATCCACAATCACTCAACCCGACAGGCATACCAAGTAATACAAGACAAAAACCGACTGCAATGAATGATTTCTTCATAGTGAAAGTCCCCTAACAACGACGATGGTTGGTTCAATAGAGACGCTCCTTAATAAATCTATGGTTTTTCCTCGATATAAAAGTGAAGTATTATTTTTTGATCATTCATCACAACTCCGACAAGGAAAACCGCTTCCTATCCAAACATAATGAATGAAACCAAAACAGGTCTCTTCGTTCAGGAAAAAACCAAATGGTTCCCTACAACAAAACAAAATGTTTTCGTCAGATATCAATAAAAAGTCAACTATCAAAATGAGAAAAAGAACAGGCAACTCTATTGTGTTTTCGTGTCAGGCGAGTTGCGGTTGTACTCTCTTTTTTTTTTATAGGTCGTTAATTAAAGCTGCGATTTGCTTTCGTTTATCTTCTTCGTCAGGAAGTGTGATAGATGATTTCCATTTCTTCGATCCATCAGAAAGATAGAATCCGCGGGAATCGCGACGAATTCTTTCGATAATGATTCACCGACTGCTTTCTTCCGTGCAACTTCGATGAAATTATTTTTTCCAAATTTTACTTCCTCTGCTTTCAGTGTCTCAAATTCTACCATTGTCTACCTCTTTGCCTGTAAGAAAAGAGTAGTTGAATTTAAACTTTTTCAATTAAACAGATACTCGTAGGGTCCTGTAAAAAAAAAATAAGAAAAAAAAGTTTGCCCCGAAAGATTCACAAGGGGAAAATAAAGGGTTTTAGCACAAACCTTTTACAAGGATGCGTGGTTGGCAACTCTCAATATATCTTTTGTTCTCCCCTGGTTTTTTCTCCTCGATTGTTGTTACCTTTTTTGCTTGAAACGATGGACGCAAAAGAGGAGTATAATCTTTCATTCTTTGCTCATAGGCAAAGACTTTTGCGATGTTTTCTATTTCTTCGAGCGCGTTTTCATCAGTAACCGCCCCCACTATTTTTATATCCGCGTTATTCACCTCATTAACGCTAGATTTTTACTAGCATGTATCTATTTGTCAGTCCATGGATATAAAGGTTTTGAAAAAATCCTCACACAACACTTTACAGCAGTCTTTTAAAAAACCTCTTAGCCTGAAAAAGGGAGAAACAAAAAGAAGAACAAAAAACCTCGCAACGACTCTGTCGTGTTTCCAGCAGTCACACTGACTTCGATAATACCGACCCCAATCAACGGAGAAATCTTCTGGATCATCAGTTCTTCACCTGATCCTAGATACATAATCGAGCCTTGAAACACACGTTCTGAGGGACGGAGTATAAAACCACCAGTCAGATGAGACTCCCAATCCAGATGTAACACATCCTCCGTCCCCTGATTTCTGACAGAGACAGTCAGACCAACACCACCTGAAATCGTAATAGCGACATCGACAGGGTGGCTTTCAAAGGGTGCTATTAATGGAAATCGATCCTGACTCATATTCCCTGGGACAATATATGGTGTATCCCCGATTCCATCCCCATCACTATCCGAGCCAGTATAATCAGACCAATAGTTCCCAACCGCCCCATCATCCCAGAGGTTCCCAGTCGCATCATACGCGTTCCCCGGGTTATCAATAAAATTGTTATGATGGATGATGTTATTGATGCAATAACCACCCAGCATCAGCCCATCAAAGAAACTCTGCTTGACTGTGTTGCCAACAACCGTAGTATCCTGCACCTCATACAGGTAGATACCATACCCTCGATTATTCACCATCATATTATCGAGGATCATGTTATGAGAGGCGTACTCCACTCTGATCCCATGGAACTTGTTGTTCTCAATCAAATTACCAGAGACGGTATTATACGAGGCTCCATCAAGAAACACCCCGTTCATCCGAAGATTATTAATGATATTATTATCAGAGATATTGTTCCCCTGGGAGACGACATAAAAGCCACAACAGTTCCAAAAATCACCCACATTGCTGATACGGAATCCACTCACCGTCACTCCATTGACATAAATGGACACCGCATGGTTCCCTCCTTCAATACTTGTCGTGTTCCGATTCTCACCAAGAAGATGAATCGAGACATTAATGATGATGCTCTCATAGTAGGGTGCCGAGTCATCATATACAAACACGGTATCACCATCAGAAGCATTGTCTACCGCGTCCTGGATTTTAGTAAAGTTCCCAGGACCTGATCCACCGACATACAACGTCTGTGCATTGTACATAGACACGGGAGGTTCCACCTGTTGAGCTGAAACAAAGAAACACGATCCTGTCATAAATAAAAAAACAATACCTGATACGACAAGTTTCATGATCAGAGTCTGTTTCATGGTCTCCCTCTTCTCTGATATAATAGAAGGTACTATCCTATATAAGCTTACGGCCATTGATTAAAAGGGACATCAAAAAAGTTTTAAAGTCAATGAATCATAACAGGGCTGGTAGGAAATGGATACAACAGAACGTTCCTGGGATGAAGAATCACAAAAACAACGGTTACTGAAAGTAACAAAATTCTTTTTCTTATTTACGGTTCTATATACCCTTTGGATCGCTGTCATTATCATGGGTGTCTATTTCCTCGGTTTTGGGAACAAATGGGCGATATTGACCATGGAACAATGGGTCTTGTCTGCGATTGGTCTTATCAGCATCGCCATAGGCCTTGAGGTCGTCCTTGTCATTCAATACACTCTTTCAAGGAAGAAACACCTTCAACCACTCGAACCAAAAAAACAAAAAGAATTCATCCAAGGAAAACATGTACACAGCTATACCATTCCTTTTGATGCGAAAGGTGGCATTTTCAGTAAAACCTTTATCCTCATTGATGAGAAACGAGTGTTAAACATCCGTTACCAGATGATCCCCCCAAATGACCTCTGGGGAAAACAACAATAAAGGACAATTACTTTTTCAGCATCCCCATTTCCACAAGTTTCTCAGGTAGATACGTATCGGTGACATAATCAAGTCCGTATTTCGCCAACGCCTGCTGCTCTGATTTCTTCCCAAGGTTCAACTGCAATTTGATCTCATGTTTCCAGAATTGATCCTGGAACCGTGGGTCATCCAGCTCGCTTTTCAACGCAGCGATATCCTCAGTTGTCAACGTATCAGTCGGCAGTTTATAATTCTCGATATCTGAAGGTGTCACCCCGAGGTACTGGGCGGCTGGGGTTGCGAGATACTCAGAGATATGCGCTGTCTTAATCGCACCATACGCAACACTCCCAAAGATACGGAAGCTCCAAGGGTCACAATCGGTAAACACAAGCACCGGGAGTTTCTTTTCCTCGTTCAACCGTTTAATGAACCGCCGGGTTGACCGCGCGGGTTGTCCCTTGAGATGTACAAGGATAGCCCGGGAGTCTGTATCAAATCCGTTCTCCGCAAGCCTGTCAAACATACCACCGGTTTCAATCGCGACAATAAAATCAGCATCCACCTCTTTAAAGGAGAGTTTTTCCTTCTCCACGTTATAGGGAATCCCGTATCCAGCATCACCGACGTCATCCTGACAGTGGATCCTTTTCTTGGTGTTGTTCCGAGTCATCTCCTCGACGACCAAGTTTCCAATTACTCGTGCGCCATCCTCCTCGGGTCGGAGCTTGAAATCCTCACGCATACATCCGGTGATCACTTCAAGGTCCTCTGCAAGCAGGTCCGATTCATTCTGACTAGAAAATTTCGCAAGATTCCAGCCCTCTGAGATATAATAGGTTTCTCTTAATGTGGATGACTTTTTTTCCTTAATCATGTCCTTGATAAAATCGACTAGGTACATGGTCCGTAACAGCATGTATGCTCCATCTAGGGAACTTGCTGCCCGCTCGGTCTTGTTCTTCCCATATTTCCAGACATTGAGGTCATCATCAAACCTGATGTTCGCCTTCGTCCGTGTCGATAGCTGCAACGCAGGGATCTCTGCTTTTTCCAAATCAGCATACACTTTTGCTGCAATCGAATCAATCTTAGTTATAACCCCTGAATAATCACGTGCCATATTGCTATTCACCTTCCCATTTATCAGCCCCGATCACATAGGACGGGTTGATGTTCTGTACATACAGATCATTTT